>Ga0209755_10008519_pt1 | contig 10961 bp, 8 predicted proteins | sample TergutCo191P1_FD_187301 | JGI IMG/M metagenome (GOLD analysis project Ga0209755, IMG submission 187301) | Cornitermes sp. P1 segment gut microbial communities from Petit-Saut dam, French Guiana - Co191P1 (SPAdes) (version 2) | ecosystem: Host-associated > Arthropoda: Insects > Digestive system >... | reverse complement strand
GTCCCACTCCACCTAAACGGGACACAGCACACCAGACAGTGTCTCGAGGGCTGTGCAGAGGTCTTTGGTGAAGGTCACGGGGGTTATTCTCTGCCCTATACCGAAAATGTTGCTTCTTCACAGTACCGGACAGATGGAAATGCGCCTCATCGGTGCACCACAAAGCAGCTGTGGGAGTGGCGTGTTGAAGAATATCCTCAGATAAAGTTCTCCGGGTTTACCAGTCTGTTACACTTAATTCCTGTGCAACCATCATTTTGTACGGGTGCATTTTGAGATCTGCGTGAAGAATTCGTCTCACAGTTCGATCAGAAATCCCCAAGGCAGCCGCGTGTTTTCGAGCGGAACGCCTCGGGTATTGCTCTATCGATGCTCGGACTCGTTGCACATTTTCAGGTGTTCTAACGTTCCGAGGACGACCACTTGGCTTCCTTGGTAATGCTGACCCACTTGCTCTCACATTCGAAACCCATCGCAGGATTGCTTTTCGATCAGGAATGGCATCAGTTGCATGGAGCCCGAAGCGCGTCCGAAATGCCCTCTGTGTCCCGGTTACAGAATCGTTGTTTTTAAAGAACGCCACCATAACGAAACCGCAATGTTCACCGGACGAACTCATGGCGTCTACTGACAACTAGACGACCCGCCCGAACCGTTGCCATCTCCCGCTCCGCCCTACCCCCACCACTCCCTTACCAGTGACCTTGAGAAATATGGGAGTCCATTCTGCCGTATTCTGTATAAACGGCGTAGAGACGACCAGTTTGTGGTGGTATGAGAATTGCCGATACTTTGTGTGGGTGTAAGGGCCAAACTGCAGGAGCATTCGGAACAGCGGTAGGTGGCGGTACATACTCTGTGGCGTTGCTGCAGTTCTGTTTTGTTACCAAAATGGATGTCGTCCGAATTTGTTGTCTAGCTCATCTGTGTTCAGAAGTCATGCTAAGCACAAAACGAACGAACAGATGCTTGGACTTATCCTGCAATTTCAAACAGACTTTCAGCAGGACAATGCCATATCATGTTTCGACCCCATCCAAAGTTTACACACAATATTGAATGCTATAGAATATCAACGAAAAGTCTGGATGACATTGCGAATTAAATTTGTGGCAAAATTGTAAAACTTGCACTATCATTTCTAATATTTATTCGTTCAGACACAATGCACACAAGGCTGTGGCTGCTGAACACCGCATTTATCGCAGCTCGCATCTTCATGCCGAGATCTTCCCCACCCCATGGTGCAACAGCTTCTAGTGGGCCTCCTTATTAGTGAGGCGTCGCGATAACACTCAGGCACGCCACACTCAGTACAAGTCATCTGGACGAGTGGTCAGCCCCACGCAGAGGCCTCTACCTGACAACACACAACACTCACAAGGGACAGATATCCATGCCTCCGGCGGGATTCGAACCTGCAATTCCAGCAAGCCGCAAACCCACGCCTCAGCACGGCCACCGGGATCTGCCGTTTCTAGGTCTGCAAACAATATTTTTGTACATTCTTCATCTTAATCTGCCACTCGTATTCCCAATATGAAATGTACCCCCAAACCCATTATATCAAATATGGTTTCAAGTGTTAACATAACACACCTTTTTATCTTTTTTATGACTACAAACTGTTACGTTTGTTTTCTTGCATTATGTTCCATTGATCTTTTTGATTAGTCTTCCACAGTCTAGTTCATTAAATCTACATCCGTCCAGAATTCAGGAAACTGTGTCGCACTTCCTTCTTAGCTGCATTAAACTGCGAAGATTCATACCCATTTCCACGTATCTGTACGCTCAATTAACAGTGCTGTACATGCCTCGGTTTGTCTTTGTACGGTACTGTAACACTGATCACACCCTCCGTTTCCCATCCACTCGTCCGCATTAAAGACTCTCAAAAGACAGCCGTGTAACCCTGCCACGTGTTCCTCTAACTCTCCCACAGTTTCATTTCTACTATTATCCAGTGACGTATCTAGGATTTTTGGCGCCCGCGGTGAGTAATCAGATATGCCGCCCGTAACTTTAAAAAATCACAGTGATTGAATTTCCTTTTATTTGGCTCAATAATTTGAAGTTTTTTGAGCTCAGTCTTTTTTTTTAGAGTATACCGTTCTCCGTCCGGGGCGATCATTCCACTCCCCACCCCTACCATTACGCCCTTGCCACTATCCACTCTGCGGGTAAGACGGCTACCGCCTCGTTCTGAGCGCTCGTGTAGTGCATCACCAGCACTTGGTAGGCTATCGCGAGCTGAAGGAACGAAATGGACAGGTGATGATTGGAGAATGTGTCGACCTGTTGGGGAGAAAGCAACAGAAAGCTGATCAAACCTGCATAATGCGTAGCTTCATAACTTATAGGCTCGCTCTTTACGAAATAATATTGGGTGATTAAGCACTGTAACAGGGTGACATGGATGGAATATGTATGAGGTAGGTGGTAAAAGGTAAATGCACGGACAGTTTTAAAAGAGAGGTTGTGTGCGCAGAAGCAGACACTATATTCCGTAGTTAACAGTCGTATCCGTAGGAATACTGGTATGCTTGGTAAGCGAGATAACCATAACAATGATTATGACGTCAGTAACCAAAGCGATCATATGCTTCCACGTCTTTTCCAGTTAAGTGTCACGCCAAGAAGACGTATAGGGGGAGTATAGGTGTAGCTCCACCCTCTCTCAACGTCGGCACTAGACCGAGGTGATTTGTCAGCCTCACGCCCCGGCCGTTTTACTCCTGGAGAAATTTCCCTCGGCACCGACTGAAAGGAGGCCGGGTGAGCCCCAGGGTCGGTCTGGTCCTGCCGGCCATCGTACCTCGCCTTCGTTCCTGTCAGTAGTTCAAGTTATACAATACGTATCGTCCGGTGATATACTTTACCGTGCGGTCTAAGACGTAGGTCTGCAGCCACTCGATTGCTAGTGTCGCGGGTTCGAATCCAGCTGAGGGCAGTGATATTTGTCTCTTGTCTTGCTTCTTGTGTTGCGTAGGTAGCTGCCTGTGCGAAGATCTGACCACCCGTTCAGAGGAATCCCGGGTTTGTGTCTAATTGTGTGTGAACGAGAAACCTCAAGAACAAGTCGGCCTAGGGCCGAGTTGGTCTTTTGCGCCAAAAAGAAACAGATTGACCAGTAGTCATTGAGAAGGAGATGGGAGGGAGCGGAATAGATGGAATGTGACTTAATATCTCGAAATTCGCATGGGCCGGCTGACACACATTAGACCATCCCCCAGGATAGCCGGTCTCCGGACCGAGACTTGAAGCTGGGACTTTCAGAATGCGGCACAATGCTGACAAGAGTGCCATTGTATTCGGTGTCTCATAGGGCTGTTCCACAGATGTTACATACGGAGTGACTATAAGGTAAATAAAGCTATCCGATTACAGGCCTGGAAGGGCCCGTACGGCTCCATGATGTTGAGGCTACCAGACTCTGTAGACAGTCGGCACATTAAGGTTCGCAACCCTACATATCGGTCGCCTTTACCCCCAGGAGACATCCCTGGTATCCATTTCTGTTAGAGGCTGAGTCTACCCACAGCCATAGCGCGGCCGGAAGGATTACGTCACTGAAATATCCCAATGACACCTTCGGGAATGAAACCCACGACCTTCCGGCTTGTAGCACAATGCTTCAGCCAACTGGGCTATATGACGTTAAATAGTTGTGTGTCCCAAAGGGACTGCTATATTGCCTCGGTTTTTGCACAGCTTTAAAGTTCGTGTGCTACGGTTACATGGCACACTCAGCCGTGCTTTGTTGCAGGTATATTTACCTTTCAAAGAGAAGCTGCTGTGGACTGCTAATTCGGCTGCATTACTGTTGTTGCTGTTGGCTCGCACGGCTTATCAGCAACAACGTGACCTTTATGATTTGCGTAAGCAACGTGACCTTTGGGTCACGTTTGGGTCACGTTGCTTACGCAAATCCGTCCGGGATTTACGCATTGTATGCTGCACTGTGTTAATGAAAGACACAAACCGTGCTAGGAGCAGAGGCAGTTGATAACCCTCGTGCTCCGTTTGTGAGGGAACTGAAGGGCAACATGAAACTTGTACAGATGCCAGTTCAGGCAATATTCATAACTGCACAACGGGCCAGCGGAAGCTCCAACCAGTGTAATGCGGATGAAAAGAAAGGGATCCGGATAGGCCGATAAACGGAGAAGATGGATCGATGGGCACTCGTGTGGGAGGTGAGGAGAAAATTTAGGTAAAAGGATGAATGGACGGAAAAGAGAAGCCCATGAGTATCGGCATAGAAGGTACTGAGCGGTACGATTCTGTCAAATGGCCCACTTGCTTCCTGTTCGAGAGGTTTGGGTTCAAATGCCACTGCCATCACGGGTTTAATTATTTTCCTTAATCCATTCACACAGACGAGTGGCTGATACTTCGAATGTGACAGGCCACGACCTCTTCCTACCACATGCTTTATACTTCATTATTTACTGATGCCAATCCCAGTGACCGCGCGGTCAAACATTTGGGTCTGCGGCTGTTTGCTTGCTGGGATTGCGCGTTCGAATCTCGCCGAGAATTCTTTGCGTCAGGCCGATCCCTAGTCCAGAGCAGTCCTACCGCGCTTGTGTGTGTGTGCCATTGAGTGTGATCAGGTGAAAAGAATACGCCCCTGTACTGACAATGAGTAGGTAGAGGAGGTCAGAATAAGAAAAAAAGAAAGAAAGAAAGAAAGAAAGAAAGAAAGAAAGAAAATTATTCACTAACTATTGTGTCACTTGGCGTTTTGCACACTTCAGTGAATATACAAGATATAAAGGAAGTAAAGATATGTATTATAGCCTCTGATTTCTGCTTCGCAGATTTTGAATGTACTTTTGTATGCAGAGTATAATGAACGCAACAATTTTCGTTGTGTGCAACAGACGTGCATAAAAAATATGTTTATGTTGTGTTCCGTTCTCCGGTCTGACTTGGTTTACCAAGGCACTTTCTGCCACATACGCACTTGAACTTTCTAGGCTCTTCTCAGAACAACAGTTTTTTCTTTTCCATTTCTTTTCACATTTATCGAGAAACTTAGATACATACAAATTTTGAGACACTCACTTTAGGCACCCTGCACAGTTTGTTTTGAAACTACAATTTTCTTGCTCCTTCGCAGTATCATCGTAGGATAAAGACTTACGCAGTTTCAGGTACAGAACTTCGTCGAGTTGTGCTGCCTTTGTGTTAACCCGTTTAAACGTAACAAATGCTGGGTATGGAGTCCTGAAGTGTGTTGCTGGTATTGTGTTGTTAGTACTGTGATGCTGGTACTGTGTTGTTGGTACTGTGTTGGTATTGTGTTGCTGGTACTGTGTTGTTAGTACTGTGTTGTTTGTACCGTGTTGCTGGTATTGTTATTGTTAGTACTGTGTTGTTGGTATTTTATTGTTGGTTCTGTGTTGCTGGTACTGTATTGTTCGTGCTGTGTTGCTGGTTCTGTGTTGTTCGTGCTGTGTTGCTGGTACTGTATTGTTCGTGCTGTTTTGTTGGTTCTGTGTTTCTGGTACTGTGCTGCTGGTACTGTGTTGCTGGTACTGTGTTGTTGGCATTGTATTGTTGGCACTGTGTTGCTGGTTCTGTGTTGCTGGTACTGTGTTGTTGGTACTGTGTTGCTGGTTCTGTTTTGCTGGTACTGTGTTGTTGGTAACGTTTTGTTGGTGCTGTGTTGCCGGTTCTGTGTTGCTGGTATTGACACGGAATGTGAAGTTAGCAACTGTAAACCGCAGTGCTTGTGTTCCAGGGTGCTCAGACCTATCGAGCAAGCCTGAGTTCTCTGACAGTTGTCTTACTGACGTAGTGCTTTTGTATTTCTGGGCCGCTTTTTGTGAAATTCGCTGTAGGAAGTTGTCATACAGTTTTGTTGAACATTTGTGTGTTTCGCGCAGACTGGCAAGGCTGTACTTTTTTTTTCCGGTGTAAACGAAATTTTGTGTAGGCGTGTACCGTAAAACGGCACGATAGTGTGAAAGCAAAGATCGGCCGGTAAAGTCTGTATGAACTTTACCGCGTAGTGAGACGTAATTCTGCCATTCCGTTCGCTTCCACTGATAGTCGCACAGGAGGTATATTTGTAATGTAGCTTATCGTTCAGTCGTAAGGAATCCTGTTTCAAACGGTCTCCTAGCAACCGAAAATTACAGCCGTCGCCCTCTACGTGCACCGATCTCCCTGCCTTCAGTGCTCTTTTCTCTTTCGTGCATTGGAAACATTGAGACGTTCACGACCTTACAGACGTTTGTGAGGTATGAGATTCTCATGGTTGTAGACAAATGACGATGTTCTCAGCTATGGCGCCGCATAGTTTGGCAGATAGCTGCCAACACTTCGGAGGAACAGTGCTGCCACCATCTTCGGGCCACGTTCTAAAGAACTGTGATCCTTAAACAGAGATCGGCATGAACACCTGTATAATGATCCTAACCTAAAAGAGACTTCAGCATAAACGTCCTGTATAATGCGTGATTTCAGGCTTCCGCCGCGAAGTAGATGAGATCTGTGCATTTCTTATATAATATAATATAATATAATACAATATAATATAATATAATATTATATTATATTATATTATATTATATTATATTATATTATATTATATATCCCAGAAGTGCGCAGATCTCATCCTGTATGATGCTCCAAGCGAAACAGAGACTTGAAAAGAGAAAAATTCCTATCACTAAATTCTGTACCTACTTTCAAAAACAAAAATATCAGATTTTTTAAACCGCCACGTTCGAAAGTGTTGACATTTAAAAACAAAAACGGCTGTCCATTGTACTGTACTTGATATTAGTGATTTACCGAAGAATCGTTTTTCAGTCTCAAATACTTCTCAAGCTCCCTGTAGTAAGCCTGTGACGGGATAATTTTAATGACGTCATTAGGGCCAGTGCTGTACTACAGGTATATCTGCATGCATCGTTCATCATTTCAGCTTTAGATGGAGGTAAGTTGTCGCTTGAAGCCCCCAGCCGTTTAATCCCCCGGTACCAATGTATATTAGGGTAGCTGGCCACAGATCCGAGGATTTGTTCCAACCCGATGTGTGGTCTTACGGTACGCGCATACCTGTTAGTGACGTAATGTGTGTTCGTTTGCACGTAAACACAGCATTAACTTGAACTGGACAGTTTCCACCCCGCTGTGTACATGTAACAAATTTATTAAATTCAACCGTCTTTACACAACATACAAATAACAGTTGCAAATCTACAACTGGTTAATAAAGCTTAATTAAACAGTTGTATAATTGCAACTGTTATTTGTATGTTGTGTAAAGACGGTTCAATTTAATAAATTTGTTACAGTAGTAACTGTTCTACAGTCTTGTATGCTCACTGCTAGCAATTGCGGCATTTTCTACCTTCGCTTCAGCCTGTAGATACGGCGTAGTACGACAGCCGTCTGTAGTGCTGAAGTGGGGTTTGGTGTAATTGTACCTTCACAGCCTAGCCGGGGTAGCTCAATCAGTATAGCAACTTGACTACTGGCTGAACCTAGGAACCGTGGTTCGGTGCCCGGCAGGTGCAAGGATCTCTCTCGTCTCCAAAGTGTCCGACCGCCTGTGGGGCCCACTCAGACTTATCCAATGGGTACCCGGGGTGAAGGAGCTGTCCACTCACCCGCATCGAGTACCGAGGTTAGGAAAATCTGGAGGTTTAACTCCACTCCGCCATTGTCTCCATGGCATGCATGGGCGCGGTTGTACCTTTACGCTTACCTCGCACGTCCATACGTAATATGCTGCGTACCGTATGCGTAGTGCTTTATACGATACGCAGTGTGTGCGTGTCACTGCTGTGCTCTCGAATACCGTACACTTGTATAGACTTAATTATAATACCAACCGCGTCTCCTAGTCGTGGGGGTTTACACCAGCCGCCTCTTACTGTTTAATATTCATTCGTCCTTTGTTTCTTTGCTGCATACGGAAATTACACACGAAAAGCCGGGATAGCTCAGTCGATATAGCGACTCGATATGTAATGGGTGGTCCTGGGATTGAGTCCCGGTGGGGGGGAGATATTTCGCGCACTCCAGACCAATCCCGAAATCCACCCAGCCTGCTGTGCGATGGCTACCCATGGAACATGGTTTTGACCATCCATTTACTTTCAGTGCCGGGTGGCGAATGGGTTGGAACTATACCTCCGCTTCCCCTATGTGCCTGCATAGACTTGTCTTGGGTTGACCTTTACCTTTTCACATTGAGAGGCACCTGGTTTAAACCCTGTACGGGACTAAGAGACGCCATTGACGATGCATTTCGTCATTATCCGAGACGCAATAAGTGTAGGATGTTGAAGGCAATGACACCCACACAGCGCGGCGGGTGGGTACGGAGTGACTGACTTGAGTACAGCAGTAGTTGCGCAGAGTCACTATGTGCATTATGTCCTTCACGTTAACGCCTATCTGTATAATACGTCTGGACACACAGCCATCTCGCGCTCCAGGCACTTAATATTTGATTAGTATCTCGTATTGATCGCGCTGTTTAGTGGCGTTTCAGTTGAAATGTTAGCCTAGTCGACCGATTTGTATAGCGCTTTCCGCTGCAGTCCAGTTCCACCACGGGAACTGGGTTTGTGCAGGCTACTGACACCGTCTTTGTTTGGCGTGGCGGTAGGTGGCCTACATATTGCCTCAAATTAAACTGCTTATAGCCTTTTTGATAGTTGCATTATGAACCCCGCTGTACACTGTGAATACTGCATTTAAAGATTCAGTTCGCACCGCGCAGTAAACACCGTCTCCAGTACATGAACCAATCGTTGAATTCTGAGTTCAGAAATAATATCACTTTGTTTTGGAGATCATACGAAATACATAAATACACTGTGTGGGCACAGCGGAGGGTTTTTAAGCGTGTTCACAAAATTGCGAAAAGCGACTCTTAACTTCATTAATTCAAATTTGTTATTTAAGCATTTTTATAAAATCTCTCGGCAGAATTCAAGTTTCATTAAAATCTGACAATAAATAGGTACTTCACATGAAGACATATTAACTTTTGTGATAATATCACACTCAATTTCTCTTAGAATAACTGTTTCAAACAAGTTGTAGAGGAAATCAAAACACTTTTAATGTTCAATAACTGTTTTTTCTTAAAATCGTGCTGTTTATGAGATAATGTGGAAAAATACGGTAGAGCCGGCACATGCGCATTGCCTGCTGGATAACCAAGGCTACAGCCACACCCTCAGAATATGAGATACTCCTGTTCCACTGCAACAATGGTTACGCCACCTTGCCGCAATGTCACGTTATGCGTACGTTGCCTGTATTGAGCTGTGTAGAACTACAGGATGTTTCAGTCAATTACTGTCAATTTTGGTTGAACGATACACGATAGAGAAAGCACACAGTTCGATGGAAGTGGTAGCACCGTAATCGTCATACATTAGTATTTGTTCCATACTTGGCAGCACTTGACGCTGTGACGGCATTCAAAATGGCTCCGCCACTAACGACAGAGCAAAAAACTCGAATTGTGTAACTGTTTCTGCAAACAAATTTGATTGCCACAGTCCAGCGCCGGTTCAAAAACCAGTACAAGTGCACGGAAGCACCAGCAAGGAACACGGTGAAGACGTTGGTGGAGCAGTTTCGCGCAACTGGCAATGTGACAGGCAAGAAAAGAGGCGGGAGCAAGCCACGTGTTCGCACGCCCGGCACCGTTGGGACCATTCGTGCGAGTGTGGCCTCATCTCCATCACGGAAGTCTGTGCGACATTTAGCCGCAGAAAATGAGCGATCGCCTTCGACAGCATGGCGCATACTTCGAACCGATCTACGTATGCATCCGTACAAGATACATGTCTTCCGGTCTCTGACAACTGTGTGCCGAGAAAGGCGGACAAGGTTTGCGGAGGAATTCGGTGATCACTTGCAGCAGAACCCTCACACACTGCAACACGTGTGGTTTAGTGATGAGGCCTACTTTCACTTCACGGGGGACATTAACAGACAAAACATGCGTTTCTGGGGCACTCAGCATCCACATCAAATTTACGAATCCACTCTGCATGCCCAGAAAGTCGTGGTGTGGTGTGCGGTTTCCGCGCAGGGCCTGGTTGGACCTTTCATGTTTGAGGATTATGTCACTGGGGAGGATTAAGCCATGATGCTCTATTCCTTCCTCCCTCAACTGAGACGGAGACGATGTTCTCTAAATGCACAGTGGTTCCAACAGGATGGAGCTAGACCTCACACCATTCCACAGGTCCTGGAAATCCTGCACTCCAAGTTCCAGCATCGCATAGTGTCCAATCGTTTCCCACAGAAATTCCAGTGCGGATTCTCGTGGCCATCATGCAGTCCAGATTTAAATCCGTGTGATTACTTCCTCTGGGGTTATCTGAAGGACACAGTGTTCAGCAATGCTCCCCGAACTCTGTCTGAACTGAAGGAGAGAATAAATGAAAGTTGTGGACAGGTCACAAAAGGAATGCTCACCCGTATTGTACATAATTTGCATTACGTCTTCAAGCGGTTTGAGTGTCCCAAGGGGCTCACATCGAGCATGTCATCCACAGCGCTACCCACATGTGAAATTCTAATCCTTGTTTGTTACTTTAACACTGTTTTCATATAAATAAATTCGCTATCGCCAATGCATTGTTAAGTTGAAAGTGACAACAATTGACTGAAACACTCTGTATAATTTTACGTAATTTTAACACTTTGGGTAAGAGGGATCGGGAGAGCTCAGTCAGTCTAGTGACTAGACCAAGGCTTAAACAACCAACGAATCGTGATTCGATCCCCTGCGTGGGAAAGCTTTCCCTCCTCTCCACAGAGTCAACACCAGCTGTAGGGCCGATCAGCCTCGGTACAGTGAGCACCCTGGTTAAAGCGGCTGGGACGTGAAGCTGACCACTCCGTCTGTTGGCGGGATTAAGATGAATGTAGTTATAACTTACCTGCATTGTCGCCAGATCTGAAGT
>Ga0209755_10008518_pt1 | contig 10961 bp, 7 predicted proteins | sample TergutCo191P1_FD_187301 | JGI IMG/M metagenome (GOLD analysis project Ga0209755, IMG submission 187301) | Cornitermes sp. P1 segment gut microbial communities from Petit-Saut dam, French Guiana - Co191P1 (SPAdes) (version 2) | ecosystem: Host-associated > Arthropoda: Insects > Digestive system >... | reverse complement strand
GAAACAGCTTAACATGACCCTCTTCAGTGGTCAGAAATAGGTCTTCCAGCAGGACTCAGTTCCTGCCCAAAAGCCAAAACAACTCAGGAGTGGCTGCGGAGGAACCTTCTGGCCTTCATCAGTGCCCAGAATTGGCTTTTGGGGAGTGCTGACCTCAAACCCCTGGACAATAAACTGTGGGCTGTTTTGGAGGACACGGGGTGCCGAAACGTCACAACAGCCTAAAACAACTACAAATAAATTATCTGGCTCGAAAAGTAGATGTTTTGTTTAATTTCCCTTCTAGGCCACACTGTATTTGTAACAACTTAATGGCAAGACTAAGTATATGTTCATGTCTCATAAACAAAATGGTGGACAAAATCACAACATAAAAATATGAAATAAATATTTTGAAAGTGTGGCAAAGTTCAAATATTTGGGAAAAATCCTAACAAATCAAAACTGTCCTGATCAAGAAATTATGAGCAGCCTGAACTCATGGATTGCTTGCTACCATTCTGTCCTGAATCTACCATCTTCCAGTTTGCTATCGAAAAATATAAAGAATAAACACTGCAGAACTGTAATTTTGTTGGTTTTTTTATATGAGAGTCAGTCTTAGCCTTTCACATTCAGGGAGGAACACACGCTGATGGTCATAAATAGGGTGCTGAAGAAGATACGTGCGCCTAAAGAGGACAAGATAACAGGGGATTGGATGAGACTGCAAAATGAGGAGCTTCATGATGCACTCCTCACCAACTATTATTTGAATGATCAGATCAAGAAGAATGAAATGAGTGTGGCAAGTAACCATTTATGAGGGAAAGGCGAGGCACATACAGGGTTTTGGTGGAGAGACCTGAGAAAAAGAGACCACTCTTACCTAGGCATAGATAGAATGATAATATAAAAATGCATCTTCAAGATATAGGATGGAGAAGGGGAAGCATGAACTGGACTGACGTGGCTCAGGATAGGGACAAGGTGGCAGGCTCATGTGAACACAGTGATGAACCTTCTGGTTCCATGAAATGCTGGGAATACCCTGCCTAGCAGAGGAACTATTAAGCTTCTCAAGAAGGACTCTACTTGACAGAGCTAATTACTTGGTTAGTCAGCAGTTCAAATGACTTAAATTACTTTGTGTACAAGACTCCTTTGAGATAGTTTCATATATATAGAAACAGAATACTTTTTACTTATATATATATATATAAGTAGAAATTATTGTTTATATATATATATATATACACACACACACATATATATATATATATATATATATATATATACATACATATATATCAGAAATGTAAGATTTCAATTTGTGGTGACAAACACAAAATTACCTCAATGAAAGTAATCAATCTACATAACCAAACTCACTACTAAAATCTCATAAATTTGATATAAAAAATCGGGGTGGCTAAATTTCTACAACTGATGGTAATTCTATACCAAATATTAGCTAAGACCATCTTTTACAGTGTGCACAGCAAATAGCCTATTGGGCCATGACTTTCAACTACTATCATTGTTACAACAACTAATGGAGTATCATCTAGCCTTTTGGGCTTTCCTTGATGTTGAGAGGGCATCTGATAGATCCTGATTTAAGTCACAAACAAAAGCTGCTGTAGGGCTGCTGCTATAGTATCTGCTGGTGGACAAATTCCACCTCAGGAAACTGAATGGCAGTCATTATTATGCAGTGAGGTATACAGATGATACTGTAATTGCAATAAATAAGAAATATTCTGGGTTTGTGTCTGAAGTATTACCTACTGCTCACAACTGTGCAATAAAACATAACTATCCGTTAACCAAAACAGTGGTTATTATGGCTTGTACTAGGAAAAGAGATAAAGTACTTGGGACCTTAAGAAACCAACTATCTTCAGTAAACAACACAAATGTCCATGAAAGTCAAGTGACTTGTACTAAGCTTCGGACAAGGAATTCACATGTCAAAGAAAGCAGGGTAAAGTCACAACTGGTCCCACATGGCACTTGAAAACATAGTACTGCTTGTGGGAAAATGCAGGGAATAGACTGAAGGCACTATAACAGATATATGCCATGGTAGTAAGAACCAAAATTACCTATGATGCCACAGTATGATGGCCATGGGTATGACACAAAACATGCAAGAATGAGCTTAGCAAATTATAATGGTCAGGCTTTCTGTGTATACACAAGATCTTCTGTGACTCCCTCCACTATACATGAAAACAGAGGTTTAACCCAAGTAGGAATTTATGTACTCAGCTGTAATGAACAATGGAAACCTCAACCTACTTGGTATGGGCATGCACACATCTTGAAGCATGCAGAGAGAATCCATCCTATAGATGGGGCTTACAAAATAATGCCAAGCTATGTACATTATACACTATTTGTGGTCAAATTTCCTAACAGAAGTAAATGGGGAAGCAGACTTGAAACTGACGATAACGGGGAACTTCATATCATACAGACAGATCTAAGACAGACTAAGACACTGGTACTCTGCACACAGCTATCACACAAAAACGAAGCTTATCATCAAGCATGGACAATAACAGCACTCCAAGCTAATGAGTATACCATCAAGAAATGCACAACAGGAAATACAGGTCAGGCTAAGAGTAGTGAAACACATACATTGTATCAGACGGTTAAGCTGTAATCAAAGCACTTCCCAAATATCAGGCCTATCATAACTTTGTCAGAGACTGCCATCAGTCTTATATGACTGGCCTAACATCTGGGAATTGAAGGGACTGACGCTGCTGATCAAATGGCAAGAACTGGATATGTATATGCACTACCACGACATGGACTGGCCTACGGCATCTTTCAAGAACTGCTAAATGGGCTGTTAGGAACTGGAAGAACAAAAACCATCATACCGGAAATCCATACCTGGACAGAAAAACAAAAAAAGAAAAAGTCCTTGGGGAAATGTCAGCAACAAGAATTAGGGAGCTATAAAGTAAGCTTGCTAGGATAAGGGACAGGACTACTCACTGGACACTGTCACCTGGGATTATCGACCAGTTCTATCAGCAAACACTGCTATGAAAGAAATGAAATAGCCATATCTGTCCTATATTGCAGGTTTCAGTTAAAGCAAGACTGCATCACCTACAACTTAATTTTACAAAGCCAAGTGATTACCAAAAGGTCCACTAAGCAGAGTACTGTGCTTTATTCAAACTGCAGGACTGCTGGAGGGCTAATCTTAGAACAAGGATGCCCATAAAATGGTACCCACCCTTTCAATCAATTAATCAAGACATGACAGGCTTGTTTAACTTCAAATCAACAAACTATATTGGTATAACTATATAAGACAGGCAATGTACGTATAAATGTAACAATACGGTGCATCTGCATAACCATTCTTGCCATGGAAAACCAGTAACTATACATATTCTGCGAATGTATCTTTAGCCTCAGTTATGCAGCATGTAAAGCACATCCATCATATTATGTTGTCACATGTGGCCTGTCTGGCTCTACCATATTCTTCCACATTATCTCATGAACAGCATGATTTTTGGAAAAACATCACTAAATGTATAATGTGTGTTTTAGTTTTCTCTACAAATTTTTATCTGAAACTTTTCTCATTCTAAGAAGAATGCAGCAAGATATTATCATAAGTGTACATGTAAAGTGCCTGTTATTCCTGTCAGATATTAACCAAATTTGACTTTTCTCTGAAAGATTTTTTTAAAAATACTCATAAATCAAATTTCATAAATCCATCTAGTGGAAACAAAGGTGTTCAATGCAATATATAGACAGGCAGGAATGATGAAGCTAATAGCCGCTTTTCAGAAATACATGAATGCACGTAACAACTAAATGTAAGGAGAACATAAACCACTAAGTTCAGACACACTCATACAGTACAATTAAAACAACTTCAAGTCCAGAAATAACAATTTATCTTCAAACAATACAACAGAAAATGCCATATAACAAGGGAATAAAGAAAACAAGCCTCAATTAAAAAATGGCTACCTTTCAGTGGTATCAAGTGAACTGGATGGGTGGGCAGTTAGCGGAGAATAACAAAGTGATAAAAATAATTTTGCATAAATGCTCTTTATGTAAGGATACACAGATACACAACAAGTAAAAAATGAACTGAGCCAGAGCAAAAACAGAAATACACATAATATCTAAAGGAAACATGCATACAAAATATCTATTATCTTACATTTAGGAATGTATGAGATAAACATTAATGCATGCAAGACTGTAATGGAGGAAAATAAAACTTAAAAAACAATAATGAATTCACAAGTGTGATCATGGATTGAGCAGTAATCAGAAAGTGATGTCAATTAATTATTAATAATAATTTTAAGAATATAGTAATTGTTTCAAATGATAAACTGAAACACATGTAAATATGCAAATTAAGAATTTTTATGATGCAATCTTAATCTTCAACACCTGACAGTAGTACCCTCCAGCAGTGGTACTCAACAATTTTCACTGGCATACTATTAACTGAAATTGTACCAAATTAAGTAAAAAGTGCTCTAATCGGAAAAGACTGGCCAAGAGTGGGGGTGACTTATATAATGTTGTATATCAGCAAACATGTGAATTATGTTTAGTTATTATTCTAATTTTTATCCTTTTTTATATTTTCAGTTTTTATTAAGGTTGCAGAAACAATGGCTGACACAGCAGTAGTGACATGCATACCACAGTTTGAGAAACCATGCCACATAGCAAAGAAACAATGTAGGCGAAACAATACAATATCTCTTTGTTGTTCACAGATGTGCAAGGTTCACTGAAATAAATTATTACATGTCATTATGAAATATATAACAATGTACAAAAATACTTAAAAATACAATACAGTTACACATATCACCCACCATTACAAATATAACACTGCAATAGACTAAATATGGGACATTTTGGGAAATGTTTTCAATTTTCAAAGTTAATTTAAATTTAACAAATTGATGAATATTTTCTTCTACAATTTTGATACTGTTTCTCACCAAGATTATTTTATTCAAGGGTACCCTAAAGGAGTAATTGGACTATGGAAGTAATAAAAAAATTTCCAATTAAAACTCCAAGTAATTTAGGAAAGAAAACAACTGTTGCAAGATTCAAATAATAAATTAAAAAAAAAACTCCACAACATAAAACACAAAATTTGACTGATATACTGGGCATAAAATACAGCAATTTCACAGGAAACAGCTGAGTTATTCAGTTCATGTACATTCAGAATGAGTAACATAGCTCTTAAAACAAAACACTGGACACTGTAGTTGCCAAAGAACAAGAAAAACAGGAACAACAACAAAAACAACAACACATCTGTAATAAAAATATGTTTATTTTTCCAGTGGAGACTGCAATGGAAATGGGAAAACTCATGGGAAGCCTATCTGCAAAGACTGATGAAATACTAGAATATGATGTCAAGAAATGCATTAAATCTACTTGAGAAAAACTTTTAGCTTGTACTATAAAATCTTTAAATCATGCTTAAAAATTGAAAAATGTCAGACAAACCATTTCATGGAAATGGGAATAAAAGTGACATATAATGTAACAAACCAATATCATCTTTACCCATTTTCTTAAAAATTTAAGAAAAATTAATGTACAATATGTCAATTTAAGTTACAGCAAAAAATAACACATCAAGAGACACCCAAAATGGACTCAAAGAACTTAGATAAACTGAGACAAATACAATCTTTTCTTGAAATGATACTGGAACTAGTTGAAGTAAAAATAACTATAATGGGAATATTCTTAGGTTTAACTACAGCAAATTATGCGATCACATCATGGTGTCCTACTTGCTAAATAAAAATCACATACAGTTCAAGACATGGCAAACTCATATTTGAAACAGTATTTATCATGCTGGAAACATGTTCCTGAAATTGGCCTACATTAAAATCACAATATAAACACAAAACATGAAAGCTACGTTTCAGCCGAAAGATAAATTAAAATTCATGTGCTTCAGAATTCAATTCTTGAACTAATATTCTTATTATACATAAATGACCTGACAATGAGTATTCAAGAATTGCATACATTCTGGTAACAGCACGGAATGAACAATTACTCCAACAAAAATTCAATCAAGTTATGTACGAACAGCAAGCATAGTTGTACACAAATCTTATGATAAAGAGAAAGAAAACAACAGCAATGTGTTGCCATGCAAGACAAAGAACAGATCTATTCAAACTGCAAGTCAAGCGTTACAGTATGGATATTTCCAAATACCAGAAAAAGTGTGAAGGCACACACACAAGGACATGAAAATATGAAATGGGCACAGAATCACTAAGTTCTTCACTTGGTAAAATTTGCCATGCAAAATAAAGCAAACCCAAACATTACGAGAAGTGTTATTTTAATGCTGGAGGACGTACAATATGAGGCAACTCTTCAATGATCTCTAACCCAAATAACCTGCCATAAAAATTGATCAAATGAGTCGAAACAAAGCAGAGAGTCATGAATGCAATACACACTCAAAAGCTGAACTTCCATGTTGACTTGTAAAGCAAATGCTTTTAAACAGAGTTAAGTTGGAAAAAACAAGAGACATTCATAAATGCAACATCACTAAGAGTTGAACATACACATTGTTTTACAGAACAAATGTTGTTAAAGAAAGTGCAGTAAATGTAGGATTAAATTATATAGCAAATTACCAAATAAAACTACAAAGCTACAACACTGTGGCATTTTAACAAGGAAAAAAGAGCCTTCCTACAACATATCAGTACTTTATACTGTAACATCCTTTTGTACCATAAGTTATGGCTGAAATTTGACTAAAATTATTTAATTCATGTAATGTGGAGTTATGCACCTTACTGGCCTGTCCCACATCAGCATCTTGAACAAGTATAAAATATTAAAAAAAAAAAATTGCATACACAAATGCTTGATTAGTGATCGCTTAGCACTATTATGGCATGTTTAGGAATGGCTGTAAGCTACACAATCTACCCTTCTCTTTCTCACTATATAGGAGGCTGAACAGGCCTGGGCGTTTTGGACATGAAGAGTAAGAGAAAAATGCCTACGCTTGTACATAGCTGTCCTCTGGTTCACAGTCAAAGCAAGTCTGGACAGCCCATCAGTAACAACTTCAAATACAGTACTGTGACCAAAAGGCAAGCTGTTGACCAGTTTACTTGATACGTATCGCCAAGCCATAGTAGTGTTCATTTCAGGGATTAAAATATCAGAATTGGCATGAAAATGCATTTAATGTGCCATTCAACGCTTCACCTTATCGTTACACAACATTTTACATCCGGGCAAACCTATCCGACGAACAGTATTCGTACATTACAAAGTAATAAATAAAGAGTTCGAAATGTTCCGAAATTCTGCAACAATTTGTTCTGAACGATTTTTAATGGCAGGTGAGGTGGCTTACGTACTAAGTTACTTATTCTAATGTTCGATACTCGTTCATATTTATTAAAAACTCCTATTATTTTTCAAAGTCTGAAGTAGCGGAATAAGTAAACGCACATATTATCTAAGACTATACGTAACTGTTTAACTGACAATATGAAACACCTCGGAAAACAGAGTGTATTAACCTTGCATCACAAACATAAGATGAATTAAAATATCTACCCAAGTAAACGTAAATGCATGCATGTCAACATCAAATAACGTGCCGATATTGAATATATGTAACGACAATATTAGAATTAAATGTTGTATACGTACCTAACGACGCATAAGCATTAGCAAATGTGTATACGACGGTGTAAGGGAAGTTACCTGTCAATCACATTTGCACATGCATTTACCAACGACACCCCACTGCTTTCCACTTGTGTGTGTCTGCTTCATGGGGTTTGCTAACCTGTTTTCTCTCTCTTCGATCCGCTTTTACCACCGTCATAAAAATAATACACTTACGCATGCGCACATATGCCTACTCCGAGACCTTGGTGCATGTCGGTGAGATGGGTTCAGCAAACATTTGATACTCGGGTTCGGTTTATAAAATAGTGAGAAGAAGACCGCAGAACGACGGTAACATAGAAGGAAGTAAAATATGGAAGTGTAACGGAATATTTCGCGGTAGTTGCCTAGCCGGACTACCACGATAGCAAATGATAGAAAAGTGAATTTCTTAGGCAGGAGGGAGAGGGACGTTTCTTACGTTATGTTTATGTAGTTCTGTTGAATGCTACAACCTCATTCATACGCATTTGTATGTTATTTACGTACGAGGGAGGCAGCCCAGAAAGGCAAAATGTGGGGCAATCATGTACAGCTAACAAATATGTTTAAAATATTCGGATATTGTGTAAGTGCAATAACAAAAATAACACGCTCAAATTATAGTACATTGTTCACGATCACCGTGTACATTAACTGCAATAATTACGAAATAAAAGTCATCCAAGTGCAAATAAACCAGCGTAAATGCCACCCATTTTAGTAGGCGCATTCCCAAAGTTGCGAAAAGCATCTTGTTAGCTTCGTCATGTCTGTCCGTCTGCCCATACGCATGGAGCAACACGGCTCCCACTGGACGGATTTTCATGGAATTTGGTATTTGAGAATTGGTCGAAATTCTGTGGAGAAAATTCAACCCTTGTTAAAAGGTGACAAGAATAACGGTCAGTTTACATGAAGACGTATGCACATTTATTATGTCTCGCTGAATTCTTCTTAGAATGAGAAATGTTTCAGACAAATTTGTAGAGAAATCAAACTATGCTTTTCCTGTTCAATAATTTTAAATTCGAAAATTGTGCTGGAAAGATATGGGAAAGCCTGACAGGCCACAGGTGACAATGTAGTATGACATGCGCTTTGCGTGCTGGATAACTAAGGCTACAGATATAGATTTGGAATATGTAATACGTACAGTTTCTCCACAGTAACGGTGGTTACACAAAGGCGCCTCAGTATTACGTAATACATACATACGTTGCTTATCCTGTTTAGAATATTTTCGGTCCAGCAGGGCCTCCATCAAGGAATATACGTTTACAAAGTTTCTCTGTGTGAAATGAATATAGTTTGCTTTAGTTCATACATTATTGGTTATTGAAATTTCAGAAATTTTTCCATATAATGCTTGTTGTATTAATATTGTTTGGTATAGACTTATATTCTCAAATCACAGATGGATCTTGTTAAAATATTTATAGTTTTTAAAATTTGTATTGAGTTATTTACAGTTATTACTCAGACATATATTTTTAAAATATTCACAATTATTACACATGTGCATCTTCTTTAAATATGTACAGAACATATCTTTTATTACATTGTTTTGCAAAGATTTTAACAATGCAGTTTAATTAAAATCTCATTTTGCCCCTATTTTTTTTAAAGTCAACAACCCCTAAAACATCATTTTACCAGAGTAGCAAAAGGTTTTCCTGCTTATTGCAAATGAACTATTTGAGGTATCAAAATGGTATTATATACACTATAAAGAGTATGCTCATTTGAATAAAGAATTTATTTCAGGGTATGAAGCTTTTCTCTTTATTTTCAGTAAATTAGAATTTTCTTGAAAACCCAAATTGGACACATTACATTTAAAAAATTGCAAATTGTCAGGAGTTCATTATAAAGCAGTTTATTTATAAAAAATTCACATTTTTTACTCATCAACATTCCCTTCTTCATCTGTCTCTTCCAAACAGTCAGGCGTGCTTGAAGGATGTGGCATTTGAAAATACCCTTGTAGATTACTCCGCTGGAATTATCATTTTCTTGCACATTGAAAGCATTCCCCTCCAAGCTCCAGTCAGCGCTAGACCCTTCGGTATTGCTGATTGGTCGTTTGCTTCCTGCTACATCAGAGCCAGCGATAAGTAAGTAGAGTGCGAGGAATGGGAGCAGTCTTTATCTGAATTCCCTGTCTCGCTTCCCAGCAAAGCAGTTACCTAGCGAGAGGATCCCCTGTCCAAGCATCATGCTGAGGCATGACGATTTGGCCTTCATTAAGGCTATATCTACATTCGAACTCTCCTCCGCCCTCCTCAAGGAGCTGAGGTTGGCACTGACACCAAGAAGAAAGGAGAAGCCAGTGGTGTCCAGACTCAGCACCATGCCCGGAGTTGGTCAAAAGCCTCCAATTGGTCATCCATTCAACTCGCCGGCAAGCGCAAAGCCACGATCTGGCCAGCTCGGGTGACTCATTCGAGACAGCCAACAGGCGGAAAGCACCTGGCGCGGGGTCCGCGCCCCTGCCCGCGACCTCATCAGACGTCACGGGCGAAGATGCTGCTGTTCGCAGCGGCAACTCACCCAGACCCCGAGTGCAAGGTGACATACGCTGCTGTAGTGGCCGGGTCCGTCGCCCCGAACAGGCCAAGTGGGTCGCTTACTCCTACAGCCCAGGGTTTGGACGGCTCCGAAACTGATATCTCATCCGAGACAGCTTCTAGGCCCATGTAATCTAGAGAAATGTCCGGGTCACTGAGAGACATGCCAGATAGCACCACTGCAACCGCGCAGGTGCCCAACACCTGCACATCTGCAGGAAAGCGTCCCAACAAGACGTCCATTTTTATTTCAGGGGTTAACGACATCCATGCCTTCCAGGCTTGTTCGCGAGTGTTGTGTCCTTGCGGGCTGATGGCCCAACTTCAGAGCGAGAAATTGATGGTCGTCCCATCAACTGCTAAAGGATTTAGCGCCGTGGTCAACGCTCTGCGGTCCCTTGGCGGGAGGGAGGGTGTGAGTTTTCAAACCTACTCGCTCACGGAGGACGGCTGTGTGCGTCTTTTCATGAAGAAGCTGGGGAAGCGGATGCCTTAGAGCGTCGTCCGCAAGAAGCTGGAATCCCTGAAAATTCGTGTCCAGGGGATCATGCAACTGTGATCCGGCAGCCGCGACCAGGAACCCTCTAAGGACCGCCTTCCCACCCCTCGCTTTATTGTAGCGGTGGCTTGAGGTCCTGAGGTGTTGCGTGTGCGATCACT
>Ga0209755_10008517_pt1 | contig 10964 bp, 7 predicted proteins | sample TergutCo191P1_FD_187301 | JGI IMG/M metagenome (GOLD analysis project Ga0209755, IMG submission 187301) | Cornitermes sp. P1 segment gut microbial communities from Petit-Saut dam, French Guiana - Co191P1 (SPAdes) (version 2) | ecosystem: Host-associated > Arthropoda: Insects > Digestive system >... | reverse complement strand
TGCATTCATTTAAATAGTAATATCATTAGCAGCGGCCTTTGTTATTCTGATACTTGCGGTGGTTGCACCGTGCCGTGTTGAATAACAGGCGGGCATAACATGAGACAAGGTATTTCATAAATTTGCGACAGTTAAAATTTATGGCAGTGTGCTAATGTCATCACAAAACTGAAGGCCAGTTTAGCGAAGGTCAAGCTAGTTCCATCTTTGGACGAACATCTGCAGACAACGCACAGTTTACATTCATTTCCGAACGCACGTGGGAAAAACCAGTCACCAACGATGTAGTTTCCAAGTATTCTGTCTGTGATTATTGCATTTCAAAACGAGTTTTGCATTGGATGTGTGCGTCAAATGTTCTATGAACTCTTCACGGCTTCAAAAGCAGTAACAGGTAATATATTTTCAGTCATACACGTTATTGGTTTATACAGTACATTTAGCTGGATTTTGAACTGTATTATATGCCGTACATACGTTGTTTTTATGATAGTAATTTACATCAACGTAACTTTATGTAACGTATTGTACGTAAGCAACATGTTTTATTGTTTTGCTCTTTTGTTTTGTTAAGTTGAAAACTAGACATGAGCATTCATTATGTTGTATTGGCTTTGTTTTGCATAACCTATGAAAATGGACATGGATTTGAAGGATGTGGTAAACGTAAAGGTGTTCCGGGGTGCAAAGTTTGCTTAATCTCGGTACGTATGATATGAGCGGGACATATAAACTGCACAGGGGCAATGGGGAAATACATGTAACACTTTCGTTTCAAAAACTGAAGCGATGAGTCTGCTTGGGAAACCAAGGCAAGAGCGATATTATGGTATAAAAATAAATCTTATTGAGATACGGTTCGTCGGTGTGGGCTGGATTCAACGACCCTTGAGGGCACAGTAATGAATTTTCAGATTCAATAAAATGTGGGAGTGTCTTGTATCCAGTGCCCATGCACATTGTATCTTTAATGACCATCTTAATAATATCTTCACACCTACACTGAGGTCTGTCAACGCTATTATTGTCATGGTTTGGTCATCTGTTCTAGGTGTGACACATGCCCTACACATCTATTATTATTTCATTTGAACATTGTGGTGATATTGGTTGAATGGTATGGATTATGAAATGACTGTGCCAAATGAAGACAAAAACACTTAGTATAAAAGCAAAAGGGATAAAAAAAGATGCAGAGAAAGAAAACAAACTTTATGCTGCTACGAGTGCTTGAAAGTCATGATATACTGTGAAACATTTTGAGATTAAAGGAAATTTCTGTCAGTATGTCATACAGTGAACAAAATAATTCAAACATTAACACCTGTTTTGTGTGTGTTGTTATGTGGTTTGTCATAGCATAAATTTTGTGTATTCCATTACTGAAAAAGGATATTGTTTTTCAGCTGCTTTAATTTGATAACTTAATTGAAGTCATTAAATTCAGAAATTGCACAGTTATAATTTCTGTAAAACTACGTGCATTTTATTCTTTTCAGGCTTTATGACTGAAAATGCTTGCCTGTAACTTTCTGCAGTTATTTCTTATATTCTTCAAATTAGGTAATGTATACTCTTGCTTTCAATCCACCAGTATACATTATAATGTGGTGTTTCTGAATGTGAAAGTTTGAAATGACAGTTGTTACACTGTGCTGTATTTACAGTCTGTCTCTCTTTAAATTCAGTTATGCAAGCAAACTGTGCTAATGAAGAAGACTCAGCATGTACTTCTGGATTGTCATGCATGTCCCTAGCAGAATGTACAGTCCAGTTGAGAGATCAACAGGAGACTGAGAGTAATATTCTCTTCAGTTGCAACTTTAAGAAGCATAAAGTGTGCTGTCCGTTCTCTCCGCCATTGCAGGAACATCCAGCTGCGCGCCTACTACCAAATGAAAATTGTGGCTCTGCAAGTGTACCAAAAATAACCAATGGACAAAATGCATTGTTTGGGCAGTTTCCATGGATGGCTCTCCTGGGTTCTAGATGTAATGTTCATCAGAATGTACTATGTAGTCTATAGGTAATCAAGCTTGTAACCCAGATGGTAGCTAATTACTGTAACCCATTCATGCTCCCAAAATTACATGTATAATATAACTAATATTTGTGACTCATAAATTATTCTGAATTTTTCTACATTCTTACATAAGATCTGTGAATACCCAAAGTGGTTTGTATTATGTGCATGAGAAAGTATTTATTTACGTAAAATCCATATTGGATTATAACATACACTATCTTTGTCATTGCACCATGCATTTCGTAGAGTCATTTAATTAGCACACCAACTAATGCAAATACATAAAATTTTTACACTAAAACATTTAAAATCACTCCGACATGTTTCAATCCTAAGATCATCTTCAATGGGCTTCACTGTTCCTTGGTGAAGCCACATTTTTAAAAACACTCACTGATTAATTTTCTTATATTAACTTGGTGCTGTGGCAGCATGTCGTATTTTGTCATACAGTGCTGGGAATGCGCCTGGCTGTGGGTGTGTGTCATGTGTTATGTCTCACGCAACATAACTAAAGAACTAAAACATATACAGGAAGTGTATTGGTTATAAACTTATCTTCCATTTCTCTGTAACTCTTGTTTAAGATAATTTCCACCGTGATAAATGTTTAGAAAGTTAAGCTTCAGGTTCATGCATATTGTGTGTTAATTTTTTGACCTTCCCCTGGAAACACACCAGAAAGATAATTATGTATGAGAGTGCACTTATAGCAAGGTATATGATTTGTAATCACTAATTCATAGTTGGTCTTTCCTACTTCAGTGCTATTTGCAATTAATTTGTTTACCATTGTTTATTTGCCTTTTCTTTATCTGTTTCTATAGCCTGATAATATGACATAACATAGACTGTACAAAATTCAGTATCTGTTAATTTGTCTGTGTATTCAACTGTGTAACTGTAACTGAGTTGTTTTTCTATTATATTCAGAATAATTAAATAAACAACCAAAAATGACACAAGAGTAGGTAGGCAATTATACTGGGTCTCAATACATAACATAAGAATCTGTTGTAGATTATCGTATGCATAATCGCTAATTGCAATGCCCCATGTCACAAACTTTCTTCTTAGCCTCCCATATCCAATGGCATGTAGGAACATCAAGTAATACTGTCTAACTGTTTTGAAACAGTATTTCAACAGTCACTAGTGTCATGAAAGATTTGAGTTACAGGCAGAAACATGTCTTACAACAGTCAAATAAAACACCAACTTGATGCAACACTGTGCAGGTTTTATTTCTGCAGAGTCACTTTACATGTTTCGGGCGTCAAGCGCCCATCATCAGTAGTATTAAAAAACTGGCACGGCAGCCCCTGGTACACAGTGCACAGTGTTGCTTTATTTGACTTATACTGCAATACAGGAAACACATAAGTAAAAAAGTCTTACATCACTTTCAACAGTGTTACAAAACTAAGTATCTAGGTCTGAACATTTTTTAAGTAATAAACTTTGACTGTAATATGTGTAACCAAATGTCCATTTTATTTTCTGAAAGCTGAATGCTGTACAACTAAGAGACATGTTTGCACATAAAGATGGCATCTTTGACCACTTTTCTATTTTTTTTTTTTTTTACTTACTTTATTTTACACAACATTATTCAGTCCCACTTTTCTACTTCTAGAGACACTTTGTATTTTGTTACTAGTTTTATGCACCAGACACTCTTGTTGTCTTGACTTCGTGACTGTGGGATTATAATTTTTAAGGGTTCATGAACATTTTTTAGAACGAGTTGACTTTCTGATACACAACTTTGGAGAGCCAAATCACATAGTAGATTCTTTGGAGACTTCTAAAGAATTACTAATGTCATTCGTTTTCTCTTAATTAAATCTCTATGACTACAATAGCTTTTCTTGGTCCAACATAATGCCTCTTGTATAAGCAGCAGCTGTAGTATTCTTAGGTGAAAGAAGAAATATATGAAAAATTTTGTTTAGAGGATTTAAAGAAAAGAGTTAACCTTGGAGGACATAGACATACATGAGAGGATAATATTTAGTTGGGCTGAAAGAACTGGATGTGCAGGTGTGGTCTGGAATCAATTTGTACAACATAGGACCCAGTAGTGGGCCCTTGTATATATACACATCCACATTGTGATTTCAGGCTTCTGCCAAAGTGTAAATGAGACTTCGCTCTTCTGGAATTTTACGCAGTGTAGATTGGTGTTTGTTATCAACGTTTTGGGACAAACTATCAGTCCCATCTTCAAGTGTGAAGCAGTCCACTTGTACTGCTTGAGTGGACTGCTTGACCTTGAAGATGGGACTGAGAGGTTGTCCCGAAACGTTGATAAATTACAAATCAATGTTGCCTAAAATTCCAAAAAAACACAGATATCACACATCAACATCCTTTAAACACAATACTTTATTATGTCACTGCATTCAGACCCTCTTCAATAAAACTGAATAGTTTTTTTTGTGTGTGAATAGTAATGGTTATAAAAAAAATGAAAGATTTTTATTATTGTTAAAGCAGATAATAGCTTTTTTGCAAGTAAATAAATTAAGATCTACATTCACTACCATTTTAGAGAAATGTGACTATATTACAACCCCTTGTCTGAGAACAACAAGAAAACATTCACTTTGCATGGATGGTGCCATTACAGGTAAAAACCCATTCAGGTAACAGTCTGTTCTTAATGATGTATGCACTATAATATTTACCTTGCTAGTGGTTGTTGTCTTCTGATTCGGTTTCTTTGTGTTTCAGCAAGTAATGGAAACCTGTCGTATATCTGTGGAGGAACTCTCATAAATGATCAATACATACTGACAGCTGCACATTGTCTGCTGCCCCAAGTGAATGCAACTCTGTAAGACACCAACTATTCAAGTATTGTTTTCAGAAAGTCAGCTATAATTACTAAAGTTGGAACCAATTCAGGTGGTGTTGAGTAGCAACTAGTCATGCTTTGATAGACTTATATGAGTTTGCTTGCAAATACTGTAAATTATTAATAGCATTGTGATTATTGTTATCATGTTATTAGTTACCATGTAATACTTCTGTTTAGAATTTCATCACTAGCAATAATATTCACTGTGTCATTTCCATCATACATACTACAGTAACTTGACTTGGCAGTTTTCTTGACTCTAAAATGCAGTTCACAATACAGATCTCAAAATCTGATTGATACTTACTGGCTTAACTAACTCTATGTATGTGAAATTTATGCCCAGCTATCCTTTCCAACTTGGTCTGGTTTGTAAATGACTAACATTTTGTGTGTGTGTGTGTGTCAGGTAATGGCTGTGAAAGTAATCTTCTTTATACAGAGAGTTCAGTTGAAAAGCTAAACCCAGAGACATGGCAAATATAAGTCTTACATTTCTGCATAATTATGTATCTGATGTAACTTATCATGTACTAGAGTAGATGTTGGAAGTGGCTGCCTCAACTCCCTTATGTGCTTGAAATACCAGGAAACTGTATTCTAAATTTCCCACAACACTTTAATATTATTTTCCCCTTATGTACATTTCCAGTGGGAAAATCTTCTGTGTAAAAATGTACTGCATACTCATGAAGAAAACAAATTTATGGTACAAAGTGGGGTGGTGGATAATTTTACAAAGCCTGTGCTATACTTATGGATAGCCAGAAAACCATAATATTTCTAGATTTTTGGGCTTAGTCAGTTCTGTCAAGTAATGAAAATTAATACCAAGTTTCTCTTCCATATATTATATAGTTACATGTTTCCCATATTTACATAGATGTTGTATGCATAGGTTTACTGTACTTCATTCAGTATGTAGTAAGTCTGGCCGTGAGCTAGATGACTGGTGTTCATTTCCCCCTAGGGGCAAGGTTTTTTTCTTTCTGTCACCTTGTCTGTACAAATGTTGGAGTCAGTCCTGTTTTCTGTCCAGTTTGTACTTTATAGTTGTGTCTGCCAGTGAAACATGGATGAAGCATAAAGCTGACCACATCTCAATGTACTGGCATTTAATAACACTTCCTCACCATTTGCATGCATGTGATGCTGATGTTCAGGTGACACTACTATTACACTTCTTCATTAGACACATGTACATAATTTTGATGGGTCTCTTAGGATTCCATTATAAGCAGATTTCACTGTATGAGCTTTGTGATAACTGTATGTGAAATACAGCATACTGCATGTGTGGTAGAAGGCAGAATATTTATGTGCAGTGAAAGAAATGAACCTGAGATGGTGAGTTTTATATAATTAAGAAAGGAAGGCAGACACTCAGAACATTCATTCTGTAATGTAAATCAGAATGTACTGATTGTCTGGTTTCAGAGAGAGTGTTCGACTTGGTGAACATAATTTAGATACTGTGGAAGATTGTGACGATTACTGCACAGACCCAGTGCAAGATTATGAAATAGCAGTGACTATTTCCCATGAAGAGTTTCATAGTCGTCAATTGAAGAATGATATTGGATTAGTTCGACTTAAGACTAAAGTTCCTCAGTATACAGGTATGCCAGCATTGTGACCAAAATCTCAGACCAGAGATTCTCAGACTTCTGTTGCTCTCAAATCAGTAAACTAGCAGTGGCTGTTTAGAGGACCAGTACCCTATCTGTGTTGTACAGCACAAATAATAGCAATAAAGTGTAATTTTTAGTAGCATGTGTGAATGTTTATTTTCATTGTAAAACTTGACACATTTATGTGGTAATACTATCACAGACACTGATCTGTAATCAGAAAGAGAAATTATGTGAAATAATTTAAAATATCAAATATGTCTATTTTTCTAGTTTATGGGGTTTGTGTGGGCTGGGATAGCATAGCCAGTGTAGCAACTTGCTAAGGGCTGGATGGTCCAGGGATCGAATCCTGGTGGGGGCGAAATTTTTCACGCCCCTCTGGACTGGCCCCAGGCCCCACCCAGGGGTAAAGTGGCAGGAGTGTGGTATTACCACCCACACCCACTTAGCAGCGAGGTGAGAGAAAGAGTAAGTCTATACATCTACTTCCCCTCTGGGCCTTTGTGGCCTGTTCTAGGGTGAAGTACACCTTTCACTTTATGGGATTTGTAGCATGGTTTAACCTCACCATTTGTTAGGGGCACAGAGACTGACACAGATTTCCCATGTTCCTTACTTCACTGTGCTGTCAGTCACTCCTTTATTCCCACAAAGGTAAGGGGAGTCAGAGCAATAATCTTTAACACAAACTCGTCAACTGCTAGCAGATGAGAAAAGAAATGAAGAGGTAACTTTGTCAGTTGTGGCAAAATAAATATAATGCTGATAGGAAATTCCAAACTGGCATGCATTAGCCTTAGATATGTAAGTTCTTTAAATGCATAATTATTACTGTTGTACAGCTTGACATGAATTACTAGAAGACATTTAACTTTCCAACATTAAACTGTTTAGTTTTAATAATTCTGAAGAAGTTTGTTTGTAGTCAGTAGGCTCGTCTTTCCCTCACACTGGTATAAGCTTTGTTCACATGGTTAAAAATATGGAACTACCACAAACAACATACTACATTCTGTGAGCCACAAGTTTCTGAGTTTGAGTAAGGTAGATAATTTGAATACCCATATGAACCATATTGTCATTGGTAAAAATGAGAAAAAGATGGTAGTTCAGCTTGCACAACATAAATTAAATTTTGAAGATATGCATAGAGTTCTGAAAAGACATGAGTAGGTCCATACAGGCAGCATGTTAGAAGTATAAATTGATTATTCTACACTTTCTTGATTTAGTGAGACCTAGGTTTCCAGAACTGAAAAATTGTCCCACTTAGGATTGTTGTATGTCGACAGTTTTCATCTTCTGAGGTGTGAGTTTCTATAGACTGACACAGAGGTACCAACATTTTGCAGCTTGTTGCCTCCATCTGTAGGGTAATCTAATATCTTGTTCAACATTTCTATTTTAGCCAAGAGTCAGGCCATATTGTAATGTGATACACAGTACATATATATTTTATTGATGAATGTTTATTTGTTTCACAGATTATATAAAACCAATATGTTTACCATTTGAAATAAATGTAACAGGTGAAGAAGAGAAGAAATATGTAGTAGCAGGATGGGGAAAAACAAATTACTGTAAGTTGTTTAACAATTATCAGTTGCAGCTGAAATATGAAATTATATTGTACCATGCCAATAGAAATGTGCTCCTCTCTTATGTATTTTTATTTGATAAACAAAACTTCTTTCCCTAATTATAACTTATTTTGCTTCAAGTGTTATAATCCATATATTGAGAACTGCAGACATTTTTAATTAATGACTATAATATTTAGTTATTTGTGCTTATGCATAATTTTTTTAGTATGTGTTTCAAGTGTGTCACGTGTATCTTAACTTCATCCTAGGGCTGACGAGAGTTCACACCAATTTCTCATAAAACACATTGTTTACAATTATTGATTCACTAACACTGTGATATATGTTCAGTTCTTTATCAACATCAGTGTTTATAATTTCACATGCTAATAGAATCATAAAACTTCCCTTTTCCTTCCATCTCTTTTCATGTGCCAGGTAGCATAGTTAGTAATGTGAATAACCACAGGCTGGACACTCCCTCCAAGGATCGAATCATGGTGGGGGTGAGATTTTCTGTACCTGTCCAGACTGGTCCAGGGGCCCATCCAGCCTCTTATACAATGGGTACCAGATCATTCCAGGGGGTAAAGTGGCCATGGCATGTTATTAATCACCCATCCCCATCCAGCACCAAGGTTAAATAAGGAGTACAGCTGTACCTGTACACCCAGTTTGCCTTCATAGCATGTTATAAGGTGAAATTTACCTCTGTGTTTTCGTCCTCTTGCCATTGTGCCATCTTTCTTTCTTGGGTGTCATGGTTGCTGACATACACACAAAACACAACTTAGGCTTAGGGGTTTCATTTTAGTTTCCTAGCAGACCATGAACTACTAATGTCTGAAATCAGAACACAGGTAACAAATCCAATCAGAGTGTACCTATGGGATTCAGAAAACAGTGTATGGTTAAATCTGTATTCTGTATTAAATCATATACACCAGTATATCTGTGTATAAGATATAAGTCTCTGATTTTTGGCAATTTGGTGAACAGTTTCCTGAATGTAAGGAGGCCTACTTGTCATTAGGAAGATGTAAGTTTTTTTTTAATTTCATGTAGGAGGGTGATTGGTAAGATTATTCTTTTTATATTTCAGATGAGTCTAAAGGTAGTTCTATTCTGCAGTATGCCACAGTGAACAGTGTTCCCCTAGAGGACTGTGACTCTCGGCAGCCACGAGAGTTTCGTCCATTGACAGCTGGACAGTTGTGTGCTGCAGGGAACAGTGGTGAAGATGCATGTAAGGGAGACAGTGGAGGTCCCCTCATGGATGTTATACAGCTGCCAACACGTCGTACAGCCCAGACCTTTCAAATTGGCATCGTTTCATTTGCAATTATCCCTTGTGGGGGCCAGACCGCACCTAGCGTTTACACAAGAGTGTCTGCCTATTTAGGGTGGATACTGGATCATATGACCGAGTAATTTATGTATTTCTTAAACTGAAGTTAGGATAATTGCTCTTGTTAACTCATCAGCCTATTTGTCATACATATTACCCAAGTGCCCACATGTTTTCAGTTTTTCCAAAGTAAGTATCCTAAATTGGGATGTGATGAAGGTTGTCTGTACTGATGCAGAATATATACGTAAATTTTGAAGTCTGGAGGCGGGATTATTTTTATTCCTTGCAAATAAATTCTGAAAGCAGTTTCAAGGGCACTAGACCTGTGGAGTAGCATCAGACTTTATTTTGAAAGCTCCTCTTTTGTGAGGTCACATACACATTAGAGATTCCCTGCCATGCAAATATTGATACACTGTGGCACATAAATAGTTCAGATCCTATAGCATGATTCCTTTATTAGTCAGACTGTAACATCACTGAGTTTTATCTTGCAAGTATTATTTATGTTGCAGAGGTAGATATTAGTGAGGAGGATTCACCATTTTTTCATGAAATAGCTACTGTTGCCCTTGCAACTACAGGCATCAATTAAAATTGTTGCTGTTATCTTCGACTGCTTCTGTGGATATTTAGATGGCTTAATGCTGAACAATGAATGGGCTTTTACATCTGCACCATGCTTAATTTTGACAAACCAGGTTCTTGGAAATTCAAGGATAAAAACAAAAAGCTTCATGTAAATACATAGTAAATGAATGCCACAGGCTAGCTAGTGATACAGCCTTACCATTGGTAAATGACAAATGGAAAACATGCCAGGGGTATGTGAAAACTGTTATGAGCAAGACACATTACTACCAAGTATAGACCTTAACCTGTTAAAAGTGTCACCCAATTAAATTAACTGCACACTATATAGGAACAATATGTAATGAGCACCATTCCACCAAATCAGAAGTAAAGTTGTCCACAAAATTTTGCAAGACCATGCCCACAATTTTCAATTATATATTTGCTATTAGGAAATCTGATGACAAACAGTAAGTGATTTCTCTTGCTGAATGTTGCTTACTTTTTTTTTTTTTCGACCAGAATCACTACAGATAATCTGAAATGAATAACCAAAACTGCCACTTTGTATCCATCCCAAAAGATGTAATATTTTTACATTTTTTCTGTGAAAATGTGCACTTTCACCTGCTAATTATCGAACCTTTCTGTTTTTATTATGTTACAAAAGTAAGAGTAGGATGTTTGTCCATTATAACACACTTGCTTTAAACTATAAGAACATGTGTTATAAATAGTAACTGACAAAAATAAAGTATGAGGGGGGGAATCACCATATGCAGTAGAATACAAATAACACAGTAAGAGGGACCAAACATGTTAAATATAATAATTTATCCAAAGACTGCAAGGAAGCCAAATTCTTCATTCCAATCAGAGGCTGCTGGTTATGCTCAGTGGCATAAAGTGCAATGGTAATGGGGGGCACTAGGAG
>Ga0209755_10008516_pt1 | contig 10964 bp, 15 predicted proteins | sample TergutCo191P1_FD_187301 | JGI IMG/M metagenome (GOLD analysis project Ga0209755, IMG submission 187301) | Cornitermes sp. P1 segment gut microbial communities from Petit-Saut dam, French Guiana - Co191P1 (SPAdes) (version 2) | ecosystem: Host-associated > Arthropoda: Insects > Digestive system... | reverse complement strand
ACATATGTTTTGGAAATTGATGGTGGAAGTGGTAAGTGTTAATGAAAGTGATATTTTTGCTCTTGAATAGTAGGGATGAAATAAGGTCAAAATAATATTTTGCAATGCAGTTAAGTTTATTCAGTATGACAGATGTGCACCATCCCTTCTACTGTTTGTACATTTGGTATATACATATTGTTGTGACCTATGCTCTGAAGGACAACTTTGTGTAAATTTGTATTCCTTTTATATGATTAGTTTTACTTTGGAAGCTTAAATATTCCACTTGTTGGATAGTTATCACCTGGACCATGGGCATCCAACCTTTTTGTGGAAAAAGGCCACACCTATTATTGTGGGCTGGTTTGTGGGCTGCGCGTGGAAAAATAACAATAAATGGTATACTTAACTGCGTGAATTATTGTGTAATTTTTATGGTATATGCGTAATTTACAAATGTGATTTTGTGCCATACAATACAACTTGGTGGTTAGTTATCTGGAGACCTGTAACATAGAAATTTTTACCGGTGAATGCTTGATAGACTAAAGCATCTGAAGAAAAGTAAGCATCATGTGTACTTTTGGCAACTAGCTTATGTGTTTAAATTTGTAAAGAAGCTTAGTCCTTGGATCCTGCATGATGCAGGTATTATTTGGTGTGTGGTATATGCTGTATAAATGGAACATATGTACAGGGAAGGGAAGAAGTGGTGAGAAGCTGTCAGGAACATGATAAAGAGATGTTTGGTGAGCGATATAGAACCAGGAGTGTGGGTGGATTATTTCAGAAACCTGTTTTGCCGAAACAGGGGAGCAGTACTTTGTGTCAGATATATATGGAAGAATTAGACAGTGATTTTATGATACAGGAAATGGGGAGGGAGTCAAGAGAATGAAAAGTAATGAAGCACCGGGAGTTGACACAGTAACAATGGAAATTTGGAGAGAATTCAGTACCAGAAGTGAGGGGTCAGATATTTTGAGGAAACTTCAGTTGAATAAAGAACGGGAAAGAATTTCTGGAACTATGTAAGACAGCTGTAGTGTTTCCTATCTATAAAGTGAAGGGGAAAGGAAATGTTGCTAGGCAATTACAGGGGAATTGCCTAACTACCAGTACTGAGTAATTTGTTCCCCACAGTTGTGGCTGTTAGGCTGGAGGAGTGGTTGTCAAACAACAGAGTATTAAGAAGATTTCAAGAAGGATTTGTAAGAAACAAGAGCATGATTGACAGTATTTTCATAATTAAAACAACAGGAGCTAGGTACCTAAGGTATACACAGGGTTGCATTTGGTGGTGTTTGCTGGACCTACAAAATGCTTATGACCCAATAAACAGAGGGGCATTATGGTAGAAATTACAAAGGAAAGGTCTAATTATAGGCTTAATGGAGTGTATAAAAAGTATGTTTGAACACACTGAATTTTGTGTAAGATGGAAAAATGATCAAGTACCAGAACTGATACCACAAGAAAATGGAGTCAGGCAAGTCTGCAGTCTGAGCCTGTATCTGTTCAACATTGACATAGATGATGTAGAGTACTTACAAGAAAGAAACAGACACTCGGTGGTAATGGGAGAGCTAACAATACCATGGTTATTGTTCATGGGGTGCATAGCAGTGGGTTCTCTTACAATAAATGGTTTACAAAAAGTGTAGACAAAGTATAAAAATTCTGTTATAATTGGAGCCTAAAATGTAATCTAAAGAAAACAGAAATGATGATATTGAAGAAAGGAGGGAAGCATGAAAAGAATGAATGGTGGCATATTGAGGAGCAAAAGATGGAAGTAGTAAATGGAATTGTTTATTTAGTAGTAAAGCAGGAAAGCACAGAAGGATTAGAGTAATTGGAAATCAGACTGTAGGAGTCATTGATAGTTGTCTAACAAGAATACCTAATATGAAGGTCAATGTGCAAGGAAATATCTATGAGATAATATGTGAATTGAGGTTCATAAATGGAGTGGAAACAAAGGGAGTAATGGGGGATGGGAAATAGTGGACACAGTACAGGGCAGGTACTGTAGGAAGGGGTTAAGAACTGCTAGGAATACGGCCAGTAGGGCAGCTGACAGAAAGCTTCAAAGAGAAAGCAGAAGAGGAAAGATACTGAGTTATGTTGCAAAAACAGGGTAAAACAATGATCAGGATGAACCAGTGAGACATACAATGGCAGGTTGGGCAACCTAAGGTGGAGAGTTGGGCAGGGAGACTAAAGGAAGAACTAGATACAGCTGGACTGGGTTGCATATGGCAAAATGAGGGAAAGAAAGAAATGAGAGCAATATGCCATATTACTAAACCAGGTGCAACAACAGTCATGACAGAGGTGGTTAGGATTAATTTAAGGGATGTGCACTGCAGAAATCCTGGTGTTAGCAGGCACATCTATTTACTGTAATATGACTAAGTACATATATAAATTTATTTATTTATTTATTTATTTATACATGGAACCCAGCATTTCCACATAAAGATATACACAAAGGGGCATGGCATTCAGCAGACGGCAGGATAGTGAACCAAATATATCACGTTTTAATCAGTAATAGATTCAGGAGTGCAATAACAGACATCAGAGCACTAAGGGGACCAGACATTGGATCAGATCACAACTTACTAAAGATAAACTTTAAAGTGAAATAAAGAGTGAAAACTGGAAATAAATATAATGGGAAAAGAAAAATAGTGAGTATTTTTCAAAATCCAAAGTGGAAACAAGAATATGCTATAAAAAATAATAATTAGTTTGAAATACTGGAAAATTTGGATGATGAAGGTAGTATTGACAATAATATTAATAAAAAAATAGGAAAACATTAAAACAACAATCAAGGAAACTAAACAGCAGCTTATAGAAGAGAAGGAAGGTACAGAAGCATTTAAAAATAAATGGTTCGATAAAGGATGCAAATTTGCAATAAAAAAAAATAAAGAAAGCAAGAGAAAAGTGCTTGATAAAAGGGAGAAGGAAGAGCAGGAGTATCACCATAAAGAAAAGAAGCTCACAAAATAATTAGGAATAAGAAAAAGACATACATAAAAAATGTAATAGAATCGGTAGAAGAATATCAGAAGCATAATAACACAAGGAAAATGTATCAAACAGTAAACCAATTTAAGAAAGGATATCAGCATAAATTTAGCATAATTAGGAACAGAAAAGGAGAATTGGCAGTGAATACAAAGGAGAAAGCAGAAATATGGAAAGAATATTTTGACAAATTACTGAACACAGAAGAACCAAAGGAATTAATTAAAAAAGGAAATAAAGAAATAAGTGAACTTGAAGTTGAAGTAGAAGAACTCACTATAGAAGATGTTAAAAAGGCATTAAGAAAGTTAAAAAATAACAAGGCAGCTGGAACTGATGGAATATGTCCAGAATTAATAAAATATGGAGGAAATGTACTACTGAATAGAATGTATGAACTAGTAAGACAAATTTGGGAGTAGGAAAGGATGCTTGAATAAGGGGAAGAAACAATAATAGTTCCTATACACAAAAGAGGAGATAGAGATAGGTGTGAGAATTACAAGGAAATAGCACTGGGAAATGCAGCTTACAAAATTTTGTCAAATATAATACTGGGAAAAATTAAACCACATATGGAAAAAGTTATGGGGGACTATCAGAATTGATTTAGAGATGGAAGATCTGTTATTGACAACATGTTTGCATTGAAAATAATAAACGAGAAACTTCGGGAGTATAATCAGAGTGTACAATATTTATTTACTGATTTTCAAAAGGCATATGACTCTATACATAGAGATACACAATGGGAATGTATGAAAGAATTTAAAATTCCTACTAAATTAATAAATATGTGTAAAACATGTGTACAAAAGACAAGAAGTGCGGTTAGAATGGAAGGAATATTGTCATCTTTTTTTTAAAATAAAACCGGCTTGAAATAGGGTGACCCTTTATCACCAATATTTAATTTGGCATTATAAAACATGACACAAAGTATAAAAATGTTTCCTAGTGGTATAAAGATTGGTAAAGAACAATTGAATACATTAGCATATGCAGATGACATTGCATTAATTGGAAAAAAACGAAATAGAAATAAGAAACCTTTTTGTAGAAATGGAAAAACATTGCCAGAAAGTTCGGATTGCAGATAAACCAAGAAAAGACAAAATATATGATGGTGGAAAAGAAAAACAGTTTAAGGAAAAATAAAATAAGACATTTGAAAATAAAAAATTACAAATTTAAAAGAGTGGAAAATTTAAATATTTAGGAGTTATGCAGGGCCCGCCAGCGAATCAGGCGATTTTTAAGTGTTAAAAAAAATTTAAAATGTTGGATATCATGATACAGTTACATTTATAAGGAAGTACATACTTTAGCATTTGCAGAAATAAGTGAGTCTGTGGTCGTGAAACATAACACAGAACATAAAAAAAATACACATCATTCCACTCAAAATATTACATCCTCAATATGCCCTCCATTACGCTGCTCACACAGCAGACCGATCGTGAACACTACTCATGGCCCTATGTAACACGTCGACTGGGATTCTTGAAATATCTTCCTGTATCCGGAGCTTCAGTTCTTGAGTTGTGCGAGGTGCTTTCTGACATTCCCAGTTTCTTGGAATGACGCATAGCTGACCGGCGAGGGCTTTGTTCGAATGATGCTGTCACAGCGTCAGTGTTCTGTGGGGTGTGAACTGTTTTAACACTACCACCTTCCTTCTTAACAGTTGAGCCGGTCTCTTCAAAGTTGTTTACCCATGTCATTATGGCATGACCTGAGGTACTTTACTGTTTCGATGAATCCCGAATTTCTTGCGAAATTCACGTTGGGCAGCAACGTAGCTATCTTGTTCTTATAACATGGTTTTATGGCAAAAGCACGCTGTGCACCAGTCCACGACTCCATTTCAAACTGAATGCTATTCACGGCCACACCACTTGGCAGCATCATTCCCCTTCCCCGCTCATGCAAAAAATAGAAAAACGCCATTGTCAAATTGCTCGATTCACTGACGGACCTGTACTTAATGAAGACAACAATAACCAAATAGACTTGCAAGAAAGAATAAAAAATGCTAACAAAACATATTTTATGCTACAAAAATTTTTTAAAAATTAAGACTAAAGAACACAATAATAAACAAAACGTTAACATAAGCATCAGACACTTGGACACCAACAAAGAGAGATAGAAAGCAATTGGACTTTTTTTAAAGGAAAGTGTATAGAAGAATTTTAGTCCCAGTATAAGACAGTGAGAAAGAAAATTGGAGGATATTAACCAATAAAGAAATGTATGCAAGTGTTATAAAACCTGCTATGATATAAACAATAAGGTTAAATAGATTACATTGGTTTGGGCATGTACAGAGAGTGGAAGAAAATAGAATTTCCAAAATGAATTTGGGAATAACAAGATTGAGAGGTAGACCAAAAAATAGATGGCAAGATGAGGTGAGAGAAGATGGAAGAATAGTTGGTGGAGAGGGTGACAGGGAAAAGTACGTAACAGAGAGGAATGGAAGAAGCTCTTGAGAATGGCAAGGAATCATCGCATTCTGCACATGCCAATGGAATGAGTGAATACATGGAACCTGTGTAGGAATGAGTCATTACAATTTTCATTGTTCTGTCATATCATTTCAGGTTTTGAGACTGTGTATACAGGGCCAGAGACAGAATTTGTGTGTGATCGTCTGACTCCTGGCACTACGTACCAGTTGCGTGTGTCGTGCATCAGTGCCGGAGGTCGTAGCAGTTGTTCAGATCCATGCATTGTGACTACGGAAGCTGTATGTCCTGCAAAGTGCTTGCCGCCTCGTGTGCATGGGAAACCACGTGCAACTACCCTTTCTCTCAGATGGAGTAAGTTATGTTTTATTGCTAATTAGATGGTCATTAGGTATCCTGTGTTTAAAAATGTGAGATTCAGGGATTTGTGTCACGGCACATTAAGATCATGGTCTTCTTGGGTGCGACATCATGCAGTGTAATAGAGGGGTACTGACCTACACTGAATCACATCCCAGAAGACTGTAAACCTGTATGTGAACACATGTTCATGAAAGCTCATCATTCTGTATCCTCAGCCAGTTGAATCCATTGTCCACCTTCCCAAATGTAGCACTGCATACCCATTTCGCTATTCAAAGTTCTGTTGGGGTAGCCATTTGTGGTTACTTTCCCCGGGCATCAAAAAACCTAGATATGCCACTGATTCAAACCATGCTTGGTCAGAAGGATCATTATCTGTAAAACATATGATTTTGATGTTTATGTGGACTAAGAACTGTGAATCTTGTGAGAAGAAGTACTGTATTTACCAGAATGCTAGATGACTGTAAACAAAGACAACTCCCAAAAGAAACTCATCTGCCAACAGAAAGTATTTATCCAAATCCAGGATGACCCCTTAAAAATAAAATATCTGCAAAGAAAAAATGTTTTACTATTAATTTCATACATGTAATACACAAAGCATATAAGATTCTATCTACCTTTGTCAATCAGTACCACTCCCAGTCAGTGCTTTCACCTTCCTCCCATTCACTGCATTAGACCCTTCACATTCACATCTGGTGAGATGTACTGCCATGCCATTATGATCCACAGCGACTAAATACTACAGTTATTTTTCGTGGTTTATGAACTTACTTGAACCCATAAACAGTATAGTTTTCTCCACAGATGGTGTTTGTTAGTGGTATAAAGAATTTAAGTACATGTGTTGTGGATTTTTGTGTCATATCTGTGGTGTGATAAGTTGGTGAGTTCATTGCTCTTTTTACACTTCGTAATTTGTGGATTGGTCCAGGTTTTCTGTTTGAGCCTTGTACTTTATTTTTAAGTTTTCAGTAGCCATTTTTTTCTGTTACTACTCTTGGACTAGATCATTTCTCAGGTACGTAGAACAAGATACCATGTCTGTGGTGCCCAGTGATTGAGAATAACTCACTAGTGGTTCATCAGGATAGATGCTTATTTTCCTGAAAACGGAAACAGACCCGGCACTTGAAATGTTGTGCATGTTTAAAAAAATTAGATGATGGCCAAACTCCAAAAAATAAGATTGTGTCAGTTAACTGCAGCTGTGCTCTGGTCACTCTTTTAGATTTCTTGACCGTAGAAGGTGGGACCAATAAATTGCCTCGAAACATGGGTAAGGAATTTCTACTTTGCGCTGCGTATTTCAGAAGATCGCAGATTTCACATAATGATTTGGCAGTGCAGGCCTTGGTTTGGCTTCGCATAGTCCAGTTAAGAGCAGTTGAGTGTGGTGTCGTTGAGTTTGGCATTTCATTCACAAATTGAAGATGGGCTTACATATTTAACCACCAAATTTAAGGAAAACCCTCATCTTGCATTCAAGTAAATATGGTAAATAAGATTGCTCAATAATGCTACCTTATAGTTAGTATTGTCAAATTCTAATATGAATTGTAAATAAAAATTACGTTAATTTTAAGTGTCAGATCCTGGTAAATGTTCGAACTGATTATACAGAACTTTTGAATATACCTACCTTAACCATGTCTACTTTTTGTGACTCTTGCTTTGACATGTGTAATAACATTTATGCCAGAAAGTACCTTTGTTCCAAACACATACCTCATCGTAATGAATTTTACAATTACACAAGAGTGTCATTGAACCCTATTTTCTGCAGGTTACCCTGAGTATGATGGCGGAGCTCCACTTACAGAATTTGAAGTTGAAATGAAAAGTCCAAATTCTAGCTGGCAGCAGTCATACAGAGGGAAAGATACTGATTGCATAATTACTGAGCTGTCCCCTGGACAAACATATGTCTTCCATGTTAAAGCTTTCAACAGGGTTGGTGTAAGTACAAGTCATTTTGTCATACCTGCCACAGGTAGCTTTGTTTCCTGCAAATCAGATAGCATTGCATTTTTCACAGTATTAATGAATGCTGAAGCAAGTGACAACTGATATAATTCTCTTGGACTCAGAATACTTTTTGAAAGGATTTTTGTCAATCACAGAACTGCTAAACTAATTTCAGTAATTGTTTGGACGTTGAATCGCTGCTGTCATGTGGTTTTATGTTGTAACAAAAGAAATGTTGTGATCCTCTTGACCTAAAGTGCAGTTTTTGTAACTGCATTACTTCCCGTGTCATCACTGGAAACAGTAATGTTGAAAGTAAAATTGAAAGTTCTTGTATTGTGTAACTTTCGAAGACTGGGGTGTGGAGTTTTAGCCTGCCCTGGTTGCTCTTGGGCATGGTGGTGGTGGTGGTGGTGGTGGTGGTGGTGGTGGTAGCATCATAAATAGTGCTTCATACAGAAGTTGTAGATATGTTTATGTTCACATTCTGTGTGTCACCAGTTGACATACTGATTTCAGCAGTGTGCTAGAAATCCAGGTGGTCCAATGATATATTCACAGTGCTCTTGGAGAGCTCACAACTTAGAAATGTTGAAAAATCTAGTGAAGATTATAACAAACACTAAAAATTTCATTGAACAGGCTGATTGTTTAATACTTTGTGCATGTGTTTTATAAAATCCAATGCACAGTTAAACTATCTTGATAAAAGAAACGTATTAACAGAACATTTATTATATTAACCTTTTGGTGTTGGAATTATTTTTTTAATTTTAGCACACCCTGTATATAAAATGTGAATAATACAGGAACCAAATACGTTAGAATTATGAAACAAACTGCATTTTGAAGAGAAAAAAATGAAGTGTATATACCATGTTTAAAATATTCAGTACCTATATTTGTTGAATAAATATATAAAATGCAACATTTAGAGGTTAGCGGTGCGGTACGACCACTATAGTAGTCGTTAGGTGTCAAAGGGTTAAGGAACAAAATGAACTAAATTTATATTTGATGGTTAGAACATACGTGATCATTTCAGATACAGGATACAGTAATGACACTGGAGGGGTTTGGGATGCTCTGTTTTCTTCTTCATTATATATATAAAATAAAAACACTGAAATGAAGGTCAACTTAAAAAATTTGTGTAAATTTTGTGTATACTCCTTTCTTGAAATGACAGGGTATCTTAGTAAGTGATTTAAGCCCCTTCGTGGCTCTCAGTACCTGAAGGGTCAGTGCTTCAACAGCATCAGGTATCTGCCATCTGATTTCATATTTACCTATTTTTGTTCCTTTTTATTCCCTTATGTTCACACACGTGTGCACACATGCAGGCAAATACACACACGTGTTAGAAATCCAAGTGAGACACAACATATGAATGCATTTATTTATCAGATTTACCAAAGTTCAATGTGACATCTTCATGTTGATGAAATGTTCTACAAAAGTTGTTGAAAATGCCGTCCATTAGTGAGAATGCATATGTGAGTGCTATAATGCCTATAAGTCTTGGTAGGCTGAAAATTTTCAAGTATGTGTCATATAGTTGTCACAGTTAAGTTAACTGCCACACCTCATCCAGTAAATTGATGCTTTTCAAGTAATCTATGCTCTTCTGTGGGGTGCATAAGTAGAAGTCAGCAGGATTGAAATTGGATCACAAAACCTTTCAGTCTGGGTAGTGGAGTCCAAAAACCACTTTAAATCACAGCTAAAATGAGCAGGATATCCATCATGTATAAACCAGATAGACTGCTGTGTTTCCTGGAGTTGAGGTAAATTTTCCATTACAAAACATAAATAGGAAGATTGTGACGTTCAAGGCAGTAGCTTGTGAGGACTTGAGAGGTCACCCGTTACTGTTACCCAAATGTTAATTTCAAACTAAGGCTGGAAGCATGTTGCCTGCATTGAATATAGACTGCCATCACACCATGTGTTCATGTTACAACCATTAGAGTCCCTGTCGGTGTGAAATATGCTTCATCCACGCCATGCCTTAACAGAGAAAGTGTGAAATACCCACCTACTGAACAGGCACAAGGAGAGCTGTCTTTGATGCTGAGCTGGTTGCAGAGTTTGAACATGTAGTATAGCGTGAGTGTAATAGTTCGCATTCAATACCGTCCATGTTGTAGAGTGAGAAATGTTACATTGAGATGCCAACTTTCTGGTGCTAGCATGTTGGGGTTATGTGGTGCCATGCACTTGTGCAGCTGTATTTTCTGAAACATTTGCTGTGTTTGGCTACAGACAGGCTGCTTCCATCAGATGAAGATCATAAGAGATTAAAATTCTGGGATTCAGAAACATTTGTTGTGTATGTTCTTTCTCATAACAGCATAACTACAGTGTGCATTGCAGTAGCAAATAGTTGTGTGGCAATGGAAGGAGTGATACAGCCTTCTGTTCGTACTGGCATTCTTTCCTTGCAGTGTAGCAACCTGCCTGGGTTAAAAAGGAGTGCAGCTATACTTCTGCTCCCCCTGTGTGCCTTTATGGCATGGACCGAGAATAGAGAACTTTACAGATTCGTTACATTTGTTGCATATAATTAAGACCTAGAGAGAGAAAGTATGTGTTTATGCACTTGCATGTGTGCGCTTTCTTTGTAATTGTGCATGTTGTTTAATGTCACTTTCTATTTTATTAAGGACATTATCTTATGAGTCACTTCCATTTTTTACTGCTGCATTGAAACATGCATGAGTTACATTATAGAGAACCATGAAAAGCCTGGTTCCTAGAAACTGTAGAATACCAAGAAACTAACTTGCTTTGTGTGTGTGTGTGTGTGTAAATGTCAAACCAATTTTCACGCTTTGATATGTCACTACTTAACAACAGTTTGGTATCTTACAGCCAGGTCCATGGTCAGACAGCCTAGAGGTAATGAGTGGTGCTGCACCTCCTGACACCCCGTGTGAGCCCCTGGTTATATGTCGGTCCTCCCATCATGCCGTTGTTCAGTGGGAAGAACCACTTAGCAATGGATCACCTATCACAGATTACCGGCTTGAGATGAGTATGACAGACAAAGAACAGGATTACAGTACAGTATTCCATGGTCTGAGCAACCTGTATGAAGTGAAAGTTCTGAATGCAGCAACAGCTTACTAC
>Ga0209755_10008515_pt1 | contig 10964 bp, 10 predicted proteins | sample TergutCo191P1_FD_187301 | JGI IMG/M metagenome (GOLD analysis project Ga0209755, IMG submission 187301) | Cornitermes sp. P1 segment gut microbial communities from Petit-Saut dam, French Guiana - Co191P1 (SPAdes) (version 2) | ecosystem: Host-associated > Arthropoda: Insects > Digestive system... | reverse complement strand
ATTTGTTCCGCATACGACAAAAACGGTTTTTGATAAACCGGTTTAAGTTCCTCTGACATCATACTCCTTAAATAAAAAGACCCACCCGATTGCGCTGATCTGACGAGAAGCGGGGTGGGTACGTTATAAGTAAATATAGAAAATTTTTCCGTGCCTGTCAAGGGGCGTGAGATTTTTTGGGGGTAACAAAACTTTTTTAAGAAACTATTGAGTTGTATGCTGAATGGGAGGAGGCACACTCGCAGCTTTGCTGTCTTTTACAGACTTGAATTTGTCCTGAATAGCCAAAAATACTTCAACTATTTTGGGATCAAACTGCTTGCCGGCCTCATCCATAATTATTTTCACCGCTTCTTCGTGCGTAAATGCCTTTTTATAAGGGCGCTCCGAAGTTATGGCATCATACACATCTGCTATAGCCATAATGCGGCCTTGCAATGGAATATCCAGGCCTTTTAAACCACGGTGATAACCTGCGCCGCTCCAGTGCTCGTGATGATAACCGGCAAAAAACTTTGCATGGCGCAAAAACATTCCTTCGCCTGTTCTTGCGATAATCTGATTGATAATGCGCTCGCCTTCTCTGGAATGGGTTTTCATGGCCTCAAATTCTTCCGGAGTAAGCTTTGCCGGCTTGTTTAAAATCAAATCGGAAACGGAAATCTTGCCTATATCGTGCAATCTGGCGGAGTAAACAAGCATCTCCTTGTTCCAACCGTCCATCTCTTCCATATACAGGCCACGTTCCTGCATTCCTTCTATGAGAAGCCTTATGTAATCGCAAGTGCGCTCCACGTGGCCGCTAGTAACTTTGTCTCTGTTTTCAACCATATCGGCCAAAACAAATACAACGTTATTTTGCAACTGCTCTATGCGCTCCGTACGCTTCTTTATCAACTCCTGAACATGCAGGTGATTCGATATTCTGCGAAGCATGATTGGCGTAGAAAACGGCTTGGCTATAAAATCCACAGCACCAAGTTCCAAGCCGTGGAATTCTCTGGATTCATCGTCAAATGCCGTTAAAAATATAACGGGAATTTGCGCTGTCAGCTCGTTTTCCCTCAGTTTTTGCAAAGCAGTAAATCCATCCATCTCCGGCATTTCAATATCTAGCAAAACAAGATCCGGCGTAAACCTTTCAAGTAAGGAAAACATCTTGGCCGCAGAAAGCATGGTGAAAACATCATACTGACTTTCTAGGGCCTGTTTTGCCTTTATAAGATTAACGGCACTGTCATCAACCACAAAAATTACTTTTGCTGTATCTTTTCTCTCAAGCATTTATAGCCTCCACAATGGCACAACCAATCTCTTCGGTGCCAACTTTTTTACAACCTTCAATCCAAATATCTCCGGTACGAATACCTTTTGATATCACAGTTTCAACCGCAAGCTCTATAGCCCGAGCCGCTTCTTCAAGTTTAAAAGTGTACCTTAGCATAAGTGCGGCAGAGAGTATTTGCGCAATGGGATTTGCAATACCCTTACCCGCTATATCAGGCGCAGAACCGCCAGCCGGTTCGTAAAGCCCAAAGGTACCTTCAGCAAGGCTTGCGCTGGGCAAAAGCCCCATTGAGCCTGTGAGCATGGCACATTCATCACTTAAAATATCCCCGAACAAATTCGGGCAAAGCATAACATCAAAGGTACCGGGTCTTTTTATGAGCTGCATTGCGGCATTGTCCACATAAATATGCTCAAGTTCTACATCCGGGTATCCTTTTGCAATTTCCTTAACTATTTCTCGCCAAAAAACACTTGTGGTCAAAACGTTGGCCTTGTCAACGCTAGCCACTTTTTTGCCACGGAGCATGGCCGCATCAAATGCAAACCGAGCTATGCGCTCCACCTCTTTTCTGGTATAGACCATGGTGTCAAAGCCCTTTTCATCTTCGCCGCTTCCATCTCTGCCCTTAGGCTGCCCAAAATAAACGTCTCCGGTCAATTCCCTGACGCAAAGTATGTCAAAACCATCGCCAACAATATCTGCCCTTAACGGGCAAGCAGAGGCAAGTGCCTTATACACTCTGGCAGGGCGAAGGTTGCAGTAAAGCTTAAAGTATTTACGAAGGGGCAAAAGAGCCCCCCTCTCGGGTTGAAGCTCGGGAGGCAAGGTCTCCCATTTTGGCCCGCCAACAGACCCAAAGAGTATGGCTTGGGCAGCTTCGGCTGTTTTTATTGTGCTTTCAGGTAAGGGATGTTTATGCAGATCATAAGCTGCGCCACCTACAGGTGCCCATTCCAAATTCAAGGAAAACCCGAACTTTTTGCCGACTGCCTCTAAAACCTTGACCCCTTCTTTCATAATTTCAGGGCCAATACCGTCTCCGGGCAAAATAGCAATGGATAATTGTGTCATATATATGTAATTTAGAAAAACTTTAGCGTGTAATTTTCCAATGTAAAGCGAGCCGCCTCTACAAGCCCACTTTCAAAAACAGCAATGTTCTCGCCTCCTCCCTTCTAAAATGTGAGCATAACAACCGCTACCTTACCCCATAAAAAAGTGCCGCTCTTGCAAAGAATGCCAAAAAGAATCTTTTTCCAAACACGAATTTAAATATAGACTTAACTCCTCAAAAGACATATCTTTTGTCTCAGCATATATTTTTGCCTGGATGTCATTCTTCATCTTAACACAATCAAAATCTTTTTCTAATCTATCAGTTTTAATCATAATCTACCAGCTCCCTCGGGTTTCTGATTTCAAGCGTAGCATAACCATTTTTCAAATTCACGCTATTATAACCTCTAATCCTATTTATATTTACAATATGCTTAAAATTCCAACTAGCCAAGATATCAACTTTATTTAATGTAGCAATTGCTATGTGCTGACAATCTTCTAAACTTGTTTTGCCAATCACTTTCTCAGTTATATAGTCATTTGCCAACTCTTTAGCTTTTTCCGTCAATCTAACTGGCTCAAAACAATCTTGTTCATAATTCTCTAGCAGAGAACGCACATTCTCCGGAGCTGCAATTAACTCCCTTCTTAATAAATCAGATATCACAAAAATAACTTCTTTCTGTTTCAGCTTTTCAAATAAAGCTTTTGTAGAGTCTGCAAATTCTTTGTCAAAAAAGCCTCCTACAATAGAAGTATCTATGTATATTCTTTGCTTTGTATTTTCTCTATTAGGCATTTCATTACCAGCCTGCCAAGTAACATCTTTTTCTTTTAACACATCTATCTTTTTTACAGGAAAAGCAATTATTTCAATTTCCGCTCCGTTCCACTCCGAAGGAATAGGTACAATTATATTTTGTCCATTTGCGACAACAGTTTTTCTAAAAAAATCCATTTGCATAATAAAAATATAGAAATATAGGAACTTATATATTCTCCGGCATAAAGCCTCCTCTTTTCTAAAATGTGGATTTAAACAAATGCCCTAGGGCAAGGAACTAAAGACGTGCTGCGGCCAATTTGCCGACCTCGTCAAAATTGCCGTACAGCATCTGCTCGGATATTTTGTCGATTAAGGCTTGTGTATCCACCTTCCAGGAGTGTTCTTTAAGCTCTTCAAGGGCTGTGTAAATAGGCCTCTCGTCGTAATCTGTGCAGGCATCGCAAATAATTTGCAGTTGGTCATGCAAAAGCCTGGGATCAGAGTCCACATCGGTTGTAACATTTACAACTTTCCTCTTTGTTTCAAGCTTTTCCATTATGCTGCGAATATCGAAAATCAATGTAGGAGAATGGGCTTTTATGGCATTTTTGTCACGGTCTTTCCCGGCCTTTTCCAAAACAAATGCCAGCCTTGAAGCTTCTATTTCACCTATATTTGCCAGCGCACTCTTTAAAGCATGTACATTTATGGCAAACTGATGCAAATCATCTTCGGAGGCATTGTCTATGTTTTTTAACACACCCTCTATCACAGGCAAAGACTTTTTTACATCAAGAGGGAAAATAGACAGCAAAGTAGAATCCACTTTGGAAATATTGGCGTTGAATTCGGCCTCATCCATGCTCTGTTTTTTCTTTCTAGCATCTGCAAGCACTTCAGGGGACTGCTTGTCACGAATAAACTTGTTCAGAACAGCGTTGAGTTGACGAATATCTATGGGCTTTGATATGAATTCATCAAAACCATTGTCAAGGAACAACTTTGACTGGCCTGTTACGGCATTAGCCGTCAATGCCACAATCGGCTTTTTATAGCCGTATTCCCTTATTATACTGGTAGCTTCTATTCCGTCCATCTTCGGCATCATGTGATCCATAAACACAATATCATATTCATTGCCGGACTTGATTTTGTTAATAGCTTCTATTCCGCTGGAAGCAACTTCTATAGCCAAACCGTAAAGTACCATAAGCCCTTTGGCTACATACAAATTGGACTCAACATCATCAACTATCAAAATCTTTCCGTAGGGCATATATTCACGCACTATTCTCGCCTTTTTGCTTTTATAAGAAGTTGTCATGCGGAAATTCTGCAAATTCTCGGCGGTCTCTTTGCCCACGCTTTTGGAACTCAATTTCTTTTGCGGCAAGCGCACGGTGAAAGTAGAGCCCTTATTAGGCCTGCTATCTACAGATATGGTGCCATTCATGATTTTTATCAAACGCCATACAATGTTCAAACCCAAGCCAGTGCCTTCAATTGAACGGTTAGCTTCCAAATTGAAACGGGCATATTCCGAAGTGAATAGCGATTCTTTCTGCTCTTCCGTCATGCCTTGACCTGTATCGCTTACGCTGAAAACAAGCATTACTTGATCATCTTCAACTTTTTCCTTCTCTGAATGAACATACAATTTTATGCTACCGGATTCCGTATATTTATAGGCATTGGACAGAAGATTGTTCAAAATCTGCTTAATGCGCAACTCATCGCCGAACAGTTCGCAAGGCATATCTTCATCAACATTAAGCTGAAACTCCACAGGTTTGCTGTTGCGCATCATGTTCAAATGCACAGCATCGTTTATAAGGCTTGCAACTTCGTATTTAGTCAGTTTAAGTTCCATCTTGTCTGCTTCTATTTTAGACAGATCGAGAATATCGTTGATTATGCCTATCAGCAGTTCACCGGAGTTGTAAATTTCACCAAAAGCCTCTTTTACATGCGTTGACAGAGAATCATCCTGAAGCTGAATTTCCGTTATGCCTAAAATAGCATTCATAGGCGTGCGTATTTCATGGCTCATGGTTGCAAGGAATTTGCTCTTAGCCCTGTTACCCGCCTCGGCCATAGCCGCCTTGCGCATTTCACGCATTGTAGCTTGCTGTTCACGCAAATCTCTTGCATATCCGGCAACAGCATCTTGCCCTTTGTACTTTACACCCACAAGAGAAATCTCGCACGGCACAGACTCGCCGCCGGCGTTCAAATGCGTCCATTCAAAACGACAAAAACCTTCTTCACGTGCTTTTTTGTTAACTATGAGAGCTTTTTCCAACGAATGTGTTCCATCCGGCTGATATGGCGGAGAATACTTGAAAAGCTTGTCTGCGCTATACTCATTTTTATCCGTAATTCCCAGCAAGCTGAGCGCTGCCTGGTTGCAGTCTATAATATCGGAGTTTATATCAAACATGGTCACGCTCATAGGAGCAGATCTGAACAACACTTGCGCACATTCGTCGGCCTGGCGTATTTTTTCCAAAGCGGCTTTGCTCTCACGCAGATCACGTGTATAACCAACAACCATAAATTCATTTTTATATTTAATACGAACCAAAGTTATTTCGCAAGGAATATGCTCCCCTTTGAGATTTTGGTGCATCCACTCAAAACGGTAATAACCCTCTTCAAATGCTATGTTGAGAACTTCAAATGCCTTTTCATTAGTGAGCCGCCCATCCGGCTGATACTTTGGCATGAGATCAAAAAATCTGTCTAAATACTCTCCTTTGCTCGACAAATCGAACAACCTGAGAGCCTCTGCATTTGTGTTGATATTTTGATATTTTTTATTCCAAAGGTTCACAACAAGAGGAGTGGCATCCATCATAACTTGAATAAGTTCATCGGACTTCATTCTCGCCGATATAATGCGCAGCAATAGAAAGCTAAGCGCAACCGCAAGTGAAAAGCCCAGCAAAGCGAGAGTTCGCATCATGTTTGCCAAATTCTCATTATATCTTTCTGCCGGAGTTAAAATGCCTATATACCAACCATTCGGGAACTGCCTGAAAAACAGCACGGACTTATTGCCTAGATGATCCTGTGCCTCACGGTCTGAAATTTGCTGACCGTTTTTCAAAGCCTCCGCAACAGCTTCGCCGTCATTCATTTTGCGCATAGACATGCCTAAATAAGCAGGATTCGGATGAGCTATAACCTCAAAATTCTGATCGAAAAGTATTCCATAACTGCCTTCGTATATATAAGTTTCAACGGCGTACTTGCCTATTCTGTCTAAGTTTACGCTCAACGCAACAACACCTAACGGTTGCTTTTCATTATCGTAAATAAGTTTTGAATATGTCACAACAACCGAGCCGGAACGAAGATTGACATAAGGCTGAGTCAGTGCTATTTTTCCATTAGCCTCAATTGCATCCTTGTACCACGGGCGTGTCTTTGAATCATAACCCTCCGGTAAAGCACGGTTTTTACCGTCAACATCGCCGTATTCGTAAAAATAAGCATAAATTCCGTCAAAACCGCTTATAAGCTCCCCATCATAGAACTCCTTGGAAATTATGGAAAAATAGTCCTGCAGTTTATCGGCTTGCCCGTTTATGATCATATTGCGCACAGTTTGCGTAAATCCGGCAAGATTGGATTTAGGCTCTTGCAAATCAGCTTCTATTTTTACCCAGGTATTTTGAAATACATTTTCCACATTTCGCATTAAATGCTTTCTTTCAATGCTACTGACATACCAATAGCTTAAAAGAACCATCAACGCAAAAGCAGCTACAACAAAAAATGTTTGTAGATAAGGCAGCCTATTCATAAGCAGCCTCTGAGCCTTCAAGAAATTCATAAGGCCTCTGCCTCTAACTTAAATCTCTCATGAGTCTCGGCAAACACATCCGCTATCTTAGGGTCAAAATGCTTGCCCTTCTCGGAAATTATTATGCGTGTTGCTTCTTCATGGGAAAAAGGCGGTTTGTAAACTCTTTCCGCAACAAGAGCATCATAAACATCTACAACTGCCATTATACGGCCCTGCAACGGAATTTTGTCGCCTTTCAAGCCATAAGGATAGCCGGAACCGTCCCAATGCTCATGATGATAGCCGGCAAAGAACTTCGCATAGTACAAGAATATTCCGCCGTTGGTTTGCTTCATCATGTGGTCTATAATCTGTTCCCCTGCCGCAGCATGTTTTTTTATCTGCTCATATTCATCTTTAGTCAGTTTACCGGGCTTGTTCAAAATCAAATCAGAGACGGTAATTTTACCCACATCATGCAAGCGAGCCGAGGCTATGGCGGCTTCTATATCCCATTCTCTCAACTCCGAGGCGTAAACATCCCGTTCCAGCATTCCCTCAATGAGTATTCTCAAATATCTTGTGGAACGTTCAATGTGGCCACCGGTCAGTTTGTCACGATTTTCCACCAATTCGGCTATAATTGAGATAATGCTGGTGTTGAGCTGTTCAAGCTGCTGAGACTTCTCCTTTAGCAGCTCCGTTTGCTTGCTTATAAGCTCTTCTATCTGCAAATGGTGAGAAATGCGGTTAAGCAGCACGGGCGGAGAAAATGGTTTGGCTATAAAATCCACCGCTCCCAGCTCTAAACCTCGATTTTCTCTGTTTTCATCGCTATAGGCTGTTAAGAATATTACGGGAATGTATTTGGTTTTAGGATTTCCTTTTAATCTTTGCAAAGCTGTAAAACCATCTATTCCTGGCATTTCAATATCCAGCAGTATAAGGTCCGGTGTAATTTTTTCAATAAGCGTAAACATATTCTCAGCCGAAAGCAAAGTTAGCACACGATAGCTGCCATCCAAAGCCTGTTTAGCCTTCGTCAAATTAACCGGACTGTCATCCACTACAAAAATAATTTTCATAATTGCACCAATCACTAAATATACATTATTTTTTCCAAACAAGGAGCTTTCAACGCAAATTTTTTTAAAAATAGCCCTTCCCCTTGACAATTTGGTTTTTTTTTACTATATTTATAGGTCCAAATTTTTGAGGTTTTTATGGCCAAGCTTAATATAGAGGCAATACATCAAGAAAATAAAAAGAAAGACGCCTTTGATTTCCGTGCCGGCGACACCGTCACGGTTAATATCAAAATTATGGAAAAAACCGCTGACGGTAAGGCAAAAAGCCGCATTCAGCCCTTTAAGGGCGTGGTTATCCAGCGTAAAGGCACAGGCATAAGCTCATCAGTAACCGTTCGCAAAATATCCAGCGGCATAGGTGTTGAGCGTGTTTTCCAGATGCATTCTCCGTTGATAGACTCCATAGCCATAGATGCCCACGGCAGTGTTCGCCAGTCCCGCATATTCTATATGCGCAACCTTCAGGGTAAGGCTGCCCGCATAACCGAACGCAAAGTTCGCACTGCAGAAGAAGCTTCGGCTGAAGCTACGGAAGAGTAGGATTTTTAAGGTCCCTGTCGCTCAAAACAGGGTCGCTGACAGGCCATTTTACGGCAATTTTAGGGTCGTCCCAAGCATAGCCTGCCTCTTCAGCTCCGTTGTACACGGAGCTGCATTTGTATTGAACCTCTGCAATGTCTGAGAGAACGCAAAAACCATGGGCAAACCCGATGGGAATATAGAGGATTTTTCTGTTCTCTTCGCTGAGTTCCAAGGCATGCCATTTGCCGTAGGTATGGCTGTCTTTGCGAATATCAACAGCCACGTCCCATATTTTGCCGTGTGTGCAACGCACTAGCTTTGCCTGCCCGGGATTCTTCTGGTAATGCAGGCCCCGCAAGGTATTTTTTACGGAGCGGCTGTGGTTGTCCTGAACAAAAACAGTGCTTATGCCCAAGGCTTTGAATTTATCTGCATTATAGGACTCATAAAACCAGCCACGTGAGTCCGGGAAAAAATCCGGGTGAATGATTAAAAGGCCTTCCAGCTCACATTTTTCAGCTTTCAAGCTTCCTCCAATTTCCGTTGTATTTCCGGTAAAATTTCAAATTCTTCGTGATGCAATGCGCTCATTTTTTGACATAGCAGGGCCAAAATTTTGGAATCGTTAGGGCTTGAATGTTTGGTTCCGTTCATGGTTTGCAGAATTGAAATCATTTTATCCAGGTCTTGCTGGTGAGGGTATGTGCGCATAAAGCGGCGAAGGGCGCTTATGCCTATCTGAAAACCTTCGGTATCATTCTTTTCTATTGCATACATTATTTCCGGCAAAACTTTTGCGCCGAGCAATTCCAATAAGTTGCCTTTGTAATCGCTTAACTCTCCGATCAAATGAACCGCAGGGTTGCAATCAGATTCTATTCTTGACACGGGTTTTTGCCCGTCTATCTCGGCTAAAAGCGCATCCACTTCCTGTTCTTTTTCCAGTTCGGCCTGTTCTCTGTATTTAGCTTGATAGAGTATTGGAAATCCGGTTAAAAATAGATGTGCGCTGCCGATGGTTGTATATTCACCCAAAAAGAAAATATCGCAATCTTCGCTTAGCAGTATGTCTTCTGACTGGTATGGCACAAGTTGCGCCGGCACTGGGAAAAAATCTCCCAGCTTGGTGTTTTTCGGCGGAATAACGCTAACGCTGATTTTCTTGGTTTTGTCAAGTGTTTCTCTTATATCTTCGTCTTCCAATATATGTTTCAAAATTTCTTGCAACCCTTTAGGCAAAGTCTGCTGCAAGTTGTTGCGAAAAGATTCAAAGTCCTGGTGTTTGGAGTAGTCTCCCTGTATGGCTAAAATTCCATCCGGGCTAACGAGAGCATCAAAAGGAGTCTCCTCTCCACCACCGGGTTCAGGCTTAGGAACCTTCACATAACCGATCACTTTCCCGCAGAGTTTGTTTTCATTGCCTTTTTTTTGAATAATGCCGAACACGTTTGGTAATATAGAAAACGTCTGAACCTAGTAGCCGAGCTAGCGCAGGCTATGGAGAGGGATTTTCAGGATTTCACAGTAGAGACGCAATGCATTGCGTCTCTACAATCATGTTAACGATGCGCAGCAACTGAGGAACATAGGTCTCACAATAGGAGGCGGATTGATTGCAGCGGGAATCGCAGTGCATATTTGGTTTTGAGGAATGGAAATTCTATTTTCCTTGAATGCCCACACCCACCGCAAAACTCCTCGCAAACCTGCTCCGCAACTACATCCTTAGAACAGGCAAAGATTGGAATTCAGCCGCAAAAACTTATGACCAAAAAGTTGCGCAGAGAGATGACTTTACACCCGAACTCCTGGTGGGCAATTCCACACAACATAAAAGAGTTCTGAGCTTATACCTGCACTGGCGGCACGCCGCAGGACTTGACCCGGAAAGAGACATGCTTGCAGGGCAAGAAGACGGCGACAGAGATGTCCCACTTTGCGAACCGCTGCCACACGCTGTTTTAATACACAATTTGCGCTCCGCATACAACACCGGCTCAATCTTCAGAACAGCAGAGTGCTTTGGCTTTTCTGAGGTAAATCTCTCCGGCTACACGCCCAGCTTGGAACATCCGGCCCTCAAAAGCACCGCAAGGGGCTGCGAAACATGGCTAAAAAGCCGCAGATGGGAAAGCCCCCTTGAATGCATAAATTTCTACAAAGAGCAGAATTACGCCGTAATAGCCCTTGAAACAGGCGGAACAGACATAAATGCCTTTGAATGTCCCGAAAAATTCCTACTCCTGGTGGGGAACGAAGAACTGGGCATAGCCAAAGAACTTCTGGATCTTTGCGATAGCAAAATCTCAATTTCTATGAAAGGCAGAAAAGCCAGCCTGAATGTGTCTTGCGCATTTGCGGTGGCTGCGGCACTTACGGCAAAATAAAATTTTGTATATTTTACGCCTCTTTTGTGAGGTTAAAGTTTTGAACAATGCAATAATAAAA
>Ga0209755_10008514_pt1 | contig 10965 bp, 9 predicted proteins | sample TergutCo191P1_FD_187301 | JGI IMG/M metagenome (GOLD analysis project Ga0209755, IMG submission 187301) | Cornitermes sp. P1 segment gut microbial communities from Petit-Saut dam, French Guiana - Co191P1 (SPAdes) (version 2) | ecosystem: Host-associated > Arthropoda: Insects > Digestive system >... | reverse complement strand
GTATGCATGAGAGCAGTCATAATTAAGAAGTATATTTTACAAACTGTTGTAGTCTCCAACAGCATATTTGTGGTAAGAATGCTCAAAAATGTATGCAGATTTATAAAACATTCAGTTGATATCAGTAATCATAGGCTGTCGAATATATTTGCTTAGAACATTCCCTGTCAACAAGACAAACACTTAACTATCAAAATTAGTGAAAACAAGCTCAAGCAGGTTGTTGTTAGTAGTAGTTCAATGCTCTTTGTTAGTCACAGAAAACACATAGAGTTGTAAATAGCATTTCCTTTAAGTTTGGAATAGTAATGACAGGTAAAGACAGACCGCATTCCCAATCAAAATCGAGAGTATTAAAATCCCCCATTAAAATCACCTTATAATTCTTAGGGTCAAGTTTATTTTCAAAGTTTGTTTTCTAAGAATGAAAACTAATTAAGTATTATATATAAATAATGAATCTTTGGGGTCTGTAACAACAAGAAGTTGGCTCATTTCATTGCTTTAGTCTTATAGGAGCTTAAACTCAAATACTGAAATTCTGTTCCAAGAATGTGCTCATTCCATTTCCCCTTATACATAGGTGTACTAAGGTGTATACCATATTACACATCATGGTATGGAGGATAGTTTTGGAGACTACAATATGAAGAAAATATCATGGTTGGAGATAATATTAGACATAAATTAGGTTTACCAGATCATAATAATTGCTGACACGAAGCATGAGGTATTGACCATCACTGATTATATAAACCTCAATTTGCTGGTTGTGTGCAAGATCCAAGGCTCTCAGCAAATGACCAAGTTGGCTGTGCACCTGCAATTGCTTGGTTTGTGAATCCATCACCACAACTACAGGTCGCATTGGAGACTTCCTGTCCACCCACTCAGATGCTGTGTATAAATATATTCACATTCTGAAGTCCAGAGGAACTATACATTAGCTCAACAGCTTGCTGAAGTCAATGGAAATAACTGGTTAGTTTTCTGATTAATGCCATCTAATCTTCAATCGCTTGTTAGAAAAGAATGGGATTTCTGTGCCAATGGCAGTGTCTGAGACAAATTCATCATGTTTGTTGCAAAGACAGAAAATCCCAGTTATGTGTATAATTTACTTTGTATTCAAAGAATTGCTATATTATGTTTCTGTAATGGAACAAAAATAATTGGCGGTAGGTGCCACTGTCATTATTTTTATAAAAATGTGCGTGAAAGTAAGAATTGCCATTGTGTGAAGAATATTCTGTACAACATACAGTTTCTGCTCCTTGAATCTACACTTTTATAAGGAAAGAATATTTACCTGAATATGGGGTGATGTGTTTCTCTTCCTTGTTAAAAGACTGTCTCAATTTTCCAGCAATTAACAACACCTTTTCCTGACGTTTCTGTTGCTTCTTTTTACTAAGAATGAACAGTAGACCCGCAAAACCTGGAAAGCATGTGGAATGGTATATATATATTAAACTTCTCAAACTATACAGTTTTGGGATTTTCACTGTGCTGAAAATTAAGGTTGTCATTTTTTATTCTTGACACCATTTTATGTCTCTTCTCCTACATGAGTGATTTGTTTTCATACAATGCACATTCTTAGTATTTATTTTGACAGTGATCTGTTTTTCTTTCTGGTGATCTGTAACTGGACATGAGAAGTGTTGTAATTTCATGCTTTAGAGTCGATAGTGTTATTCAGATACATATGCTGGGATTTATCATACTTGGTAAATGGGATAGGATTTGGAAGGATATAATCATGGCTGAGTGGAAGGTACTGCCATAGCATTCACTGGAGACACTGAGGAATATCGCAAAGAACATCTCAGGTTAAATGATAGCATGGACAAGGCATTTAGCATGCATGGAGATGGTGGACATGAGTACAGTTTTGCCCAGTAAACTTCAAGGGAAGAGATGTGGGTGTAATAGGAGGTAATATTAAAATAGTTCTGAGGGAAAGAGGGTGTAGACTGGGTTCAATTAGCAGAAGAGAGCATCAGATGATGATCTGTAGGTCATAAAAATGGAATGAGAAGCCATTATATTGTTAAATGTTTTTATTTTGTTCTGCTGAACTATCATTATTCAACAAAATCCTCAAGCACATTGAAGCATTTGTCACAGATTTTAAAGTTCTGTTAGTAGAAATCTCACTGCTGCATGCACAACCATTCATAAACAGTATTTGTTGCTTCCTCATTATTGTTGAATTGGTGAATCAAGTGTTGCTTCATTGGCCTAAACAATAGGGTAGATGGTCCAGAAAAGGCTGCAACATTACTTGTGTCCTACATGTGCTGTGTGGGGTTACAGTGTTGTGCTGAAGGATCATACCTCATGGTACCTCATGATGTAATTTGTTAGGGCTGCTGCATCAACACTTGGGAGGTTGCCAATTTCACAATAATGAAGTGGAAGTGTCTGTGAATGGCTGTGAATGCAAGAGCCACATTTCTGTTATTGTGACAAAATTTTGATACTCATACCAAGATGAATATATTCATGAATGTGTCTGAGGATTATGTTGAATAATTAGGTTGAATAACTTAGCTACATGTTACATTGTGATGACTACTTATTTAATTTTTAATGATTCAAGGAACCTTATTTAACATCCCTTGTACAAATTTTAAAAAATAAATGTTTCTCTTTGTAGTTGGTTTGTGAGTCAGGCATTGTTTGATACATGGACTTGCAGAGTGTGAAGTTAATAGGTTTCATATGTCATTATCTGCAATTAGAAATGTGGTAAATTGTACATACTGTTGCCATATTTTCATTACTTACCAAGTATAACAATTCCAATTCCAATGAATGTGAAAACAAACGAGTTTTCACTGTTGGAGAAGTAATCATATGTTTCTGGTTCAGTACAGTCTTCAGCATTACTTCTGCTTATTTGTTTGAGATGGTAACATTCAAAAGTAACATTTTCACTTCGTTTCTCACAGGTGTCGTTTATTAATTGACCCTGGCATGAGCTATTCAAATCCTTGTCTGTGAAAGGAAAATTAGTAAGCTTTTTGTTTAAGTAAGAGTAATAATATTCTGTCTTGCCCAACAATTTCAGGATGTATGTGGATTGGGCTGGATTGACACCTTCAAAGAAAAATTAATGAAGTTGAAGTTATATTCATTGTGTTTTTAACAATATTTTTGGAAATGGTACTCACATCCATTTTCTAAAGAAGGTGCTGCAAATGGGTCGGTTTGAATGTCATCGTAATTTAGTTTAGTTACTGACAGTATTATATCATATACTGACAGCATTTCCAGACGCTGGATTTGGTCTTCAGTAAATAATCTACAAAATAAAACTGTATTAAATAGAATATCATATAATTACTCTTGTGGTCCAGGGATAATCTGAGCAATGTAGATGAAGTTAAACAGTTGTTTCTAACTCCATTTAACCCATTCGCTTATTTTGGTAGTGACTTATTATCCCATTTTCATAACACTGCACTATTGAGTTTGCTGTGAACTAACACTGTGAAAAGGAAAGTCACTGCATGAGAAACAGATGTTCTGTAGTCTTATGTAAGTGTGTATGATAAGTTTGATACATTAGTTGCAACTACTTTGCATGAATTTTATATAAGTGTTCTGTCTAGATAAAATCAGTTGTAAAGCTAGTACAGTGACATCTCTTGTCACTGGTAATTGTTTTATAGCATGGAATGAGGAATTGCAGGATGATTGTAAGTTGTTTCTAATGTATGGGAGAAAGTGGTCATAACAGAGTGTTATTAGCAAGACATGTGTACATATCTGTACCTTGATTCAATAACAGACATTAATGTTTTAGACACAAGTTCATAGTTTTTTGTGAAATTCGGTATGGAGCCTTCATGGTGTAACATGTCTCAGTGTTCATGCGGACTGTCTGGAATTCCTTTTTATTATCATAAAATTGTGTATTATCTGTTGTGCAGCAGAATACATTAGGATGTATGTGTCATGCAATCTTAACTTTCTGATAAACTTATGTACATTAACTGCTAAGTGTCTGGCACCATGGTCTGTGTTCATGTGGTACCATTAATAAGTAATTCAAATTAATAATAATTTACTGTGTACACATACCTGTTATTCATATTATTGTACCAGAAGCGATCACCATCTCGTATTCTGGTAAACTGATCTTTAATTATTTCAGTGAAAAGCTCTCCTGGACCTTTATCAGTTTCTAATATTCCACCTACCCATACATCGACATTATTCATTGTATTGTTATATAACTTCATAAATGCATCTTTAATCTGAAACCAAAATGGAGTACATTCTACTATACTTCCATGGCTAATTGTTAATCATTATTGTGTCATGTATACTTATGTTACTGCACTTACTCTGACATTCATGTTGATATTCAAAGTTTCTTTGATGTTAGAAAGTTTTAAGAAAAGTTTTCATTCTTATAGTGGTACATTGTATGATGTACCATGTGACTAAATTCAGACTATTGCTATAATCTGTATGAGAAGCTGTACAGAAATATTAATTTTTGTATGTTTTTACTAAACTCTAATACACTGCATGTTGCATAATTTACCTCTGGATCAACATTTTTGAAGTCATCCAAATTATCTCGTCTCTTCAAGCCATATGCTTCACGGGCAGTATTGTAATCTGGAAGACCATGATCGCGGCCTCTTTGAATATTGATTGCCATTAGGTCTCGTCGTGAAAATTCTAGTGGGCCAAACACTCGCCCTTTTAATGAAACAGGAAAGCATATCACATTTTCCATTTATGTAGTGTGAAAACTCCTTAGAAGAAAAAACATCTTTAGGGTAAAGATCATGTAAACACAATTTAAGAAGTTTATCATCTTCAGATACTGAATTATACACTTGATATTGTACACAGACTAGGGTAGGTAATGCCTCATTTAATTAGTCAGTCTCTTATCCTCCCAGGATCTTTAAAAGTTATTTATTTGTTCGCCCACTGCTTTTATGATGAATGCGGTAATTTCTCATCTTGCTTTGTGTAATTTGAATATTTTAACTTTTTATGTGGTATGGTAGTGAATTGATTGACCAAGTACTCTATTATGGGCTCACATCATGAAGTTATGTAATAACATAGCCTGTACTGGGGAGATGAGAAAGAAAGGTGCCATGTTTCAGTCCTCTGCTACTGTACAAACAAGAGTATAGATATAGGACAAAGTATTGTCATCTATAGAGTATCTGTAACCTGACTTCTGGTATCATGTCCTAGTTATATCAGTTTTAACAGTTGAGTACCAACCTAGGATTTTTCATTGAAGGACGGAAAATGAAACCGCTAGTGAAGCAGTGTATGTGAGATCATGAAAGTTAAGTAACTGCAGTGAATTAGTAAAAACAAAATATAGTGTTACTGTTTAATGTAGGGGGGTGTGGTTGTCTTCATAGTATATGTTCTATAACTTTATGCATGCATTCTTGTGTATCTGCCATGCCTGAAAAAACTGGTGGGAACTGTTCTGCAAAAGCAAGATGCTGTTGTCACATTGCTCTGAATGTGATGAAGTAATTGGAAATAAGACCTTTTCAAGGAAATTCTTCGTTCTTGTCAGCAGGAAACTGTTGTAGGTGGCTAAAATAGCATTTGCAATGAAAGTTTCAATTCTGGCTCTTGTTGCTTTGCCAAAAGTATGGTGTTGGAAGGTGAAATTATATATTTTAAAATTCACTTCATCAGCCTAAATTTGGTCACTTTTGGGAACACAGCTGTAAATATTCCAAAACTTGAAAGTAGAATGCTGGGGTGATTGTATTTTGGATGAATAAAATTTGTTGTGACTACAGAATTTTTTGTTGGAGAATGATGGTTTTTTACCTGATCTGGCAGGAATATTCAGGTCTCATCACTAGTCACTTTGTTTTCCAAAACACTGAGTTCTTAACATTGCTGTTAGTTCTGAGAGAATTCTTTTTTCCTGTTTGTGTGTGTGTGTGTGTGTGTGTGTGTCAAACTGAATGCTTGCTAACAAGAATACAGCCACAGAACACACTGAATCACAGGCACTGACACAAAACTGTCTTATCATGTAGTCACCTGTACCAGCTCACTAGCTCACCAGTGTTTACCAGTTTCTGCCCAAAGCATCAGTCTGGTTGTACAGGGTGATCAAAAACTCTGTGCACCTGTGCTGGAGACCCACACATGACAGCAGCAAGCAGACATAATTGAGCTGTACACCCCAGGATAGCGCACATCACAGATAAACCCCCCCCCCCATGTCCCATAACAATAGCATATAACAAACATCACAGATGTTGAGATCTCACCATCATAACATAACCATACCAACCCTATAAAGCACTACTACGATACTTTTGGATGAAAACCTGATGATGGCCGCAATAGGCCGAAACATGTAGTTATTATCATCCTTTATTAAACATCTTTTTAGATATTTTTGTGTTATTGACTAATACCTACACCTATTGTTTATACACACACAATGGGGATGGCTCATTTTAGAATCTCTGTGCACCTGCCTACTGGATTATAATCATCAGGTGCACAGAGACTTTTTTATCACCCTGTATAAGTTTGACACCTTGCATGTGATACTGTGTCACAGAAAATATGTCGATTGAAATAAGGTGTCAAAAGTCAAATCCTAACATTTGATATTAATTATCTTTCGCTAGCCACATTCATGACTTCTTGATGTATCATATTTGGCTTTACACAGGTAAGAAGCTTTAAACAATACTTCTGTAGCTACTGTGAAGCAGTAACACTAAAATTTAGTGAAAAGCACTTTGGACCAATGCAAGTAAGGTTCAATGTTTTCTTTCTGGATAGTATGTTTTGTTAGAATGTACTTGATGATGAAAATGTAGTTGATTACCTCGTAAATCTTCAACAATTTTGTGATCTTCTTTTTCACATAACTGGAAGGCCATGCCCATCAGTAAACGGTCAATATCTATAAAACCATCTTCAGTTTTAGCTTGAATAAACTCCTACAAATAGAAGAAAATGTTCCAATGTTGACAAAAGTTAGTAACTTCAGTGCTGAAGTAAAGGCTTCAGTCTGATTCACAGAGATATTGTGTACAGTATTTAGAAAGGGGATATTGTTATGCATTTAAAGACATGAGTAAATAAACTTTAATTATCCAGCTACAAGAACTGAATCAGCAGTAAGTGAACAACACTATCAGAGACATATGTAAAATCACAATGAACATTTTCAGAAGTATATGTACTTCTGAACAGAACCCATGTTTCTGTTCTTGTTAAATTCATGCACTTTTATTCTTCAAAGACAAAAAATTTACTTCTGTATTCCTAGCTTTACAGATGTGAACTTATTTTCTTAACTTCATTTGGCTTTTTGGTACAGAATTTTTTTCTTAACCTCTTTTCATGCTAGTTTGTAGGCAGTGAAGTTGTTTTCCATTAGTACATTTCGATGGGAACATGTTATTTATGTTAGTGAGAAGTATGCTATATAAGAGGCCTCTCCTTCACAATTAGTTGATAGTATGGTGATGTAGAAATAATCATACTACCAACCGAAGGAAACAATGCAGTTGCATGGTTCATACCTGTCAGATGTTGACGTAATAACATATAGGAATCTCTTTCATCCTTAAAATCTACATTATTTACAGATTTTAATTATAAATTTTTGTCTACTGTTTTGTGTATTTATTATTCCTTTATTGGGAATAACAGCTAATTTGTGTATTTTATCATGCTAATTGTGAAGGAGAGGCCTCTTCTGTAACATACCATTCCAGTTATGTACTTACATTTCTAACTGATTGGCTGAACACAATGACCAAAACATGTTGTGGAAAAGTAAATAAATGAACGTACAGTGTTCAAGTGGTGTGTTTCTCTGGATAATAGATCGATATTGATATGCTAAAGTATCCGTTAGTGTATGTGACTTACAAATTGTCTGCAATTCTTTATCTCAGAAGCAGAAGGGTTAAAGTTCAATCGTATATTTTAGATAAGGCATTATTATTCTTAGACCAGTGTGTGACTTACTGCTGTTTAATTCTTCGTCCAGCTACACTGTGACATTATTTGGACTTTCAACCATCTGCATCTGAAAGAGCTGAAATTCTAAGAAAAGTGGCATTTTATCTCAAATATGATAAAATTGGACTTACACCCTTTGCTTTTCACATCCAGAATTATGAAAGGTTTCCTGGTCAAGCTGAAAACACTGTACGTAATGAACACTTTGCAGTCTTCTGTATCAGTCCTTACCTGAGGCCTCCAGAAACTGTTACAAGTTCGGATAGTCCCATTTTGAAGCGGGTTCGTTCGTATCTTACAGCCATCTTTGGCATAATCCCTCACGTAAACACCTAGTGAAAGATAGTATGAATACTTGAGGTACTGTATTTACATACACAGGTTGGGCAAGTTCGTGTGAAGACACTACTGTGACATTCTGTGTATTGTCCGCAATAGTAAATTTGACATTGTCAGGACAATGTGTATATTTACTTTATTATTGATGTTTTTCTAGCTGCATATTTTGGCTTATTTCATACTCAATTTTATTTCAATGATTAAACTAGCAAGTTTAAACTGGGAAAGACAGAACTTGCTTGAGAGGAGCAAGAAACACAGTACATACAGATCAAATGTTTGGTGATGAAATTACATTCAAAGATGCCATTTGGAAAGCCAAGATACAAAAGGGAGAAACACATGGAATGTTATGGCGACATAGGCAAAACTGCACTATCCCATAAGAGGTTCAGTGGTAGGCATTTATCATAGTGATTGATTGCTAAATTCAGTAATATAAAAAATTAGTTTTGTTTTGTTATTTTTTAAATTATTGATAATCTAATTTCTGATTTTTAAGTCATACACATTCCCTTGAATTTATATGGTGTTGTTTAAGGAAGTGTCTGGTTTTCAGACTGCTTACCTGGTGGTACCAGTGTATGTCCAAACCTGAAAGCTGCTGCCTGAAAGAACTGATCGATCTGGGGATCAATACTTGGATCGTAACCTGTATTAAAAAAAAAAAACAGTCAGCAGACATGTGTAAATGCACAATCATAATTACTGCATTAAATTTATATTAAGATTCTGTCTTTACCTTTGTATGGATCCAGCTCTTTACCTAGCCATTGTGGCAACCACTTGTTCACCACAATATGCTGCTGACTAGCAATGACCCACTTCCTTGCTTCATTGTACACCTTTTCATCGCTCCATTTAGGGTGTGTTTCACTTAGATAGTGAGCTATGTGGTTGTGCCAACGAAACCACAGAATACCAAATGTCAGTAGAAATGGATTCTCATTACCACGAGGGTTTCCCAATTCTGTCAAAATGTAACAATATGTTTTTTGTTAACAATAATCATGACTGTATATGAAATATATGATATTGCAGGTAACCGATGGCAGAGTAGTGATCAGAAAAACGCAGTTCCTTATTCAAATGAATATAATGACACACATGCTTCCATGTTTGCTGCTGTTACGGTTTGCAAATGACAGGAAAATATTTCTGCCCTATAAAATTTGTTTTTGATTACTGTTGTAGAGAATGAAAAGCTGTAAGTTTGTGAAACCACAGAAATGAGGAAGAGGGGCAGGATGAATGTGTTTCTAATTTGGGTTGATATATGTAAATGTGATGGGCCCTGCACAGTCACCAAGTGGGGAGGAAAATGAATAATAGACAAATCCATAATGGGTTTTGATGGTCTGTCGGTAGTAGTAGCCACGGGTGATTTGCAGTTAGTTTGTGAGTTTGTTACATTTAATTTTTCAGTGATCAAATTGCATTGATCAAACAGTCAAACCCGCTGTAAAGCTGTGTACATGTCTGAAGAGATCATCTGTGTGCCTGTTGTGCATGGTGCTGATGATGCTTTGTCAGGTTCAGCAGTCAGGGCATTTGGTGCATTTAGTGCCCTACCTGCTGGTACTCACAAGTTCCAGGATTGAAAGTACTAACCCAGTGCAGCTGTGGAGACTGTACAGGACTACTAGAAGCTGCAGTGTATGAAGACCTAAGTGTTTCTGAAAATGAAGCTATATGCTGTCGTGTATATATGAATTACCTGAGGAGACAAAATCTAAAGATTCTTTGATACCAGTTGAAAGAACAAATATTGAAACACAAGAGGAACTTGTAAGTTGCTTATGGGATTATTGTCTTAACTTTCATCATTGTTGCTCAGACTTTGACAGGTGAAGACGAGTGTGAAGTTCTTATTTTATGCACTCTGAAACCAAAGCATAGCAAGATTATCTTTCAGTGAGTTCAGAAGACATGTAGACTAATTTCAGTCAGGCAGGGTTTTCCTCAGTGTTGCTTTGGTGGTGAAGGCATTTTATTTTTTCCCTTGGGGCACGTGTCTTTTGTCTTAGTGGTGTGGATGCGCCACTGCTGTACACTGAAGGTTTGCAAGAAATGTCAGCACCAAAATCACCATATGTGGTTGGTTCAGTGATGCATGTACATAATGTCAATATGGAGTCTGCATCTGCCACGGCCATTAAAAGTGAGTGTTATATTTAGAATAATGAGATGTGGAAAAGCGTTGTTCTCTGCTAAAAAAAATATTCAGTTTCAGGTAGCCATTTTAATATATTTCTAAGGGTAATTTTTGTGTTGTATATCTAATTATTATCTATAACCTTACAACTTTCAGTAACATATTTTAGTAAGCATAGTATGCTTCTGTTTGTATACGAGCATGTGTCATCAAATTTGATTTCTGATGTTTGTGATTGGTAATGTTCTAAGATAGTATGAATTTAGTGAGCAGGACTGCAAGTTATTCTTTCCTACCATTACTAGTGCTCAAGCATGTGAGTCAAACTCCATTCACTTACTCACATCCCAATAATGTGAGTATGGAGCATTCTGGGTCTTGTTTGATGTTGCAGGGAATGCCCCCTGTTTATATCAGAATTTGTGGATATGGACAGATATATCTGTTTGTGTATAATACCC
>Ga0209755_10008513_pt1 | contig 10966 bp, 15 predicted proteins | sample TergutCo191P1_FD_187301 | JGI IMG/M metagenome (GOLD analysis project Ga0209755, IMG submission 187301) | Cornitermes sp. P1 segment gut microbial communities from Petit-Saut dam, French Guiana - Co191P1 (SPAdes) (version 2) | ecosystem: Host-associated > Arthropoda: Insects > Digestive system... | reverse complement strand
TTCCTAATACGGAAGTAAAGGTGTGGTATGAATACGGCGGAACACACCACCGCTTCCGCATAATTTTAGACTTGCGGGAAGCCTTGACCGTGGCAGACCTTCCGGGCTTGCGCCGGGCATTGGATACATTTAACCGCTTAACGGTACATTTAGATGATATTGTTTTGCGCTTCCGGGTAGACAAAGCCCCCGTAGTTGTAGCGGGTGCATCCGTGCATGGTGTAAACCATTTAACTACCCCCGGCAACAGGGAAACGACACGGAAACACAGCGTACAGCGTTTTGCGGTTATAAATGCCGGGCTGGCGCAACACACGGTACAGCACACGGCAACGCCGCTGGGAAGGGAATCTACTCTTAGGATAGAGAAAATGCCTACAATCACAGCGGGCCATATGCAACACACGGTAAGGCATACTTCAATAGGAATGGAGGTTTAGCAATGGCAAGATTCAAAACAATATTAACGAATCAAGGGGCAGCGGCATTGACCCTTGCAATGTTCCGGGGTGAGAAAATCTACCCGGATTTTGTTTTAATGGGGCAAGGAATATTTGCAGACCCGCCGCAAGAAATTACGGAGCTTGTAGACCCGGTAAACGTAGATGCGCGGGTTATGGATAGGGAGTTTATAGAACCGACAGCGGAACAACCAGCCATATTGCAAATATCCGTACAAACCTTTAACACGGGTATAACCGTTCCAACGCCAATTAGGGAAATACTTCTTTACGCAAATAGCAACGGCGGGGAGGATATGGCAAACGCCATACCATTTGCGTATGCGTGGCTTGACGGACCGGATACGGATAATGTATTACCGCCGCCGCTTGTGCCGGGTGTACATGACACTATCCATTTGCACGAACTGGCTTTATTTGTCACGAATCAAGAAGTGGCAAGCATTGAAGTTAGTTTTGCTTTTAATGGTTTTGTTACACACAGATACTTAAATGAGATTTTGGACGGTATAGGCAGCGGGGCGGTAGAGTTGTCAGACACAGACACGCCACAAGCCGGAACAAAAGCCCATTTATTTATCACAGATTCCGCGCCGGAATATGAAAATGAATCCACGTTATTTTCAGATGCAAAAATTACGGAAATGCGGATACAAAAAGACCCAAAAAACCCGACAACAAGCCCGTTTAATGCTGCATTGCCTATTACAATAACAAGGGCGGTTTTTGATGCGGAAACAGGAAAAACCCTTGAACAAATGTTAAAGGCAATTTCAGAGGGGGCAACGCCAAACACGGTAATAAAAACAATTCCTATATCAGAAAATGAGCGTTTTTCAATATGGGAACTATACGAAGCAAAAGGCGGGATATATCCACCATTGGAAACATGGGGATTTACAAATGCAACACTTGAAAAAATCCCCAGCCGTGTTGAAGTTGACCTTAACACAAATACGGCAAGGTTATTTTCCGTTTCTACTTTTGCGGGGCGTGAGTGGGATATTTCAGAGTATGAAGAAGGAACATTTATACTTTCAGCGGCGGAATTGTCGCTTATTTTAATTAGGAGGTAATAAAATGGCAGTATTTACAAACCCCATCCCGGCACATGACCCGTTAGGGCTTAACCGGGTAAATGAAAACTTCCTGTATTTACAGGAAAAAACAAACGCATTGCAAGCACCGCCCTATGTTGTGGCAGATGAAGCGGCTATGCTTGCCCTTGAAGCGGTTATAGGTAATATCGCAATACGCACGGATATTACAGATGAATCTAACCAATTCATGCTAACAGCCCTACCCGCTTCCGCGCTTGGGAACTGGATGCAGTTACCTATGGCCGTGGGTGCGGTAATGTCAGTAAACGGGCAAACGGGAAATGTAAACCTTGATGCAAGCGCAATTATTGACCCCAGAACGGGCCGCCCTCTTACGCAGGGCATGGCGGAAAACACACTTGCCCTTCTTATGGCGGACCGTTTATATGCGGGGCAAGATTTAGCCGTAAAATTTGCGGATGAAATAGCGGAAAGCGGCGGGGATATTTGGGCGTGGTTGCGTAGCCGGACACAGGCGGGGAATTTTACGGGAATCCATGTTGGGGATTATATTCAATTTACCGCATTAAACGGCAATGTAATAGTTTCAGAAATAGCCGGAATAAACACGTACAGGCGGTACGGAAGCCCGGTGGAAGTTGGAAATCATATTGACCTTATAAGCCGTGACCTATGGCCGGAAGCCGTGCCGTGGAATCTTGTAAACTTCAATAACGGCCTAGCGGCAATGCCTAACCCGTATTTGACTTCAAATGTTCATGCGTTCCTTAACGCCTTACAAATGGCAGTGCCTAACGGAACAGGGGCAAACCCGGCAACCACTACAGTAGACTACAGAACAACGGGCATACTTTCACAGCTTCCCGCGGAGCTTAGAAATGTTATTGTGCCAAAAGTTGCGCTTTTGGAACGCCGCTTTACATCCGGGGTACTCTTAACGGAATCTAATAGCTGGGATTGGCGGGAAATAGGGCCTTTGTGGCTTCCTTCCGAAATTGAGGTATACGGGTGTAGGCAATGGGGAAGTAATTCATCCCCGGAAGCGGGCCGCAGTAGCGGTGGTTTTGTTCAATACCCCATTTTTGCCGAAAACATGAAGCGGGTTAAAGGCAACGGGCATAACGGCGCAAGAGCGTGGTGGTGGCTTTTGACTGCCCATGGCGGCTTCTCGACCTTTGCCGCGCTTGTCGGCAGCTCCGGCAATGCCTCCCACTCTTCCGCCAGCAACGCGGCCGGGCGTGTTCCCGTGTGCTTCCGTATCTCTTAACGCTTTTTATCCCGCCGCCTTGTGCGGCGGGATGATTTTATTAAGTATACGGGGGTATTAAATGAGTAACGTACTTTCTAGGCATCGTTCTTTAAGTGATTTGGAATTTTGGAAAAACGCAACCGAAATACGGGCGGATTTTACCCGGTACTTGATGAATGAAAAGAAAGTGCCAAAAAGGTATAAATTTGTTTTCACGTATCCGGGTATAGAGTATGCCCGGCGGCTTATGGAAGAAATAACCGCCGCAAATACGATATATCCCACAACGGAAGCGGAACTTGCGCAACGCCGCACACACCAAACAGCGGCAATAATAGAGTGTGAAAAAATCAATCAGCACATAGCGTGGATGGTTGAAACCTTAGAACTAAGCGTAAATGATTTTGAAATTTTTTGCGCAAAGTTATATAAGGAAATTGCACTACTAAAAGGATGGCGCAAAGATAGCAAAGTTTTAACGCAACGGCAAAAAAATCACGGTGCTACCCCTAAAAGGGATTAAATAGCATAGGTTATTATTTGTTAAATGTGTGGCCGGGTGGTGGCTTTTGACTGCCAATGGCGGCTTCTCGACCAATGCCGCGAATGTCAACAGCAACGGCAATGCCAACCACAATTCCGCCAGCAACGCGACCGGGCGTGTTCCCGTGTGATTCCGTATTCATATGGCCAGACAAAGTAAGCCGGGCTTACCCGGCGGAAATCCGTGCCTTTATGGAAGGAAATAATGACCTTCCCGCAAGGGTAAATAGGCATCCCGACATAGACGGGCGGAACGCTTCTTGCATGGTATGGCGTGGGGTTAAGCCGTATTTCATGCCCGTTTCTATTACGCAACTAGAATACCCCTCTATAATAATGTTGCGCGGGGTGCATTTTGACAAGTAACGAGCGCAAAGAAGCGCGGTATCATAGACGAAAAGCCCAGCGGGAAGAAAAACGCCGGGCAAGGGTTGAAGCCCACAATTTTGAACGGGTCACAGACCCGCAAAGCCTTTACAACGCCGCAAAGGAATCCCGTAAGGGGGTTTACTGGAAAGCAAGCGTACAACGCTACTGGATGAACATTTTGCGCAATGTATTCCAAACGCACAAAGATTTACAGGCGGGTAAGGATATACGCAGGGGATTTATTGAATTTGGAATATGTGAGCGGGGAAAAGCCCGGCATATTCGCAGCGTTCATTTTTCGGAAAGGGTTGTGCAAAAATCTTTATGCACAAATGCCCTTATCCCGCATTTGCTTCCAAGCCTTATACACGATAACGGCGCATCCGTTAAAGGTAAGGGCGTACACTTTGCCATAAAACGGCTAAAAACACACTTGCGGCGGCATTTCAATGAACACGGGCGGGAAGGTTATGTACTGCTGGTAGACTTCCGCAAATATTTTGACAGCATCCGGCATGAGCCCATAAAAGATATTTATACTAAGGCATTTGGGGAAGATAAACGCCTTGTAGATTTATCAATGGGCTTTATATATGCCTTTGGTGACATCAGCTTAGGGCTGGGAAGCGAATCAAGTCAGATAGGCGCGGTAAGGTATTCAAGCCGTAACGACCATTACGCTAAGGAGGTATTAAGGTGTAAATATTACGGGCGTTTCATGGATGATTCATACTTCATTTGTGAAAGCAAGGAAGAAGCAAAGCGCATACTTGCCGCAATGATTCCATTGTATGCGGCAATGGGGATAACCGTAAGCCCTAACAAAACGGCTATTGTTAAATTAACAAGGGGGTTTACCTTCTTAAAAACCCATTTTTCCATTACGGAAACCGGGCGCATTGTGGCAAGACCCAACCGCAAAAGCATTACACGCCAGCGGCGGAAGCTAAAGAAATTTAAGAAATTTCACGCCGCCGGGAAAATGTCAATGCACGAAATACGCAATTCCTATATGTCATGGCGGGGATATGTAGGGCAAATAAATTCCCGCCGCACTATCCGCACAATGGACCAGCTATATAAAAAACTTTTTGGGTGTTCCCATAATGTGAAGCATCCAAAACAAAAACAGGAGGTAATAACATGGCAAAAAAAGAAGCAACCGCAAAAACAGTAACAACCGCTTATGAGAATAAGCACGAACTGGAAGCCCGCATAGCCGGGCTGGGCATTGCCCTTAGACAATCCCAGCCGGAAGCCATTGCGCATATTGAGTGCGTGCTGGGTGCGTTTATTCAGTCAATGGAAACCCCGCAGCTTGAAAGGTTTAGGGAAACCCTTGACAGGCTGGAAACCCTTGACCCGGAAACAAAAGAAATCGTTATGCTTTACGGTGAATTAACCCCGGACGGTGAAACGGTATGCGGCGATAAAGACCCGCAAACAGGGGAAACCGTAAAATCTAAGCGGCAAGCGTGGCGGGATGAAAAAGCTACCCTTGAAGCGCAATTACAGGATACCCCGGATGCGCCGGAAGATGCGGAATGAAAACCGACATTGAAACCGTAGAAATTTTGGCGGATGTGGTGGCAAGGCAAGCCCGCTTAATTTCCGCACATTTTAGCAAGGTAAAGCAGTTAAACGCCGCCGGACCGTTTGAGGATGAAGCGGCGGAACTTAAAAGGCTTGCGGATGAATATATAGGCCCGGTGGATTAACCCGCCGGGCCTATGTTTTATCCTAAGTGCAGGGGTGAGCGCATGGCAAATATTAAAAAAGAAGCCCAGCGGGTGCTTGAAGCAAATATCCTTATGAGCATTAAAGGTAAAAGCGGAAAACCCACGGCCGCAGACCGTGAAGCGGCAAGGCAAATAGCCGCCCGGTCAATGGAAGAAGTGAAAATACCAAAAAGGATGGGGGCAAAAAAATGAGTGAAGACCGCCAGCAAATGGTAGAGCTTATACAAAGGGTAATAGAAGCACACGGAAGAAGCGAAAAAAAGCACATGGAATTTTCTAAAAAATTGATGATTTTTGCTTCAATTATGTACGCGGCTACATGGGTGGTTGCGGCCGCTTCTTGGGTTTTGTGGCGTGAGTTTCCGGCGGGCCTAATCCAATACACGACATGGCTTTATAGTGCGGCTACAGCCTTTTATATGTGTAAGACCGGGTACGAAAACAAAGCAAAAATACAAGGCGCGAAGGGAGAGCGTGAAACATGGAAGGAATAGCATATGCCGTTATCGGTGGTATTTTTCTTCTTGCGCAAGGCGTAACCGTTGCCATTATTGCGGGGATGTTTGGGCGTGAAGACAAGAAACGCAAAGAAGAAAATGAGAAAATCGAAAAAAGGGCATCCATACGGGCGGAGGAAAGCCGCCTTGCTATGCGGCTTATGTCAGCTAACACAAGCCTAGCGGTTGCAACGGGGCTGGCACTTAAAGAAGGGCGTACCAACGGCAAGATGGAGCTTGCACTAACGGAAGCAGGGATAGCGCAAGCGGATTATTTTGCGTTTATTAACGGCATTGCTTCCGCGCAAATGTCAAGCGAATAAAAAGAAAGGAGTTGGCAGCATGAATGAAAAAAATAATGGCACGATTCAAGAGGCCCCGCTAATAACAGATGCGGAAGACATAACGCCGGAAAACTGCCAGGATATGTATAATGAATTGTGCAATGGATGTGAAGAAGGGGAGGTATGTACACATGAGTAATTTTACCAATAGCCCCCTTATAAACCTTACAAATTTATCCCCGCACAGAAACAGCCCCCGGAATCAGCCTATACGGAAAATCACAATACACCACTTTGCGGGTAATGCCACAATAGAATCCGTATCAAATTTCTTGCGGCAGCCGGGGCGCAACGCTTCATACAATTACGGCATAGGCACGGATGGGCGCATAGTCTTAATTGTAAATGAGCGGGACCGGTGCTGGGGGTCATCATCCCCGGCAAATGACCACCAAGCCGTTGTAATAGGTGTGGCAAATAACACGCTTGCGCCGCAATGGGGCGTAAGTGATACGGCCTTTGAAGCACTTATAAGGTTGTGCCGTTGCATTTGTGAGCGGAACAACATAACGGAAATTGAATACACCGGGGCGGCAAGCGGCAATTTAACCCGCCACAACTTCTTTGCAAATACTCTTTGCCCCGGACCGTTTCTACAAAGCCGCTTACCGGAAATTATGCGGCGCATAAATGACCTTTTGGGGGCGGAAGCCACCGCGCCGCCGGCCGCAGAAACGCCGCAAACGGGCGTAACAATCCGGGTAAGGCGTACACGGGCAAATAATGAAATAGTAACCCTTGACATTGAAGAATACTTACGGGGAGTTGTTCCGGCGGAAGTATTTCCTTCATGGGGAATGGAAGCATTAAAGGCGCAAGCCGTAGCCGCCCGTAGTTTTGCAATGCAACGCATGGAGCGCAACCGCAACAATGATTTTGATGTAGACGATACAACGCAATTTCAAGCCTATATACCGGACCGCATACATCCGCGCACGGATGAAGCCATAAGGGAAACGGCGGGTATCATTGCTACATTTAACGGGCGCATTGCGGAAACGCTTTATAGTGCATCTAACGGCGGGGAAACAGTATCAGCACAAGCCCGGTGGGGCGGTGCGGGTAAGCCGTACTTGATAGCCCAGCAAGACCATTACACCAAAAGACCGCGCAACGGTCACGGTGTAGGGTTAAGCCAATGGGGGGCAATGGAAAGGGCGCAAGCGGGCCACACCTATGCGGATATTTTAGCTTTTTATTATCCGGGTACGGTGCTGGCGGAAAATTACAACCGCGCAAACGCAACCGCCAAAGCCCCTGCCCCTGCTACACCGCCACAGGAAGCCAATACAGCACCGCCGCAAGCCGCAAGCACTTCCATTGATGATATTGCAAGGGAAGTTATAAGAGGCCGCTGGGGCAACGGACAAGACAGGCGCAACCGTTTGGCCGCCGCCGGGCATGACCCCAGCGCGGTGCAAGCAAGGGTAAATGAAATGTTAAGATAAAGAAATGTGTCCGATTCGGACACACAAAGCCCGTTGCGGTACGCATCCGCAGCGGGCATTTTTTATTTGCAAAAAAATTATTTTTTTCAAAAAAAGTGTTGACAGCCTTATGATGATATGGTACTATATAAACATAAGGAACGCCGCACGAAAACAACAAAAACCGGGAGGAAATAAAAATGACAATCAAGCACACCGAAACAAGCGAAACTAAAAACGGTAAACTTGTAGCCGCTTGCGTAAAGTACAGAAACAATATTTACAATGTAAATTGTTACAAGGATAAAAATGTAGTTATGTGGGGCGCAATGGTAAGCGCAAGGGGTGCGGCAAAGAAAATAAATAAAATGTATGTGCAAGATGCGCCAAAATGGGTACAAAGTGTATTCAATCAAGTTTAATTAGATAGCCGGGCGGGGCGGCTAAAATCCCCGCAATACAATAAAAATCAACGGAGGTAATGAACATGAAAAATAAAAAAATCTCACTCACAGACAAAAACGGGGTAACAAGGAAGTATAAAATCATCAATAACGATTTTTACAAAGACATGGTAAAGGGGTCAGATACGCCGGAAGCCGCCGCCGTATGGCTTGCACTAGGGGAAGCCGCCGGGCATCTTGAACGGGTATCATAGGGGCAGCGGAAGCGGGGCGGAACACTTGCCCCGCTTCCCTAAAAAATTCCCCATTGACTTCTATCTTGCAATATGGTACTATATAAACATATCAACAAAAACCGAACGGGGGAAGCAAATATGCCATTCAATAGTGAAACCGCATCCGCCGCCGGGAAGCGGGGCGGGGGCGGCCGTAGCCGCTGGAAGGATAAAGACCCGGACACGGTACGGAATAAGCAATTAAAAGTAAGCCTTGCGCCGGATGAATTTCAGACCATAGAAGACAAAGCCGCCCGGCTGGGGTTGTCTAAGCCGGATTTGATTATTAAGGCGGTCCGGGCGTACAGGGGAAAATAAAAAGCCCGGCACATTGACCGCCACCGGGGTTTTTGGTATCATTGATAAAAGGGGCGTAGCCGCAAGCGGCTATTTTACAAGGTTTGTCATAAGTACCAGCTTATGAATGGCATTCAAGAGGTCAGGGGTTCGACTCCCCTCGTCTCCATCCCGAAGCCTTGAAAATCCAGTGTTTTCAAGGCTTTTCCTTTTTCATAAATACTTCAATGAAGTAACAGGCGACTCAGTTTGGTGGACTTGCTACCGCTTGCGCCACCTCCCCCAAACACCATGTTATAATTCTGGAGCGTTCCGCCGCTTTTTTTGTTTCGGAGCTTTCTCAGCAGATGCCTCGTATTCATTTTCAAGACCAAGTTGCTTCTCGCTGATTTTGAAGTCCACTTCGATTACATAATCCTTTGATACCCGAACGGCACTGATTAATTGCGAAACAATCATCTTCCTTACATTCATTTCGCTGTCCGCAAATATATCAGCCCACGTTAAGACATCTTGGTACAACCGAGAAACTTCACCCATCGTGTCCTTACTGTTGGCAAGCTCCTGTTCAAGAGCGGTAACGAGAGCCTTTTTTTCCGTAATGGAGCGTTCGGTTTCCTCGTATTTTTTGTTCAGCATTTCGGGCTTAAACGCGCTGGTGCCTTGGATAACCTTCAGTAGCTCGCCCTCAAGCATAGATTGTACTTGAAGTTCACTGTTGAGTGCCGTCCGTGCTTGTTCGAGGTTTAGCTTTATAACAGCCATTCGTTCCTCAAACTGCCCGGAAATTATTTGGTCACCCGGTTGCTCCTTCATTTTAGAGAAGATAGACTCCACCAGCTTCTCAATTACACCGTCTAACTTAGAAGTGGTATAACCCGTCTGCCCATCACACCTTTCGGGATGCCGTGTTTTGTTATAACAGACATATCGGGTCTTGGGCGTGACCGTTACACCGCCATCTTTTTTGCGATGATACTTTTTTCCGTTGGTTGTGAGGTTGAGCCTGCCATTACAATGACCGCAGAATAAATTGCCGGAAAGGAGCGAATTCCCCTTGGTGTTAAGCGGGATGCGACGCGATTCGGAATATTCATTGGAACGCTGTTGCATAATCGCTTGCGCCCGCTCAAAAACATCCGGTGAAATAATTTGTAATTCCGGGATAACATCGGACTGCACGCCGCCGCCGGAAAGTATTCCTACATACACCGGGCGTTTTAATATGTTTTGAATGGTGGTGTTGATGAAACGGCTACCCTCCTTCGTGGTCATGCCATTATCAGCGAGATAACCACAGATACGGTGAGTACCGTAACCGTGATTAACATAGCGATCAAATATGGCTTTGACAACAGCGGCTTCTTGCTCGTTTATAACTAAGTCACCGAGGGGAAACCCCTTTTTGCTTATTCGCCCTTTATGCTCCAGCTTATAACCAAAAGGCACAGTGCCGCCGCGGAAATGGCCGTCCTGTATCATTTGTGCCTGTGCGGTTTTTACGCGGGCAGAGGTTTTTTCGCTTTCGCCCTGCGCCTGCCAAAAACGGATGTAATTGAGCAGTTTGTCAACGTGCTGTTCAATTTTTTGCTGGCCCTCTTGGGTACTCCACACTTCAATGCCCTTGTCTACAAACCATTGAAGAATAAACGGGGTTTCATCCTCGCGTCTACCAAGCCTGTCAAACATATACACAAGCAGTATGTCGAATTTATTTTTCATGGCAGCTTCGCGGATTTCTATGATGGCATCCCGGTCATTAGCTGAAACTTTGTAACCGGATACGCCCTTCTCGGAGCGAGAATCAACAATCTCCCAGCCCATGCGGTTACAAAACTCCTCACAGGCGCGTTTTTGCATGGGAATGTCGTCTTTTTCATTTTCCAAGGTGCGCCTGTCAAGCTGGGCAGATGTTGAAACGCGGTATAAACAAAACACCCGCTTCTTTTCGCTCATGAGGTTTCACCCCCTGCTTTAGCGGTTAGCATGGAATCAAAACGTGCGGATAGGAGCATGGAGCGAATGGATTCAAATGCGGGGTTATTACTTTCATCGCTGAACCGCATTTTTACTTGGCAGCCATCGACGACAGTTTCATATACACATATTTCTGCCCGGATGGTTTTTTTGTTTTCACGAGATTGCCTTATCTGTTGAATAACGGATTCCATAAGCTCCTCCCCTAATTAAAATAAGCGGCCGGTTTTTTTTCTTTGAAGAAATCCCGTACCGCTTCGATAGATGATGTAACCTTACATTTCGGCAGAGCCGACAGCACACCCAACGCCGATACCCGCTCC
>Ga0209755_10008512_pt1 | contig 10967 bp, 8 predicted proteins | sample TergutCo191P1_FD_187301 | JGI IMG/M metagenome (GOLD analysis project Ga0209755, IMG submission 187301) | Cornitermes sp. P1 segment gut microbial communities from Petit-Saut dam, French Guiana - Co191P1 (SPAdes) (version 2) | ecosystem: Host-associated > Arthropoda: Insects > Digestive system >... | reverse complement strand
TGGGCAGCCGCCTTTACATCTTTTCAAAAGGGTAAAGCGTTAAGCCGAGAAATGGTTATCAGCATCATAGAAAGGATTGATGTAAGCAATGCCGGCGATGTTGTTATCACGGTGAAATACCGTGATGAACAGGACGCATTACTAAGGGGGCAGCCATATGATAAATGAACAATATGTCATCGCCCTATATCTGCGTTTATCCCTCGATGACGGCCATGGCGAGAGTGAAAGCATCGCCAACCAGCGCGGCTTACTCAACCACTACATCGCAAGCCGTGATGAGTTTGCCGGATGCGAAGTCTTGGAGTTTGTTGATGATGGCTATACAGGCACAAATTTCAATCGGCCTGCCATTACCGATATGCTGGGTCAAGTAAAAAGCGGCAAGATAAACTGTGTCGTGGTGAAAGACTTTTCACGATTTGGGCGCAGCCATATCGAGGTTGGGGATTATATCGAGCAAATCTTCCCATTCCTTGGGGTGCGTTTTATCTCGGTAAACAACAACTTCGACAGCATCAACCACACGATGCAAGCAGGCACTTTGGATATTGCCTTTACTAACCTCATCAACGATTACTACAGCAAGGACGTTTCAAAAAAGGTAACAAGCGCGAAACACGCCAAAATGCGTAAGGGCGATTATATGTCAACGATGGCATTGTTCGGCTACCGCAAGATAGCAGACAATAAAAACCGCCTTGAAATAGACCCTGTGGCGGCTGAATACGTTCGCAAGGTGTTTAACCTGTGTTTAGAGGGTAAGTCCACCGGGGAAATTGCCCTTGAAATGAACACCGGGAGCATACCCACACCAATGGTTTACAAGCGAAACAACGGGAACAACCGCAAATGGCGCAAGGTAAACGACACGAACCATTGGACGAGGGCAATGGTGCTGAAAATCCTGCGTGATGAGCGGTACATCGGCTCTACCATATCGGGCAAGACAAGGGTATTGAAGGTAGGAAGCAACCATCGGCTAAAGCAACCGAAAAGCGAATGGGTTGTAGTGCCTAACACCCACAAGCCAATCATACCCCAAGATGATTTTGACGAAGCGCAAACGATTTTAGGATTGAAGAACGAAAGGCTGGCATATAAGCAGTTGGGGCGTTTATTCGCGGGCAAAGTGAAATGCGGAACCTGCGGTCATACAATGCGCGGCAGATACGACAGGGCAAGACCGTTCTTCTTTTGCGAAACAACAAAGATTCATAAGACCAAATGCATCACCGACAAAATCTTCGAGGACGATTTAAGCGGTCTTGTGCTTGCTCTAATTCGTAAGTATGCCGAAATTGCCCTGTGTGCGGATAGCATCATGGCCGAACTCCGAGCCAATGCAAGCGGTGATATGGCATCGTTACAGACAGAAATTGAAAAAGCCAAGTCATTCAAGTTTACACTGTACGAAAGCTACAAGGAAGGTACGCTAACTAAGGAAATGTACCTCGAAGAAAAAAACAGCTTGCTCGGCCGCATGGAAAAATTGAAACTCGAACTGGAAGCCTTGAGTGGCGAACCCCGCGAAAAGCCGCTTGTTCAACTGCCGGAACTAACACCGCAGCTTGTAAGCGAACTTGTGGAGGGCATCAAAATCTATACCGCAGACGATATAGCGGTAGCCTGGAACTTCGAGCATATGTTTTTGTTAGTCCTTACCTGACAGAAGCAGGCGTGGTAGGCCCCGTACGCACGGGCAAGTCCACCTTCATCAAGCGCTTCATGGACTTACTCGTAATCCCCAACATCGAAAACGGCTACAGCCGCGAACGCGCAAAGGACGAACTTCCCCAAAGCGCCGCGGGCAAGACCATCATGACCACCGAGCCTAAGTTCGTACCGAACGAAGCCGTCGAAATCAACTTAGACGACGCGCTTTCTTTCAAGGTGCGCATGATAGACTGCGTGGGCTATTTAGTCCCCGGCGCGAACGGGCACCTAGACGGCGACGAGCCGCGCATGGTCAACACGCCATGGTCGGAGGAGCGCATCCCCTTCGCCGAGGCCGCAGAAACGGGCACGAAAAAGGTAATCAACGACCACTCGACTATCGGCGTGGTAATAACCACCGACGGCAGCATCTCAGACATCCCGCGCGAGGACTATCTCGAGTCGGAAGAACGCGTAATCCGCGAGCTGAAAGCCATCAACAAGCCCTTTGTTATCCTGCTTAACTCCACCACCCCCTACGCCGCCGAAAGCGAAAACCTGCGCCAAGAAATCAGCGACCGCCACGGCGTCCCCGTCATCCTTACAAACTGCGCGCAGCTGAAAATGGAAGACATCCACGCAATCATGGAAAAAATCCTCTACGAATTTCCAGTAAAGGAAATCCGCGTGAATTTTCCGAAATGGATTGAAACCCTAACCGCTGACCATTGGCTGAAACAGGATTTTATCAGCTCTGTAAAGGAAATGGTGGCAGACATAGGCAAACTCCGCGAAATGAAAAACTGCGCCGGAGTTCTTGAAAACAACGAATACATAAAAAAAGCCTTCATGGAGCGAATCGCCTTGGGCGAGGGTGCAGTACATATCGAGGTAAATGTAGACGGCGAGCTGTTTTACCGCATACTAAGCGAAACAACAGGCATGGAAATCGCCGGCGAGTACCAGCTTATCGACACGATTAAGCTGCTTGCCGAAGCGAAAAAGGAATATGATAAGATTAAGTATGCGCTGGAGGAAGTGCGGCTGAAGGGCTACGGCATTGTTACGCCGGCTACGGATGAGATGAAGCTTGAACGCCCTACGCTTGTTAAGCATGGTTCGAAGTATGGGGTGAAGATTAAGGCAAGTGCGCCTAGTTTGCATTTGATTCGTGCGGATATTGAGACCGAAATCTCCCCCCTAGTCGGCAACGAAGAACAAAGCATAGACCTAATCTCCTACATCACACAAGAAATGGACGACGACCCAAGCAAAATCTGGGATTTGAACATGTTCGGCAAGTCCATGCACGAGATGGTGCGCGACGGGCTGCAAAACAAGCTGTTCCGTATGCCCGAGGATGCGCAGGTGAAGTTTCAGGAGACTTTGCAGAAGATTATCAATGAAGGTTCCGGCGGGCTAATCTGCATTATACTGTAGCTTTCCGTTTTTTCGTAAAGCCACAGTGACCTCCGACCGATTATGAAAGAGCTGGCGCGCGCCTTGTACCGTGTAGGATTTTTCCAGCAGGGACAGGGCGCTTGCTGTGTTTTTCTGCCAATGCTTTGCGGGGAGTTTCAGGGTCATGACGGCAAGGCCGCCGGGGCGCAGTAAGTGCGCCATGTCCAGCATGATTCGGCTTGACTCGAACAAATCCATCCGCATGTCGTTTGTGATTAGGTCGAAGCCGGGCGGTAGGTTCAGCTTTTGGGCTGCGGCTTGAATGTGAGTTAGGTTCTTGTGCCGCAAAAGTCGCTCGGACAGGGCGGCGGGGTCTACCGCGGTTACGTTCATGCCTTGCGAAAGCAAAATCTTTGTCCAACCGCCCGGGGCTGCGCCTAAGTCGAGAGCCTTTCCGCCGTTTAGGTTGATTGCGAAAACCGCCAATGCCTCTTGCAGCTTAAACTCGGCGCGGCTTATGAAGTTTTCGTCTTTTTTCAGGCGCATCATGCCGCCGTTCCAGTTTGACAGGTTTTCGGCGGCGTAGGAGGCTCCTGCGTACAGGCGGTCTTGGCAGGCCAGCATGGAGAGTACCCATGTTGGCTGTGCGTCGTTTTTCGTGCATCCGCGCGAAAGCAGCTCTGCCTCCGTCTCTTTCAGCAGCGGAACGGCCGGGCCGCGCAGTTGGATTGAAAACGGCTCGGTTTTTGCAAAGCCTTCGCATAGTTCGGCCAGGCGTGTGGCTAGGTTTGCTTCGCTTAGGTCTGCCTCCAGCTGCACGGGGAATGTGTGCCTTATGAATATTGTTTGTGCAGCTGCGAGGTTCAGTTGGTCGGCGTGACTAACCAACTGAACCTCGGGCGTTAATCTTTTTCCCCTTGCGGCGGGGATTATTTTTTGGATTTCGTTCAGCGCAATTACAGACGCTTCCGGCTGGGATGTTATTGTCAGCAAATTCGTCACACCATCCCCATTATCGCAAGCGCAAGCAGCAACGAGCCGTTTCCGGGCAGGTACAGCGGTAAGTCTTCTTGCTTCCTTGCTTTTTGGAAGTTGTTTCCGCTTGCTACATATGTGTTTTTTGGTGTGTCCATGAGTAACAGCTCCATTGCTAAACCGTCCATGCCCAGTTCCGATGCGGTCATTGCCATCACAGCAAAATCCCAACCCCACATTTCCGGCATGTTCCAGCATTCCATTACCTTTTCCAGTGTTGCCTTCATCACCTTGCGGTCAATCCGCTCGCCGGGGATTAGTCCCAGTGCGCACAGCATTGATGGGTGGTCGCGGTTGTAGTTTTGAAAGGTGTCGGGGCAGTTTTCGTGTGCTAGGTACAGGCCGTCTTTTATTGGGGAATCGGCTATGTTTTCGCGTATATGTGTCCATTCTTCCGCCGGCTCGCCCATTTCTTCTGCCCATTCTATTGCCAGACCCAGTCCGAAGTGGAAGTACTCCAGTTCGAATGTCGGGTTCTTTACGTCTGTTGGGCGGTGGTTTTCTTGTGCGGGGATTAGCGGGGCTATCAGCTCGTATTTGCCTGTCGCTTCATTCAAATGAAGGAAGTCGCACATGAATATTGCGGTTTCTTTTACTACTTCCCAGTATTCTTGCAGGATTTCGGGCTTTTGTTTGCGTACAAGCTCTAACATGTAAATGATGTGCGGCTGCTGCCATACCAATAGCGGGGCTATCGGCGATGGGCTGTCTATGCCGTCCTGCGCTACTTGCTTTGGCCAGCGTGCGCCTTTGTAGCCGTTCTTCGCGGCGTTTTCCTTTGCCTGCGGAAGGATGTCCTTGTACCATTTCAGGCTTCGTTCTAGCAGCTCGGCTTGGTTGTACAGCGGCAGGTATGCGCTGTGCCATAAGTGCATTTCTAGGTGAAAGCGTCCGTACCAGCTGTTTAGTGTCAGTCCTGTTTCAGCGGGCGGTAAGTAGCCGCAGCCTTGGATGCGGGACAGGTACAGGGACAGGAGCATACGGCGTTCTAGCTCGGGGCCTACTTTTGCGGTTTTGGTGCGCTGCCAGAAATCGCTCCACATGGCTTGCGCGTTTTTCTCGCAGGCTGCGTATGGGACGGTTTTTTCGCCGAAACTTATAGTGAACTCGGATACTTCGGTGATTTCAAAGCAGTGGTCTGCTATGCGGGTTGCGGGGGCGGACAGCTGCACTTTGTATTCCGTGCTGTCCATTTTGCGGCTTATGGTGCTGCCTTCTAAGGTGCTTGTGTGCCCTTTGGGATTGTTCCAGTCGGACGCGGACTTCTCGTGGCTTCCGTACGGAAACATCAGCCTGACCGTCAGACCGCTTCCGCCCCACACCCTAAAGGCCAGGGTGTCGCTTTCGCTGTCGCAGACGGTCGTCACCTTGCAGGGCTTGCCGTTTAGGCTGAACTTGCTTATCAGTTTTCCGCTCCCTATGTCCAACGTCTGCTCTATGTCCTGCAAGTCAGCCGCTTGGATTTCTGCACCGTCCGACCACAGCGCGACCCGCACAAGGTTGAACTTGTGCGGTTGCTCGCGCAGCCAGTTATAGATGTGTTCGCTGCCCGGCTTGCGCTCTACAGGGTAGCGGACTGTGCGGTCTGCATATTTGTATTCGGTTAGTTCAAGGTCGGCCAACGTGTAATTTCCGGGAACGGAATGCCAACCCCATTCGCTCATTGTGCAGAGCGGTACGTGGTTTTCTTCGTAATGACGGTACAGGCTTTGCATCCCTGTTACGTCCGCTGTGAAGGCGAAGCTGCCGTTGCCTACGCTAAGCGGGGAGTCGGTATCGATTTTGCGGAGTATCGGGTTATTTCTTTCAAGCATTTTCCTCATCCTTTGTCTCCGGTAATATTATGTTCAATATTACACCGAGAACTACCGCTATTGCAATACCCAAGCGGTCTATGGGAATGTTAGCGTCGCCTACGGACAGCATTATCGGACTCGCGAAACGCAGCCCCAACCCTGTCACTAGCATTATCGATACGATTAGTAGGTTTTTGCGGATATTCAAGTCTACTTGGTTCATGATTTTCATACCTACGGCCGCTATCATTCCGTAGAGCATGAAGGACGCGCCGCCGATTATCGCGGCGGGGACAGAGCGTACGATAATGCCCGCCACAGGGATAAACGCCAGAATCACCACGAACAGCGCACCGATACGCAGCGGGCGCGGGTCGGGCTGGTTCGTCATGGTGACAAGCCCTACGTTCTCGCTGTATGTTGTGCTAGACGGGCCGCCTATGAAGCCTGCGAATATCGTTGCGATACCGTCGCCCGTAAGTGTCCATGCCATGCCCGGGTCCTTAGTGAAATCCTGCTTCGCCACACCGCTCAAAATAACCATGTCCGCAACATGCTCCGCTATCGTCGCGAAGGAGAACGGCAGCATTATAAGGATGGCAACGATATCAAAGCGCGGCAGCATAAACGGCGGCAGCCCGACTATAGATGCCTCGCCAAGCCCCGCGAAGTTCAAAATCGCCGAGCCGTCGGGGTTAGTCATTCCCATGAAGTGCATGATAAGCGCGACTATGTACGCGCCGACAAGCCCAAGGAGAATAGGTACGATTCGGGCAAACCCCCTGCCCCATATCGAGAAAACGACAACAAGCAGCAAAGTAAGCCCGGCAAGCGGCAGATTGTTGCGCGACTGATTAATGGCAAACGGCGCAAGAATCAGCCCGATAAGCACAACAGTAGGCGCGGTTACAACCGCGGGCAGATAGTTCATAAACTTCTCCGGCCCTACTTGCTTGACAATCAGCGCGAAGACCAGATACATAAAGCCCGCGACCATTATGCCGCCCGTAGCGTACGAAAGACGCTCCGCCTGCGTCATATCCATGCCCGCAAACAGCCCCAAATAGGGGTCGGTAATCGCCTGTATACCCACCATAAAAGCAAACGACGAGCCAAGCATAACAGGTACCTTGCCCTTCGCAAACAGGTGGAAAATCAGCGTCCCCACACCCATAGCCAAAAGCGTAATCCGTACATCAAGCCCCGTAATAAGCGGGACAAGAATCGTAGCACCGAACATAGCAAACATATGTTGCAGTCCAAGCAGTGCCATCTTTGGGTAGTTATTCATAATGCGCCTCCTAAAAGTATAATTCATGCTCCGGCGGTGTTGCCGAGGCTACTAACTTACCGTTTTTATAAGAACACAGCACCACAGCGCGTTTGTTCAGCGCTTGGTAAAAATCCGCCGCGTCAAGCACAACAAAGCTTGCGGCACGCCCTTCCGCAATCCCGTAGGAATCGCCGAGGTGCAGAGTCCTCGCGGCGTTTTCGGTCACAAGCTTGTATGAGTCCATTATCTCGCCGTAGCCGAGCATCTGGCAGACATGCAGCCCCATGTGAACCACATCCTGCATGTTGCCGCTGCCCATAGGGTACCATGGGTCAAATATGTCGTCGTGTCCGAACGATACGTTGTTTCCGTTTGATAGCAATTCCTTCACACGCGTGACGCCGCGCCGCTTCGGGTATGTGTCCATGCGCCCTTGCAGATGCGTGTTGACTAGCGGGTTGCATACGAAGTTAATACCGCTCATGCCAAGCAGGCGGAACAGCTTGTATGTGTACGCGTTGTTGTATGAATGCATGGCCGTGGTGTGGCTTGCCGTCACGCGGTCTTTCATTCCTGTTTCGTATGCGCGGGCGGCAAGAGTCTCCAGCCCGCGCGAGGCCTCGTCGTCGATTTCGTCGCAGTGTACGTCGATTAGCTTATCGTATTTCTCCGCAAGCTTTACGGCAAAGTTCAGCGATTCAACACTGTACTCGCGCGTGAACTCGAAATGCGGGATTGCGCCGACGGCATCCGCGCCCATTTGCAGCGAGCGCTCAAGCAGTTCCGCACCGTTAGGATAGGACATAATCCCCTCCTGCGGAAAAGCAACGACTTGTATATCCATGAAGCCGCGCACTTCCTCGCGCAGCTCGAGTATAGCTTCCATAGCAACAAGTTTTGGGTCGGTAGTATCGACATGCGTGCGCACATACTGAACGCCGTGCTGCGCCTGCATCCTAAGCGCTCTGCCGACCCGCGCACGCACATCTTCCTTAGTAAGGCTCTCCTTGCGCTTGCTCCAGCACTCTATACCCTCGAACAATGTGCCGCTAAGGTTCCAAACAGGCTCGCCCGCCGTTAGGCAAGTATCAAGGTGAACATGCGACTCAATAAACGGCGGCAGCATCAGCTTTCCGTCATAGTCAAGAACTTCCTCGCCCTCAAGCGGCGCGAGATTTTGAGCAATTTTTTCAAACTTCCCGCCGCTGACCCGCACATCCTTCTTTTCTGCCGAGTTTTCGATAAGTACGTTCCTAATAAGCATCCGTGTCACCTCTTGAAAACTTTCTCGCCAAGCAAGAAGCACAAAGCGGCAATCACCATAGCATTCACAGGAGCAATACCCCAGTTAACAAAATTAGCCACAGCCGCGCCAAGCACAACGCCCAGCACAGCAAAGACATTGACCGTATTCCCCGCGTCCTCCGCGCCCTCGTACTTCGCTCGGTTCAGGAAAAAGTCCAGTATCAAAATCGTACCGACAGGCGGCAAGGTAGCACTGAGAAAGCTAAGCCATCCCACAAAGTTATTGTAAAGCCAAATCGCAAGCGCCGTACCAATCACACCGCTCACCAGGGTCATATTCTTCTTAGTCATCTTAGTAATGTTGGCAAGCCCAAGCCCGGAAGAATAAATCGCGCTGTCGTTAGTAGTCCAAATATTCAAGCCAAGCACAATAATCGCGGGAATCGCAATCCCCTGCGCAATCATCACATAAAAAATGTCATTCATCCCGGTAACAGCCCCGCCGACCGCCCCAAACAAGAACATAAGCGAGTTCCCAAGGAAAAAAGCAATAGCCGTAGAAATAACCGCAATCTTCTTAGTACGGGCAAACCGCACAAAGTTAGGCGTAGCGGTACCCCCGCTGACAAACGACCCGACCACCATGCCCGCCCCGGCCATTATCGTCATACCCTCGGCCCCGGTAAACACAGCCAAAATCCCGCCGACTTCTCCCGTGGCCATAAAAATCGAAATAGAGCCAAGTATAGCAATAGCAGGCACCGAAACAAAACTCAAAATAGTAAGCGCGTTAATCCCAAAGTAAGCCGTACTAGTCATAAGCATACCGCCCACGATAACGAGCAGCCAAGGGTTAACCCCGCTTAGCTCCGCCACGGGAAAGGCAAACATGGCCACCCCGACCCCAAACCAGCCAATCTGCGTAAAGCTAATCAAGGCCGAAGGCAAAAACGAGCCGAACGTCCCGAACGACCGCCGCGCAAGCAAATCCATACTAAGCCCCGTATGGCTGCCCACATAAGCCAAAAGCGAGGTATAAGTCATAAGAATCAGCCCGCCCACCAAAATGGCAGAAAGAAAGCCGGACAAATCCAAACCAATGCCCAGCCTAGCGCCAACGCTCATACTAGCAGAAAAAAACGTGAACCCAACCATCAGAACAAATAAAGACCAAAAACCTTTGCGGGACTCAGCAGGCACCGCCGATTGTGAAAAGTCAATATCGCTGTTCATTTAACAAATCATCCTCTCTAAAAAACAGCCCGGTCAATGATAAATAATATCATCAAACCGGACTGTCACCCGTCATGTAGCACGTAACGTAACACAGATAAGACTCTTGCAAAACCTGAAGTTCCCATGAATAAAATTCCCTTAGTGCTTTTCGTACTGTGATGAATAATTGCTGCATTTTAGAAATCACCTCTTTTATTTTGGGATATGCTTAAACGTCAGTATGATACCATAGCATCCGGAGGATGGCAAGCATTTTTTCACAGTAGCCAACCGGAGTATGGGTGTGCTATAATGCCCCCAGGCGAAATAGCAGGAGCGTGATGCCGTTGGGTAGCTTCTTTAATGAAGATATTCGGCAAATAATAAACGACAACGCAATTCCATGGGAGCAACTTGCGGGTTCTACCATACTAATAACCGGCGCAACCGGTCTTGTAGGCAGTGTGTTGGCTAAGGTTCTCTCTGAGGCAAATACCCACCGAAGCCTAGGCATCCGCATCATTGGTCATGGCCGGAATACTTCTAAGGGCAAGCAACTCGCTAGTGAAACCGGTATCGAGTTCATAGGCAGTGATATCCGCAAACCTTTACCGCTTACCAACAGCGCAGACGGCATCGATTACATATTCCACTGCGCGGCGATTACTAAATCTTCGGAAATGGTATCGAACCCTACGGCCCTCATGTCCACGGAAGCAGACGGCACAAGGAACATATTGGAACTCGCAGCGAAAAAGCATTGCAAGGGGCTTGTATATCTTTCATCTATGGAGGTATATGGTCAAGTCTCAAGTCCAGAACCTGTTACCGAAACCGGGCTTGGGTACGTGGACTTGTCTAGCCCAAGAAGCAGTTATCCCGAAAGCAAAAGATTTTGCGAGTGTCTGTGTACGGCATACGCAAGCCAGTATAACGTACCCGTAAAAATAGCTCGGTTATCGCTGACATTCGGCGCCGGAGTACTCGACGACCCATCCAATACGCGCGCGCCTATGCAGTTTGCAAGAAAAGCAATAAGCGGCGAAGATGTAGTGCTGCACACCGCGGGCCGCTCTGTTATAAATTGCTGTTACACCGCCGATGCTGTCTCCGCGTTATTCATTATCCTTCTAAAGGGTAAAAAGGGCGAAGCCTACAATATCGCCAACCCCAAGGCATGTGTGACGGTACGGGAAATGGCAGAAACAGCAGCAAAACTTTTAGGCGGCGGCAAGGTTTCAGTTAAGGTGGATATCCCGGAGGATTCCGCGAAGTTAGGCTATGCCCCGGACGTAGCTATGCGGCTATGTGTGGACAAGCTAATGAATCTTGGTTGAAACCTTGCC
>Ga0209755_10008511_pt1 | contig 10968 bp, 7 predicted proteins | sample TergutCo191P1_FD_187301 | JGI IMG/M metagenome (GOLD analysis project Ga0209755, IMG submission 187301) | Cornitermes sp. P1 segment gut microbial communities from Petit-Saut dam, French Guiana - Co191P1 (SPAdes) (version 2) | ecosystem: Host-associated > Arthropoda: Insects > Digestive system >... | reverse complement strand
CCCACTCTTCTGCTCATGATACAAGCTCTTGTGCACGATTTGTTGAATGTACTCTACACACCAACCTAAACCCCATTAACACACATTTTCATAACTTTTTTGGGGGGGCAGAATTTCGAGGCTTAAGGGGGTACTAGTTTCAGTGATATTTATTTGGCCTCAGTTGACCACGGATCAAGAGGGCTCCCTGTACTTACAAAGTGAGTACTGGTAACTATATGTGTACAGCACACGTACTTTGTTTACTGACAGCAACAACAACAGTTATTAAGAATGATACTCATAAGTTATGATGGTTACTAACATATAAATAAATTCCTTTGAATCCCTGTGTGGATGTCGACTTTTGGTAGCTGCACCAATTAACTACATTAGTAGCTTTCTTGTTATTCACACATACATACGCTTCTCTTGTAATTAGCTATAACATATTTTATGATGTCAGTCAACTATTATGTGCGAAGAAAGTATTCAAGAGTGTATTGTTATGTTTTCATTGTTTATCACTTGATTACCATATTACACCTGTGTACAATCTGTACTACTGTCTAAGAAAAGTACCTCTGGAAATAAATGAAGAATGTTCTAAACCACATTTCAATGAATAACTAACAACCAAATAATGTGAGAGAAGTACGCATTCACTGCATAACACATCACCAATAATATACAACAGAATGTATAATAACTTGAAAACGTGACAAAAGTAAGTGAATTTAATAAAATAAAACTTACATCTACATACCCAGTATTCACTTAGCACATGAGAGGAATTTAGTAACTTGCTGTTTCTATAATCATAACTGTAATGACTGAGAAGTGTACTGATAAGCATATGTACCCAATATATGTTAAGAGTGGGCAAATGTTCCATATAACACCGCATGCTGATACAAGTTTCAGGCATTTTCATTCCTGCAGCATCCCTAATCTATTCTGTACTATCAAAATACAATAACTCACAGTGCAACACACATCACAACTGTACCAGACATCAATGTCAATCTACTATGTACGCAAACGACAATAATGGATTTCTTTTGTTTGGCATTAATGTACATGAAATGGTGAACACGTGAAACATCGCTGATTCTTGAAACAACTAAAACTTCGTTTAAATTAAAAGAAAGTAGCCACATCTGAATACAGGCCCTAACGTTTCTGAAAGCTATCACATTTGTTGCATATCTGTAAATGACTAAAGACACTGTTGGACTGGACCGAAACCAATTATGAACATTCATAACTTGTAAATTAAGCCACTGTAGCAATGAAAACTATTTTCAAATAGTTCCTTTTTGTTTTAATGACAGTGAGGACAAGGTACATGGCGGCATTCCATTCATAGTTATGGACAAGTGGAAAAGCCAACTAGGCTTAGTCTGTTCCTCCATTAAATCCCTTTATCATGCTTATGAAAACATTATTTGCATGATTATGGTCCTCACTACGAACGCCCACATTTTGAAACTCAATATTCACTTTGAACCTCAAATTATGTATACATGATTGTCTCATTAAAACATGGAAATCAGGTCCCAACAAGTAGATCATAAGACTCTCAGATGCACAGATTTTATCACTTACCCACTTTACTTGGTACCGTGCTTTGGATGCCCCAAGTTCGGCTTTTTTCCCTGAACAATAATATTAACGGATTATCATCAGTCGATCGAGCACATCACTCACTGTCCACGATTTCTCTGATTCGAAAATTTGATTACATCTCACTCAATTAATTTGTATTGTGGGTCTTCCCAGTTCACATATTCCCGTATTTTTAGCTACATAATAATCAAAGCACACGCTAAATACATTACATATTTACCAGTCACAGCTGTAAATTAAATATATACACTGCTCATTGCACGAATTGAAGACAGCCACTTCTCCATCATGATCACTGCCTTCTAGATTCTGTTTCGGTCAATCAACGGCATGTCCATATGCTACAGGATAAACTTTATAGTGTCAGTGGATTTACGGCAAGTCCTAAACACCTTTGTGCGACCTTATTTTAGAGCTCTGTTAGGATAAGAGTATAAGAAGTACAATAATCAACTAGCTAATAATTCCGCATTGTAATTACTAATCATGGTGCGAACAGAGTGCCATTATTTCGCACCCCTTTCACAAGGAAACCGTGATCGCAATCCCATGTCGCTTCCAATTGAAATTAATAGGATTGGTACCTTAAAGGCTGTCCAAGCCCGGTGAACTCTCGCAGATGGTAGTGTAGGTGTTTTGGTTATTTTGCAGTACGTATGCATATATTCATTACTAAAGGTACAGACACTGTTTCAAAATCTGTGATATTTACTGGCCTAAAAAAAGGGCCTGTTCATTACTTGGCCTGGTCAGGTTAGGTTGTTTCTGTACCCAACATGACTGCACATGGGAGCATGGAGGTATAGCTCCACTCATTCTTAGCCTTTGCACTAGATCCAAGTGGGCTACACCCCTTTGTCACTTTACTCCGGGGTAAAGAGCCCCCATTGCCCACTGAATATGAGGCTGGCTGGGTGCCAGAATTAGTCTTGATGCTTCTGAGAAGAGATACATCCGTTTGATGAAGTGACCAATGATTTCTGAGACCTGTCCATAATCTTAGTTATCATACTGACTACACTGTCCTGGCTCCTGGCAACAACATATTGTAAACAATTACTGCTGTTATTACAAGAAAGTATCTGGCCTAATGTGGTGGATATAAAACAAAACAATAACCAGGCACATTGTTGGGGCTCTCAAAATTCACTCCATTGTACATTCTTTTTTGTCAGAAGTTCATAGTCGCACTGCTGGTCGAGAAGTAATCAGCCAAATATGGTAACAAATGAAAGGATCACAACAGTCAAACACAACAGTATTTTATAAAGTTCTTAAAATATATTAATAACAGTATGGGCTACATGTTTCGACTCACATCGAGACATCTTCAGGCCCTCAAGATGTAGATCCAGTCATACAAATGTTTACTGCATTGTGGGATCCCCAATGCTTACAGAGTAAACAATTATACATTATACATAATATAAAACATCAGCGCTTATATTTTATATTATCTATAATGAATAATTGTTTACTCTGTAAGCGTTGGGGATCCCACAATGCAGTAAACATTTGTATGTCTGGATCTACATCTTGAGGGCCTGAAGATGTCTCGATGTGAGCCGAAACATGTAGCCCATACTGTTATTAATATATTTCAAGAACTTTACAAAGTACTGTTGTGTTTGACTGTTGTGATCCTTTCCTTTATTTCTATACTTCAGACACTTTGGGATGGTAAACGTTAAGTCTAAATGCCAAATATGGTACTTGAAGGTTCATTACCATGTCTATAAGAAGCTGTGACTAAGGTTCTGGTTCTGCTGGATGTGGTTGGTTGTGGTTGTGGAGCGCTGCAAGACAGCACCCCACAACCGCTACCAACCACATCCAGCAGAACCAGAACAACACACCAAATGCAGTAACAGGGCCTTTATTCTCCCAAAGATGGGGCATAATGATGCCCGAAACATGTTGAGACAGAAGTTAATAATAAACATCTAATTGTTGCATCTTGTTGGTTTTCTCTCTTCATATTTTGCTCACAATGCATGATCATACGAACCTAAAGTTTACTAAGCCAGACCACATCTCTACACCCTATTCCTTTATAGGCCCCTCTTAATGTTCTCCTCCCACCTATGTCTCTGTCTTCCAGTTCATTTTCTTTATATCCTCTAACTCAAGTTATTATTAATTTCTTATCTCTCCCATGTATGTTACACTATCGTTCATCCAGTCCAGTTTGAACTGCTTACCCTAACAGCATGAGGTGAATAGTGGAATAGCCTCATTGTTTGTTCAGCAAAGATAGTGGCAAGGATAATTAGAAGAAGAATTGAAAAGAATATTGAGGATATACTTGCAAATGATCTCAGCCTGTAACAGAAATGAGCATTTCCTGGGGGTAAAGGCAGCCGGTGCATAAGGCTGACAACCTTACCACCATCCTGTGCCATTGTCACGAAATCTGGGAACCTTAACTTCCTGTAACCCTTTGGGCCAATCCAGGCCTGTAACAGGACTGCTTTACCTTTTACTTGCAAAGGATAAATTTGGACTTAGAAGAGGAAGAGAAATTAGAGATGCAATTTGGATGCTGCAAATAATCTCAGAACAAACTTTGAACATAGATGAAGAAGTGTGTGCTTGTTTTGTAGGCTGGCAGAAGGCATTTCACCATGTTAATTGGTCCAAATTAATACAGATCCTAGAATGACCTTGTAATGACTTGTGTGAAAGAACATTGATCAAAAAATTATACAAGGATCAAAATGTTAAAGTATGACTGGACCAAGGAGATACAAGACATGTGAAAATTGGAAGAGGAGTTAGACAAGGATGCTGTCTCTCATAGATTTGATTCAACTTATACAGTAAGTGCCTTACAAAGGAAGTTCTTGAAGGGTTTGAATACTTCAAAATAGTACAACAAATAATTTTCACTATGAAACATGCAGATGGCCTTGTGCTGCAAGATAAGGATTATTCAGTACTGTAGTGCATAATTAATAGACTAATTGATATGGAAATATGCTATGAAATGGAAATGAATGTGCAAAGAATTAAGAAATGACAATGCCAACACAACCTTCCTCAGTACAAATTATGACACATTGTAAACAAATGGAGAATGTGGAATTTTTCAACTATTTGAGTACCGTGATAATAAATGGTACAAGATGAACATGTAATTAAATCCAGGATTTCCGTGGCAAAAGCAGCATTCGGCAAGAAGATGACTTTTTTCACCAGCAAATTAAACTTACATTTACGGAAGAAACTAGTAAAGTGCTACATTTTGAAAATAGATCAGAAATATCTTGAAACTTCTGAAATGTGGTGCTGGAGAAGAATGGAGAACAGTTAGAGTGACCTTGTGATAAAGGAAGAAGTATGGCACAGAGCCAAAGAGGAAAGGAATATCCTATGTACAATAAAATGAAGGAAGGCAAACTCATTTGGTCACATCTTGGGTAAGAACTGACTTCTAAAACACATTTTTGAAGGAAAGATAGAGGGGTGGGAAGACAAGATAGAAAGTGTAAACAGCTACTGAATGACCTAGAAGAAAAGGAAAGATACTGGAACTTGAATGAGTAGGCTCTAGGTTTCATTCTGTGGCAAACTTCCTTTGGAAGAGAGTATGAAATTGTCACAAGGCCGACTGTGTAATGAATGATTGAACAGACTTAAACATAATAATATTTGGATAACCCAGTGTGAAGCCAAAATATACAATCATTTGTTATGATGTATAATCTCCGTAATCAACAAGAGATGGAAAAAGGAAAGATTATGAAAGTAATTGTCCCAACTATTCCCAAATTTATTTTCTTTTAATTTCTGTATTACTCAAAAAAATATGTTGTTTTGCAACATTTTCAGTGTTGACTGTCCTGACTTTAATTCAGCTGGTTATCATAGTTTTAGCGGTGGTTAGGAGTGCTGTGATGGCACAAAGTTTTCATGAGGTTAGTGATTAATTTTTACATGTGGATTCAATTGTCATTTGTTCACACCACATACATAAGAAATATATATGTTTGTTTAAATCAGACGATAAATGTGTTTTTTGGATGAGGTTCTGGTTGCTTAGTTTGCCATTCACACAGCTGTCTGGCCATTTTGGGGAATGTACACCTGCTTCTGACCTGGAAAAGCAATTCTCAATGAACTTACGATAGCTAAGTATTAGCTGTAGAGAACTGTCTGTAGTTGCTAAGATATATATATATATATATAGTTGCACAGAATTTGCTGAATGTCCTTTGGAATTTACTGAAATTCTGTTCTGTTCAGAATAGTTACTCATACTTTTGGGATAAATGGACATGGCAATAAACACTGTCAGAAACTAGGTTATGTATGGCGTGTGTGTTTCAATGGGCACCACTGTCACTTTCATTCTTTAGTAACATTCTTAATCATCATTTTTAGTCACCCTTAATTTGTTCCTGTGCTTGAATCTCACTATACCTCTTTCCATCTAGGTCATGCTCAGGTTAGGTTTGGTTTGGTTGGCATAAGTTGTGTGGTGTTGGTGCAGCCATCTTGATGTCTACTCATTTTGGCTTCTGGTGTTGAGAATTCCTGAGAGATGTTTGGACTCACTGAGATTTGTTCATTTCCTAGAGATACACAGAATTTTCCAGAGTTTCTCATAATTACACTGAATGCTGAAGAGTTGCACAAAATTTGTCTGAGTTAACTGACGGTTTATTTCATGACACTTTTGAGTTAATCATTCTTGGAAAAGGTAGTTCTGTGTTGCATGCTGTTCAGATTGCTCAAGACTGACAGAAGAGACCTACTCATATTAAGTCACAGGTGACCCAAGTTATAGAGAGATATTCTTTATCTCTAGTTTTTGGTCTATTGTTATTTCTTATCCTGTGTTACTATGTAACTTCATGGAAGAAATAAATGAATGAATGAATAAATAAAGGAAGAAGACTTAAAAGATTGTCCATGCTATCTGTCTGTGTGATATACAGGTACAAGAATTCTACTTGATGGAATGGAGTTGTCTTGAGAGGCTAACAATTGGTTGGCTAGTCTAGATAATCCTCTTCCCCTGCAACACCCCCCCTCTCCCCCAAATCAATTCAATGTATGAAAACCATAGTTTCATTATCATTATAGTAACAGCACCTCATTACCAGTCACTGTCCTGATCCAAAAGAATCCAGGTCAAGGCTTTCTTTTACGTCAATTCTAATATTATCTTTCCCTCTATGCTTTTTGTCCTCAAAGTTGTTTTCCTCTCTGTGTGGCCATCCAAAACAACACGTGCATCCCCTGCCGCCCACATGCTGCATGCCATGTCATTCTAGCTGTCATGATTTCATGACCTAAATAGTTGTATGTGTGGTGAAATCATAAAGCAGTGTGCAGTTTTCTTCAGCCTGTTGTGACTAACAATATCCTAAGTGAAATCTCCTCATCCCACTTCCCTTCTTCTCCTACTCTTTTATCCTGTTCTCTTCCTTATCCTTTTTCAGACAAAAGATTGGGAAAGGTGGTTAACATTACTACATAATTAGATAGATGAAGTTGAGCAGTGGAAAGTGTATAGTTTCTCATCTGTATGCTGTGATTCAGCATACTAAAATTTTGGCTGATGCTTGCTGCACCGTCCATTTTCATCTCCTACCGCCTCAAGTATGTCTCTACCTTGAACAACCAGGAAGATATTTAAAATGTGGTTCTTAGTTGGGTCTGCACTTCTTAATAGTGTGTAGGTTTTTAGTGCATCAGCTCCTTGTTTTGTTTCTTCATGAACGGAGCTTGCAATCTGCCATTCGCTTATACATACTGCAGCTTCTGTAGGGCATTTTAACTGTTTTTCTATTATTTCTTGAGAAGCTCTGTAAGATTCATGATATTGCCAGAATATGTTTTCATACTGCAAAATATTGCTTCATTCATTCATTTTATTGCCATGTGCAGACTGCGATGATTCCTTGCTGTTCTCAGAAGCTTCTTCCATTCCTCTCTGTTATGTATTTTTTCCTGCCACCTTTCTCCATCAACTATTCATCCATCCTCTCTCACCTCATCTTGCCATCTATTTCTTGGTCTAACTCTCAATCTTGTTGTCCCCAAATGCAAATATAATACCGTTTTGGGAATTCTATTTTGTTCCATTCTCTGTACATGCCCTAACCAACATAATCTATTTAACCGTATTGTCTCTATTATAGTAGGTTGCTTGGTTTAGTATGAATTGTATTGCTTATTTACATATTTCTTCATATAGATCAGAGACTTGGGCAGACATTAGCACTGTAAAACACAGTATGGGAGAAACATTAAAATACAATTTTGTCTTCTGTGCTGTGGCAGATGCAGCAGAGAAGAAAACCTTTGATTCAGTTTAAAACTGAATCAAACGTTTCATATATATCATTCAGGCAGTGGCATCTCAGTGAGCCACACAAAAGTTACTATGGTCACCTAATTTTTCTGCCATTCTCTTGTGGCTCCTTGGAAACTTGGTGTGGCCCCTTGGGGACCATACAACCCACACTAAAAAACACCGATTTTGTTTAAGGTCAGAGATGCAAGCAGATTCCAACTAGTGGAACAGAAGTTTCAATATGATATTAACCCTTTGCAATCCAAATAACCACTGTGAATTCCAGTTCTCTGATCCAAATTGATTTTCCCTAAAATCTCTTTATTTTCAAAGTTCAAAAACATGTTGTAAATAACAGGAGCTTAGTGAAAACAGACATAAACCGCATCAAAATAATGTGTCGATATGAGTTTGACATTATACATGGTACAGTGGAAAACTCTGTTAAATTTGACTTTATTGTCATAGCAGTTGATATGCTGGTCTCTCTCTGTTTGCTTGGTTTCAAATTAAATGTCCACACTAAGCTAGAAAAAACTTAGGCTATCAAGAGATACAATTGGCTTGCAAATATTTATCGTATGGCTAACCATATGGGACCATTAAGGGTTAAGGATGACAAAGGAGGATATAATTCAAAATAATAAGACGTAAAAAAACTGCACAAAGAGTCTCTTGAATTCGAGATACACAGGCGCTGTAATCTTTCAAAACTGAAATGTTACATCAACTATATCACCTTCTGAAACCCAGTCGCCCTACATAAAAGGTCAGAGCACTTTTCTGCAGAGTTTCGAAGCAATGAGCAAAATGAACATGCATGTTTTACTATAACTGTCTGTTTACATGTTTTATTGACACAAAAATTAACTGGATTTGCCTAGCTTTTATTGATAGGTAATTTACAATAAAACTTATCTGAGAAATTCAATTTTTGGCTGTATTTGTCTAATATAACATGAATTTTACCCTAAGCCCAGAGAAAATTTAATTATGTTTTTTTTTTTCAGCCTACTTGTATAAACATGAGAAAATAACAGAAAATATAAATGTGACTAGGATCCATAACTTTTAATTTGAACAATTTTCAACATGGTCGATATTTATGGTAGCACAAAGAAGGTAGTTTGGGTGTTCATGCCGTGTTTTATTTATACTGTTGATTTCTGCTGTAGACATAAGTCAAGGCCAAAGAGGAAGACGAATATTGCAGCAGAGAATGTGTTTGGAAAGGATACGACTATCTTGCAGCACACCTCCACCGCATCAAAATCTCCAGCTATAACTACTGCACAATATGCAAACTGAAGAACACAATAATGGACAAAGATCACCTCCTTGTGTGTCCAAAACTGGACCATACTTCTAAAGAATTACCAAAGCTGTATTGGGATGCCAGAAGATTAATGGAATAAATCGAAGATGTGCCATTAGAGAACAACAAGGATATGAATACCTTACAGCACATTGGCCCACCCAAGGAGTGGACTGGCAGGCTACAGCCTCCTTCCCCAGAGAGCAAAATTTAAAAAGCACAGATTTTACAGACATGATGATAGATATCAAAGGTTTCATATGATTTATGCTTCAGCCTAAATAAACTGAAAGCAACTGATGTCTAGTACATCGGAATACCGAAAAATTTAATAAAATTTATGAATATGTGGGTATTTTTATTTTTCAGATAGTTTTCATTTTCTCTGTAAACCAACTAGATGTTGGCTTGAAAATTTTGACAATTTTATAACTCAAAACATAAATTAATCCCCCCCCCAAAGAAAAATTCTGCCTACACTTATGTTACAGCATGTATTTTTACCCTTCTTAGTACTTTTTAGTGGTGATTAACATTTGGATTATTTTATTATGTTGTTTCAATTTTAGCACAGATCAGCAACAGAGAAGGATTATTATAAACCTGGTAATGAACGGTCCGGGTGTAGAAAAGCCAGGGATTTTGTTGATTAGTTTAGCAACTCTGGGCTTCTCTACAATTTGGATTCTGTGTTTGTAGTTAGTTTGATTAGTTTCAGGGGCTTGGGTTATATAATGCTGAATGGGAAGATGGGCATGAATACTGATTAGAGATATGGAAGGAGGTGTTCGTGACACATTTCAAGCTATTATACCAGCATTTGGCTGGTGAGACTGTTGATAATTCATAGCAAGAAAGCTGGCGGCCCTTCTGTTGTCCAACATAGTACTGCCATGGAGTTTTCCTGCTACACAAACCTACTCATTTCAAATGGTTCAGCCATTAAAACTTAGTAACATTTTCCCACAAAGTTATCTAATGTAGTAATAATCTCAAATCTTGTCTTATTTTTCGTGTTTTCATTACACTTTATGCCACGCGTCAAGTTCAAAAATTTAAATTCATTAGTATGTGATAGTGTCTGAAATTCCCGCCATGTAGTCTCCACTAGTGTACCGAACCTCCGCCTAGATGGCAGGACATGTACGGAGATGGACGGACATCTAACATCAAAGTGGTAGAACTTTAACAAGCTTTTCAAAGTGCTGAAATGGTCCTCCAGGGAGCAGAAGATAATGGAAAACATTACCATATCGCAGCAACAAGGATCCACTGATACGGAATTTACCACAAAGTGTGTGGCTGGTAACTTGAAAATCTCCTGCAGCTGGTTTTAACTTGATTCTGACTTTCATATACGCACACATAAGACACTTTTTCTTAGCCGTTAGAATAATACACTGCTTATAAGGATTGCTTGTATGTGTGTGTGTGTGTGTGTGACCGACCGACTTCCTTGTATTATGTTTTGTTACAAGGCAACAGATTTACGTGAATTTGGTATGAACAGATTACAGCTGCAGTGTATGTTGCCTGCTTTACACTTTACAGCCCAACATTTCCCTAAATAATATTTTAAAATTCGCTTCCTATGTCATAGACAAGGCGACATGTCTCATTTACGAGGACTAGTGGCTGTTTGTCAGTAGTAGTATATGGATCCGAATGTTGGGTCTTAACAGAAAACATTAAGCAGAAATTATTGGTATTCGAAAGGAAGATATTGAGAAGGATATTTGGC
>Ga0209755_10008510_pt1 | contig 10968 bp, 9 predicted proteins | sample TergutCo191P1_FD_187301 | JGI IMG/M metagenome (GOLD analysis project Ga0209755, IMG submission 187301) | Cornitermes sp. P1 segment gut microbial communities from Petit-Saut dam, French Guiana - Co191P1 (SPAdes) (version 2) | ecosystem: Host-associated > Arthropoda: Insects > Digestive system >... | reverse complement strand
AACGGAGCGCCGCCGACCGCAACAGCGGGCGGGGAGCGCGAAGTGCGTGCCCTTCGGTGGAAAATGTGTTTTTTTGTTGGTAAAAAAGATAAAAAACGATTCCTTCCGCCTGACCACTTGGGACAAGTGGTCAGGCGGCGAATTTAAAAATTTGATTCGTGCTGATTTGAAATAATAATTTATCCTTTTTGAACTAAAAGTTTTTCTCGGTTCCCTGTTCAATTTCATGTATAATCAACTCATAAATCACTTCCAATGATTCATTATGAAAATCTGTAGTTCCATCTGATAGTAGTTTATAAGTTTTTGATGTAAAGTAAAGGTCTATTGCCTTTTCTTCTGACATTTTCTTATTCTTAATCAGGAATTGAATAATAGCATCATCAATACCGAGCAATGACAAATCTGTCTTTTTATTGATCCATTCAATCATTTGCAATGATGCCATTGTACAAAAAGCAATTTGATGAGATGGCAAATGTTTAAATTTTAATTCTTCCAGAAAATCATTTTTAGATATTTCCCCTGCTAAATAAGCAAAAATACGCTGTGTAATATCATCATTGGCTACAGGTCCTTCTACGATATCGTAATTATGTGAAGAAGCATTAGGATTGCGATTTTTAACAATAAAATCCAGCCATTCTTCGTTGTAATTATCAAAATGTAATACATTAAGATTACATTTTTTGTAAGCATTTTCGTAAAATGTATATTCGGTTACAAAGCCGTCGCTGTTATGAACACGTCCCTTTCTTTTTGCCCAAGCTTCTGCCTGCTCGCGCAACCTGGTTACATAGAACGCTTTTCCAAAATCACGACCTAATTCACATTTTGATAAATCAATAACTGAAACTTCTATATAACTGCCATGATAAACTTTCATCGTACTCCGCCATTTTGGCGGCAGATTTCATAAATATCTCTTACTGCCCAAAATGGATTATCTGTATGCAAAGCCCACCAATGTTCAAAAATAAAATCTAATCCGCCGTATTTTTTTAGATAAAGGTATGCGTCAGGTTTATTCATCTTATACGAACGTGCGAATTCCGGTATTATAAAAGCAATAAATCTAATTTTATCACGTTGTTCTTTATCTTCAATGATATTTAAAAGCATAAAGCTGATTATATATCAATTTTTAAAAAAATCAATAGGCCGCAATGTCTCACGTTAAATCTAACCATTGAGTGGCAAAAATCTCACGTAAAAAACTAACCATGGAAAATCTAAAATACTCTTAAAAACGAAGTTTTTTGGAGGAGAAGGATGGGGTTCACCATGGCAGAGAGAAAGAAAATCAGGGCTGAATACGCAAAGCGGTAAAAAAGACTGAACTTTGTTCTTTGCTAATTGTTCTCTGCTCTTTGTACCCGTTCGTATGGTTCGTGGTAAAAAATACACCGACAATGAAAATATGGGACCCCGAGGCTGTCCAACAAGTAAGAACTTAACCACAGAGCTTACAGAGTAAAGAGAAGATTTTAGTACAAAAACCTCTGTGATCCTATGTGGTTCTTATTCTTCTCGGACAACCTCAATTCCCTGTAAAGTAGAACTATCTGCCCTGAGCTTTCCTGGCTTCTTCCAGATTTCTTCTTACAACAGCGTTATTTTGATCGATTTTCAGCGCCGCTTCATAATCTAAAACGGCATTGTTATAATCGCGTCTTGCGTAATATTCAACGCCGCGGTTGTTATACGCAATGGCAAATTGATCGTTAAGATCGATTGCTTTTGTATAGTCCGCGATGGCTCTTCTGTAATCGTTTTTGTTTGCGTAGGCAATCCCGCGGCTGTTATATGCCGAAGCGCTTGCGGTGTCCAGCGCGATTGCTTTGGTGTAATCGGCAATTGCTTTATCCCATTCTTCCTTGCCTGCGTACATATTGCCTCTTCCCAGATACGCCCGCGCGAAGTTCGGATCGATCTCAATCGCTTTGTTGTAATCCTCAATCGCTTTATCTCTGTTCTGACTGCCCGCATACGCTGTTGCTCTGCCGATATACGCCCTTACGTTTTGATTATTAAGTTCGATGGCTTTGTTAAAGTCCGCGATTGCTTTGTTGTAGTCACGCTTTTCAATATATGAAAGACCTCGGTTATTATACGCAGCGCCGAATTCCGGCTCATGCTTGATTGCTTCCGAATAATCGGCTATCGCTTTATCGGTGTCGCCCTTTAATGAATACGCGTATCCGCGGCTGTTGTAGCCTTCGGCGTAATCAGGAATTAATTTGACCGCTTCGGTAAAATCGGCGATTGCTTTGTCGTATTCGCCTTTATCGGTATAAGCGTTGCCTCTGCCATTGTACGCGCGGACAATTCTTGAGTCTAATGTGATGGCTTTGGAAAAATCTCCGATAGCGCTGTCGTGATCGCCTTTTTCGGCATAAACTCTTCCCCGTCTGATATACGTTTCCGCGTTTGAGGCATCCTTAAAATCAGGAACCCACGAGTAAGGATTTAAATTCAATGCTTTGGTCAAATCTTCGATTGCAAGATCGAATTTCGCGATTTGAGCGTCTGTCGCCCGTCCGTTGACCGAGTTATATGTAATCCCGCTGAAATTCTCATCAACCTTGGTAATGTCCGAGACACCGGCAAAAACAGCTCTTGCCCTCAATATATAATTATTGGGATTTCCGGGGGACAGTTTGATTGCTTCGGCAAAATCGGCGCTTGCTTTTACATATTCGCCTTCCATAGCGAGGGCAATGCCGCTTTTAATATAGTCTTCTTCTGTTTTGCGTGACGCGCGCGTTTGCAACTCGCTGACAGTGCCTTCCGCGTCTCTGGACACTCTTTCCTGAAGCGCTTGTGCTTCTTCCGCATCTCTGGACACCCTTGTTTGGAGTGGATCCGCCATAGTACCTTCCTCTGCATCTCTTGACGCTCTTGTCGGCAGAGTAGACTCCTGGGCTTCCGCGTAATAAGCTGAGGAAAAGGCAATCATCACCATTACAAGTGAAATTAGTATAAAGCTATTTCTCATAACATCTCCTTTATTGGCGGCATTCAGGCGATTTTCCTTATAATTGCGCCGCCGATGCTGTAATATGGAAATTTTATACCATTAAGCGGCAATTGGCAAGTATATTTTGTCAGGCATAGCGAAAGAAATTAACTGATTTTGAGTGTATGAAAAAGTATACACTATTGATAATGACTGCGGAATCACTCATCCCGCGATTTTAACACCGCGAGGAAGGCGCTTTGAGGCAGTTCAACGTCCCCTACCATTTTCATGCGCTTTTTGCCTTCTTTCTGCTTTTCAAGGAGTTTTCTTTTGCGGGTGATGTCGCCGCCGTAGCATTTGGCGAGTACGTCTTTGCGAAGGGCGTTGACCGTCTCCCTCGCGATGATGTGGCTGCCGATCGAACCTTGAATCGGTATTTTAAACTGCTGGCGGGGAATTTCATCGCGAAGGCGCTCGCAGGTTTTCCGCGCTCTGTCGTAGGCATTGTCTTTGAATACAAGCTGAGAAAGGGCGTCCACCGCCTTTCCGTTGAGGAGAATGTCAAGTTTGACAAGTTCTGTCGGCTTGTAGCCTGAAATGTCGTAATCGAATGACGCGTAGCCGCGGCTGATGCTTTTTAATCTGTCGTAAAAATCGAATAACACTTCCGAGAGAGGCATGTCGTATATTAACTCAACCCGTTTTTCATCGAGGTATGTCATGTTGGTTTGAACGCCGCGTTTTTCAAGGCAGAGCGTCATGATGTTTCCAAGATAATCAGTCGGGGTAATTACAGAGGCGCGGATGTACGGCTCTTCGGCTCCTTCAATTCTGCCTTCTTCGGGATATTCCATTGGATTGTCGATCATCGTTTCTTCTCCGCCGCGGATGCGTACTTTGTATTTGACAGACGGAGCTGTAAAAATTACCGATTGATCGAATTCGCGTTCCAGCCTTTCCTGAATAACTTCGAGGTGTAACAGTCCCAAAAAGCCGCAGCGGAAACCGAAGCCCAAAGCGGCGGAAGAATCTTTTTCGTAAATCAGAGACGCGTCATTGAGTTTTAGTTTTTCCATGCTTGTGCGAAGTTCTTCGTAATCGTTGGAATCAACAGGGTAGATGGAAGAAAAGACAACGGGCTTTACTTCTCGAAATCCGGGCAGGGCGCAGGCGCAGGGGTTATCAGCGCCTGTTACCGTGTCGCCTACGCGCACGTCGCTTACTGTTTTAATGCCTGCGATTATATAGCCGACATCTCCGGCGGAGAGCTCTCCTGTTTCGACTAACGCAAGTTTAAAAACGCCTGCGGTTTCAACTTCGTACACAGAGCTGTTAGACAAAAACGCGATTTTCATTCCTTTTTTTATTTTTCCGTCAAACAGGCGGAGGTGAACGACAACTCCGCGGTAAGGGTCGTAATGGCAGTCGAAAATAAGCGCCCGTAACGGAGAAGCAGGGTCTCCTTTCGGAGCCGGAATCTGCTTTACGATTGCTTCAAAAAGCTCGTCAACACCGGTGCCCTGACGGGCGGAAACTAAGAGCGCGTTATCAGAGTCCAGCCCCAAATCTTTATCAATCTGCTTTTTAACTCGGGGAATATCAGCGGCAGGCATATCAATTTTATTGATGACAGGGACAATCTCAAGGTTGTGTTCAAGAGCAAGGTACATGTTGGAAAGAGTCTGCGCCTGAACTCCCTGTGTCGCGTCAACAAGGAGCAGAGCCCCTTCGCAGGAATTGATCGCGCGGCTGACCTCGTAACTGAAATCAACATGACCCGGCGTGTCAACAAGATTGAGAATGTATTCGGTGCCGTTAAGCGCCGTGTAGGGGATAGTGACAGCCTGGCTCTTGATTGTGATGCCGCGCTCTCTTTCAATGTCCATATTGTCAAGGATTTGGTTTTGAAAATTGCGGTCATCGACCAGTTTCGCTTTTTGAATCAGCCTGTCGGCAAGGGTAGATTTGCCGTGATCGATGTGGGCGATAATGCAAAAATTTCGTATATTTTGTGTTAATGCCATTTTTTTAATACCTGCCGACAGACGTTCCTAGCTGTGTCTGCGAAGATGAAGCGCCGAACTCGTACCGCAGCGCGGAATCATCCAGTACAATGACAACCTTTCCCTGCGCTAAGAGGCGGCGGTTTTCTTCCGAGGAAATGATCGTAAGCGCGTCTCTTTGGTCGATGATCAGGTCGGTCGGTTTTTCTCCGAATACGCCGCGGGCGAATATCTTCATAGGCTTTGTTCCTACGATTTGCTGCAGCGCAGGGGTTAAGCCGGACGGGTTGTTTTGAAAAATGTTTTTTAATGGCGCATAATGTACCATCGCTATATTGCGCGGTTCGACGGTGCCGCGCTCGTAGATAAGGTTCATTTCGCTGTCCCAAATTTTAGGGAAGAGGCAGGGGACGGGGAGAGCGGAGCCTCTCATCGCATGAACAGGCTGCTCATCGGATGCTATTATAATTATCCCCGTGTAAGCGGCGCTTGAAACAGGAGTCAATGTCCTTATAACCTGCGCAGGTCGGCTGTGGCTTATCAACAGTGAACTGAAAGCCGAAAGCATGATCGTATGAGCCTCGGAAATTTTTCGCATATCAGGCTGCATATATGAGGGGATTGTGTTTGATCCAAGCGCGATAGAGTCCGCCTGAATCATGGTAAACTCGTCCCTTGCAATCAGATCGCCTATTGTTGAAGATGAGTCGACCTGCAGCTCAAGAAGAAACGGACGCATAAGGTTAAGGTAATTTGATTTTAAAAGCGATTCCGCCTGAGTCCTTCCTGCGGGAAGCTTAAGCCCTGCCGAGGTAAGATCCAACGAAAATTCAGCTTTCATCATCATTGTTTCCCAATCTACATAGCCTTTTATTTCTGTTTTGGTTTCGCTGTAAAGGCAGAATGATGAGGAAATTGTTAGCATTATCAGTATTATAAATTTTTTCATACTTTTCCTATTCAATTATCGGCACCTTAATGGTTCTACCTTCGCGAAGAATTTCATTCATTCTCATGCCGTTTGATTCCGCTAAAACCTGCGGGTCTACATTGTACATTCTGCCCAATGACCAGAAGGTTTCGCCTTTTTGGACGATGTGAGTGCCGGTATAATTTTGAGGGACTGTAACAGAGCGGACCGGCGGCGGCGGCGCGTCGCCGAAGGCGGGGATGATGATAGTCTCGCCGATTTTTAAATACCTGCCGTGAAGGCCGGGATTGTGCTGCTCGATCATGGCTATTGTCGTGTTGAAGTGCCTCGATATTGACCACAGCGTGTCTCCGTTATGCACAATATGGTAATGATAGCGGATAAGGCGCAGATCTTTTCGATCAAGGACAGCCTGAACCTGCTCGATGTGAGACGCGGGGATTTTTAATTTGTAATTACTGTCAAGCGGCGTTATTCCAAAAAGGAGTTCCGCGTTCATGCGGCGCAATAAGTCCCTGTTGATTCCTGTTTCATCCGCGAGAAGATCGATAGAAACCTGACGGGGCAGCGTTATTGCTTCCCACTCAAACGGATCGCGCCAGATATTAATTCCGTATTTTCTCGGCTGTGAAATAATGTAAATAACCGCTGTCAGTTTAGGAACAAAATTGATTGTTTCCCGCTTTAGTTCGTTTTGGCTTGACAGCTCCCAATAATTTTTGTTATCTGTTTTTTGAATTGTTTTTGTTACGGCTCCGAGCCCCGAATTGTAAGCGGCGAGAGTTAATTCCCAGTTCCCGAGCCGCCTGTATTCATTTTCAAGTTTTTGCAAAGCGCCTTTTGTTGATTTAATAAAATCACAGCGCTCGTCTATAACCTCGGACACTTTCATGTCAAAAGGAGCGATGCTGTTCATCATAAATTGCCAGAGTCCCGCCGCTCCCGAACGGCTTTTTGTTGTTACCTGAAAACCCGATTCAATGACAGGCAGATAGGCGAGATCCATCGGCAGTCCGCGTTTGATTATTTCCTTTTTAATAAAAGGCAGGTAAATCTGTCCGCGATCCAGCATTACTCTAAGCGCATTAAGTCCGCTCCGTGATGTGTATTGCGAAATATACTGCTGTGTCAAAGGAGAGGCAAGCGCCTCCTCATTTAAGAGCGCCCAGTTTACCGAATTATTCGAAGTATTTTCGATATTGACGGATACTTCCGGCTCAACGCTTCTAAGAGGCCGCCCATTTTCCTGCGCGGAAATTGGAAGTACGCTGTAGGTTAACAGGAAGATTTTTACCACGAACCACACGAACAAATACGAACTTGGCTTTTGATTTATAAACCGGTATTTATCATTGTGAATTACAGAATGATTTCGGACTGATGGTTCGTGTGGTTTGTGGTTAATAAATTTCCTGTTTCTTTTCAGAACTTTTCTCCGTAGTAGATTCCCGCCCATTCCCAGCGTCCGTGGATTTCGGGGTTCTGAGGGAAGTAGATTTTTCTGAAGTAAAGGTACCACGTTTGCATGGAGATTGACGACCAGCCGGTTGTTCTTAAAAAAGCTTCATTCGCGGTTGATGATTCCAGAGTGGGGGAGTAACGTATCCGCCCGGACATAAACATCGCGATGTTGGAAACCGCCATTCTGGAACTTTCATTTTCTACCTGTTCCCATGATCGGGCAAAAAAGTTGACCTTCGCCTGATAGCGCATTAGTTCCGAGGGGTTTCCGTCATCAAGCGCTCTTTGAACAGCGTATCTTAACGCGGGAAGGCTCTCCATCGTCCAGTCTTTCGGCGATCTGCTGAAATCAACCTGCTGCCTCGCGTATTGATCCGCATTTGGGAAACCGGGGATTATTGTCCCTGTTCCGGTAAAAGGCAGGTAATTTGTATACGCCTGAATTGCTCCGTTCCAGTCTCCGATTTGCTCGCAGGCGCGGCCTAACATAAAATATGTTGTACCTAAATCAATTTTATCAGGGAACCTTGAGATCAGTTCCTCATAATACCAGACTTGCCGTTCCGGCTTAGGATCCATGTTGATAATATTTCGCAGGCAGACCAGATGAATCGACTCGTCATTAATAATAAGATCGGGATAATTGTTAACGATTATATCAAAATACAATGCCGCTATCGGCTCTGAATCCTGCTGAAGAAAAGCGAAGGCAATCATCATAAAATAATATCCGTTGTAGTGATCGCCCGGATTATTAATCGTTTGAGCGCTTAAAAAATGAATCAGCCTGTCGTAAGCGTTTAACCTGGCGAAACTCATCGCTATTTCTCTTATGACGGCAAATTCGCTTTCGCTGCCCCGTTCTTCGGAATGTAATTGCTTGAACAACTCCGTAAAATTATCTTTATCATCTTTTGAGCCGATTATATAGTAGGGATTTTCGATAAACATAGCGTCAACTGCGGCAAAAAACTGACAGGAAATCATCATGGGAAAAACTATTAAAAGTACGGTAAATTTTCGGAAAGGAGCCGATTTTTTTATTGCGTCCATTGTCTCTATACTATCATTGTGTTAATATTTTGTATATTATGTTTTATCGTTTTCCGGAAATTTTTGATATGGATAAGTATGGTCTTAATGCGCTTTTATGATTTGTTGATAGTATGTATTATTTGTGTTTCCTTAATATCCTGTCAAAACAGCGCCCCATCCAGAAATAACCAGAATGATTCTCCAAGACAGCAAGTGTCAGGCGGGCTTGCCGAGGAAATCAGGAACTTAACGGAAACCGGTATTTTATCATCAATGCTTCATGCTTTGGACACAATTCGAAACAGAAATTTATCAAATGTTGATTTCGGCAGAATGATGAACGGCATCAACACTTTGCTGATTAGGCTTGTTTATCCCGATACTCTCGCAAGGCTTCCCGCAGTTGATCTTCCTCAAACTTACAGATATACCCGGATAATCAGAGAAGCGGAAAGAGGCATCTATATAAAACCGCCTGAAAATACGATTGATTTTTTCGAGTTCATTCTGCCTTTTCTTGCGGTTACGAATAGCCCTTCCGGTCAGGCGCTGCCTGCCGATATTTCCGCTCAGGATATTTTGCGTGATCTTAACAGAGCCGAAGAATTTCGTCCTAAATCTGTTCTTCCGTCATTTTTCAGAGGTTTGCTTTTTGAGCGTTTATCTCAATTTGCCGATGCTGAAAACGCCTACAGAAAAGCGTATGAGATTTCCGAGGAGTGTTACCCTGCTTTGATTGGGATTGCCCGCGTTCGAAGGCTGACAGGGAGAGCAAGCGAAGCAGTCGCGTCCTTTACCGATTTAATTACACGCTATCCCGACAGCAGGGAAATAAAGAGGCAGCTTGCAATCAGTCTTTTTGAGAACCGCGACTGGCCGCGCGCTCTGCCCATGATTGATGAAATTTTGCAGTCTGATCCAAGGGACGGAGATTTCCTTTTAATGAAAGCGTCTCTTATGATAGAGCAGGGGAATTTTTCTCAAGCGAATACCGTGCTTGACACTTTCGCTCCGTCAAACCCTAACAACAGACTCTATCTTTATTTGCGCGCGCGGGTTCAGGCGGAAGGAAACCGTAACCGTGATTCCGCGCTTAATTACCTTCGCTCAATTTTTCGTTCAAGCCCCGATGATGAGGAAGCGCTTATTTTAGCTGTCACTCTTTTGATGGAGTCTTCGCGCCCCGCCGATCTTGCCGAAGGAAGAGAATTGCTGGCGCGTCTTCGCCGGCTTGCAGGATCGTCAATCAGTGTTTTAAGTTTAAGTATAAGGGATGCCGTTATGCGCGAGAGCTGGCAGGAAGCGCAAGGGTTTTTAAATCGTATTCTTGCTTTGCGCCGTACTGTTCAGGATTTGACGGACGGGTATTATATTGAACGCGGTTTGGGAAATAATTCAAGAGCGCTTACTTTCGCCCGCGAGCTGTACGAACGCGATACCGCCAATAATGAAAACACCATTATCTATATTTCAGCTTTAATTGATAATGGCAGAAGAGATGAAGCTTTGCGTCTTCTGGACAGCCGTATGAATACGGTAAGCAGAGGGGCTCTTTTAAGCCGCTATTATTTCCTGCGAAGCCGCCTGCAGACAAATGATGAATCGATCTCAAGCGATTTGCGTTCCAGTCTTTTTGAAGATCCAAGAAACATTGAAGCGAATATAGCCATGTTTGAATTTTACAACCGCCGAAGGGAAGAGCGCCGCGCGGCTTATTATTTAAAGCAGGCTATCGCAAACGCTCCCGACAATCCTGTCGTTCGCAGATTGGAGAGAGAACACGCCGCGCTGCTGAGCAGGAATTAAAAATAAGGAATATAAGATGAAAAAGAAATCACCTGTTTGTGAAAGCAATGTAACGCATGAAGAGCAGATTGAAAGAGTGCGGAAATTGATGCCGAAAGACGAAGAGTTCTATGACCTCGCAGACCTGTATAAAATGTTTTCCGACAGCACCCGCGTCCGCATCCTGTGGGCTCTGTCGCATACTGCCGCCGAACCTCATAATGGCGAAGGTTCCCCTCCTGTAAAATTGTGCGTATGCGACATCGCCAGCCTTTTCAATATGACCAAATCGGCAATTTCCCACCAGCTAAAAGCGCTGCGCTTATGCAATCTTGTCAAATACGAAAAACGCGGCAAAGAAGTTTACTACTCGCTCGCCGACAGCCACGTAAAAGACATTTTTGAAAAAGGATTCGAGCATATTCATGAGTAGCCTGTTCCGTACGCAGAGAGCCGTCAAAATAGCGTAACAGAGAACAAGTAATTTTAACCACGAACCAACACGAACTCTTACTTCGATGTCTTATATCTTAACCTCAAAATCCCTTCTTAATCCGAAAAGCTTGAAGGTTGAATAATGATTTCAAACAATAAGTTCGTGCATACCGAAGGTATGATTGTTCGTGTGGTTAGTGGTTAAATTCTTGATTTTTTCATTCGTTCGTGTGGTTAGTGGTTAGATTTTGGAGCAGCGTGATGCCTCAAAAGAAAATCTAGCCGAAAAAAGTGTGCCTCAAAAGTCAAGAATCTAGCCGAAGGTTTTCTACAAAACCTTTCAGGAAGGAATGTTG
>Ga0209755_10008509_pt1 | contig 10969 bp, 11 predicted proteins | sample TergutCo191P1_FD_187301 | JGI IMG/M metagenome (GOLD analysis project Ga0209755, IMG submission 187301) | Cornitermes sp. P1 segment gut microbial communities from Petit-Saut dam, French Guiana - Co191P1 (SPAdes) (version 2) | ecosystem: Host-associated > Arthropoda: Insects > Digestive system... | reverse complement strand
GCGGCAATGAGCTTCCCGCAATGGATGTCGATGAAAAAAATCAGCGTTTTGACGTTAACTGCACCATCGATACTGGCGATCAGGTAAATGTCGAAATGCACTGTTACAGGCAGGATGAGCTTGGTTATGAACATACAAACTTTATCAACAAGTATGTTTATTTTCTGACAAAACTACATTCGTCACAGGAATCAAAAGGCATTAGGTACAGGAATTTTGTTAAAACATACCAGATAACTTTCTGCATGTATAATGTTCTGCCTTCTTTACCGGATTATGTGCACAGGTTTTCTTTATATACAAGCCAAGGCATACAGCTTACCGATCAGATTAATATGGTTATTATTGAACTGAGTAAGATTAATGAGATATTAAGAAAACCTGTGGATGAAATGACATCATTTGAGAAATGGTCGTTATTCCTCAGATACGCCCCTGATCCTATGCACAGGAACTTAATCAATGATATAATCAAAAATAAAGAGGAGATAGGGATGGCGGCAGCATTATTACGGGAAATAAGTAAAGACGAACATGAACGCGCAAGACAGAGAAGCCGCGAAATGTATGAAATGGATCAAATCTCTAACCTGCTTACTTCTGAAGAAAGAGGTGAAATTAGAGGCATTGAAAAAGGTCGTGCAGAAGGTAAAGCTGAAATAATAGCGCTATTGGAAAAAGGTCTTTCATTAGCTGAAATAAAAAAACAAGAGACATAACCTATGACGAACGAAAACTTTTTTATGAGACATTTTAGAACCGCTGGTTAGTGTGATTCGCGGCAAATTCTTTTCTTCAACCTACCTTCGTTCAATCGCGATGACTAATGCGGCTACCGCGCGCGGATTATCAGGCGATACTGTAAAGGCAGCTTCGGTTTCGTTAAACACAAGCTCTGTTGTGTAACCGTCGCCGATAGCGGAGGCGAGTCTTTTATTTATCGAACCTTGAGCGGAAGAAAAAACGCGCATAATGCTGTGAATGTCCAGAGCCTGTTTCGCGTAAAGCGTGATAATGTATTCAGTTCCCGGGGTATCAAGGGTTATCGTTCTATTTTCGCCGGGAAGAGTTACAGCGCTGCCGCTGTAATTTAAAAGCGGTGAAATTCCGTTATGCGGAAACAATAAAGACGGCATATAAAAATAATCTTCGTTAAGCGGCTTTACGGCTCTGAATGAATAAACATAGGAGCTTTCTCCGGTGCCGATTACAAAACTGACCTCTGCGGCTTCGGTAAATATTTCCGCCGCCGTGTAGAAATAATTTTCGGTTAAATTAAAAGCGGCGGTTCTTGTCTGCTGATCAATAACATCCATCCTGATATAACCGTCAAACATCAGAGAGTCGCTTAAATAAGAAATATTGTCGATTAATTCATAGCCTTCGTAAACAAAATCAACAAAGGTCTGATAGGGAATCCATATATAACCGCCGTTTCCCCATTTTCTTCCCCAACTGTTTTGAATCTCAAAAGCTCCGCCGAATCTTTGATCGTCATAACCGACTACGCAAAGCGCGTGAGCGTAATAAAAATGCGCGGGATTTTCCGGCGGCCGCCAAACATCCTTCGCGTCTATAAAAGAATCGGGGGTATTCATCGCGATGATGACAGGCTTTCCTTCCGTTAGGCTTTTTTTTATGATCCTTGTTATCAATGTCAGTTTTTGCCTTTCATCCCTTGAGAACAATGTAACATAGCCTGCGATTGGGTATTTTCTTGTGGTTCTGTAATAGGCCAGGTTTACCCTTGGAAAAGACACTTCGCGCTCGACATTGAGCATCCTTGTGGTTCCTGTGTCTCTCATAAAATCAAGTGCGGTGAATATTTGAGTGCCGTATATGCACTCGGGGTCATCCGGCCTGATGTTGCGGTAAACATAAACAGGTGAAAAGGCGTTTTGGGTTGTTTCTGTTTGGTTTAACCGGTTTAAAGCGATTGATTCAAGAATTGTTCTTGCGGCATAAGAGGCTGCCCATGCTACGCAGGTGCCGTAATCGGTTTGATCGCCGGGCAGGGGAGCGTATTGTTTTAAGGAATATGAGCCGGGAAGCCCTTCATAGGACAGGGAATAAATATCCGCCCTGCGCGGAAGATTATCGTAATTTTCATCAAGAATTGCGCCCCTTGCCTGACCGAAAGACAAGGAAGCTGTAAACATCAATATAATTAAAAAACCGGTAATTTTTATGTTTTTTGCCATATTCCCATAGTAAGGTCTTTTATGGTAAATTTCAATAAACAGCCGTGTTGCCGGGAACATCAGTTGCATAAAATTTTTATTTTCGGTAAACTGAAAGATATTAAAATTTGGAGCTTGTAAAGATGGGTGTATTAAGTGTAGTTTTACTGGTTTTATTCGTAATCAATGCTATATTGCTCGTATTATTGGTTTTGATTCAAAATGACGAAGGAGGCGGCCTCGGCGGAATTTTTGCCGGAGGCTCGGATACTGCTTTTGGTTCCCGCTCAGGCAATGTGCTTACTCGCGCTACTACTATACTGGGTTCGCTGTTTTTAATTATCAGTTTGAGTCTTGCTATACTCAGCCGCACGCCAAGCATGTCGGGCGTTGAAGAAGAAGCAAGGCGGCTTTCGTCGCAGGAATCAGGATTCAACTGGGTCGATGAAGAATTAAATCCGTCTTCGGCTTCGCCTAGTGATTTCAATTATAATTTCGATTATGATTTTGATGACCATGACGATCATGATCATGAAGGCCATGATCACTAGAGACGCGCCGCTTCATGTGATCGTCTCTTGCAAGCGCCAATGATATAACGAGGTTTAAAATGATTCTGCAGGATGTATTATTACCGGAATTTATCAAGGTTGATATTGAAGCGGAAGATAAAGAAGAGGCGTTTGAAGAACTTGTCGCGTATTACTGCCAGACTGTTAATTCAAACGCCCACGATGAAATACTTGACGCGATAATTAAACGCGAAACTAAAATGTCCACGGGGATTCATAAAGGCATCGCGGTTCCGCACGGCAAAACAGACGCGGTAAATACCCTGCGCGGCGTGCTTGGAATTTCGCAAAAAGGCGTGCAGTACGATTCGCTGGACGGAGAGCCTGTTTATCTTCTTTTTTTAATTATTTCCCCGCTTGAAGATTCGGAAAAATATCTGCGTCTTTTAAAGCATCTTGCCGAGCTTATGGAAATTCCTCAGTTCCAGATTGAATTGCAGGCGCAAAAAGATCCGCAGAACGCGTTTAAGATTATTCGTAAATTCGAAGAACTGCTTTCCACTCAATCCTGATCTGTATGACAGCTAACGCGACTCTTGACCATTTATTGAAAATTGAAGCGCAGGCCGCCGCGATGGTAAAGGAAGCGCAGGAGGAAGCGGACAGGCGTATCCGTGAAAATGAACAGACAAACCGCGCCGCGTTTGACGAATTTTGCAAAGCGCAGAATTTAAAGCGTCAATCCGGCATAAAAAAAATTATCGAAGAAATAAAAAATAAATATCAAATCACCTTGGATGAATACCGCGGTGAAATATCAAAAATAGAAGCGGATACGCAAAAGTTCGCAGGCCTTTTGGAAGAATATCTTGGTTTACTTTGTAACCGTGAAAAGGATGAATAAAGGCAATGTTAAATGACGCTGATAACGGTTATGCGTACGCTAAAGCATGCGGGATCATCGGCAAATCTTTTTTAGGAAAAAGAATTTCTTCGCTTTCAGGGCTTCGCGCGTTAAATGATTTTGAAAGGCTTGTCTTTTCAGATAATCAAAATGATATATATGAAAAGGATCTTCTTGCCAGCCTTGAAACGAAGATCACAGAACGCGCTGTGCGCCGCATATCGGGCGTTGTAAGCTCATATTCGCGGCCTCCTAAACTATTACTTTATATGTTAAAAAGTTTTGAGTACGGCAATTTAAAAGAATGTCTTTCAGCCGCGTCGCTTGGAAAAAAAGATACTCCCGCCGTATGCGATATCGGCCGTTTCGGATCAATACGCTATAACGCGTATCCTGATATAAGGGCAATGTTGAAAAACACCGAATACAAGTCTTTGACTGCGGACTGGGATTCAAACATCGACATGGCCCTGCTTGAAGTTAAGCTTGATTATCATTTTTATAAAAATTTGATAGAAAGCCTGAGCGAACTTTCAGGCGATGACAGGGAAGCGGCGCAAAGACTGCTATGCGACGAAATATCCCTTCGCAACTGTTTATGGGCGCTTCGTCTGCGCTCTTATTATGAAAAAAATGAAACGCAAACAGAATCGTATTTAATGGATTTTTTAATTCCCGGTGAAAATCAGAAAAAAAGGCTTGTATCCGCCGCGAAAGTCTCTCTTAATTTTCATCTGGATGTCCGTCAGCATTGGGATGGATGGAAGTGGGAAAAATTTCTTAATAATGAACCGCCCCAGACGCGCTCTGATTCTCAGCAAAATTTCCAGCATTGGGCTGCGGACCCGCGCCATTTTCAAAACGCGGCTTCCCGCTATTTGTATCTTCTTGCTCTGCGCGGTTTTCACAGCGCTCCAATGTCTGTAAGCGCGGTTTATTGTTTTATCAAATTAATTCAGTTTGAGGAAGATCTGCTATCGAGCGTCGCGCAGGGGCTTGCTCTGGGCATGGACAGCGCCGGAGTTTTAAAAATGCTGGGGGAATTTTAATGTTTGGACTGCGCAAAATGAAATATATCGAGCTTTCTGTCCTTAAAGATGATATAAACGCGGTGCTTGAATACCTTGGAACAAAGGCGGCGGTGCAGTTTCCTGACGCTGATAATACGCAGGAAAGCTCTGACGCCGCGGATATAAAAGAAATAATTGACAGGCTTTACGAAGCGGGAAATTTTCTTGGAATCGATCTTAATAGCGAATCTTATGAAAGCGCGTCATTTTCAAATGAAGACTCGAAAGATGAAGATTCGCCGCGAATTGCGCAGGATATTTGTTCGCGGATTGAGGAATTAAAAAAACGCGAAAACAAAACCGCTGAGGAAATAAATAATGTAAACGAAGCTGTTAACGAAATAAAAGCGTTTTCCCGGATGAATATACCGTTATCTGATTTTGAGCACTTGTCTTTCCTTACCCTGCGGATTGGCCGCGTGGATTCAAAGAGCGTTTTACAGTTACGCGAAAATTTGAAAGACAGGGCGCTGATAATACCTTTAGGTCATGATTCAAATAAGGGTAAAGGCTCAGCCGGGACATCAACAGAAAGAATCCTTGCCGCGAGTTCAAAGAAGGGAAGGTTCGCGCTTGACGCGCAGCTTAATAAAGCGTCTTTTGAAGCTATTGCAGTTCCGGGAAACAGCCGCGAACCTTCGGATAAATTAATTCCCTCTCAAATGCTTGCAGGCCTTTATGAGCAGCGTAACGCTCTTAACGGAGAGCTTGAAAAAATAAAATCGGAAAAAGAGACGCTTAAAAAAAATCATGAATCTGTTTTAACGCGGCTTGCATTTTTACTCAATATAAAACTTGCAATAGAAAAAATAAAATCGAGGTTTACAAAAACCGAGAGCCTTTACCATTTTTCAGGATGGACGCCTGAGGATATGTCGGCAAAAATCGCGAAGGATCTTTCGAATCTTACAGGCGGAAGAATTGCGATTAACGCGTATCCTCCGGGCGAGGTTCCCTCAATTAAGAGCGGAAAAGAAAAAGTGCCCGTAGCGATGAAGCACAACGCTTTTGTAAAAGGTTTTGAAGGTATTGTATTTTCCTACGGGGCGCCGCTGTACGGCACAATCGATCCGACGCCGCTTGTCGCGATCTTTTTTACGATCATGTTTGGAATTATGTTCGGCGACGCGGGGCAGGGTATGGTTTTGCTGCTTCTTGGAATTTTGACAGGAAGGAGTAAAAAATTTTTCGGGAAGTTTAAAAGATTTTCTACGCCTCTTATTTCTGTCGGCATTGCTTCTATTGTAATGGGGCTTATTTCAGGCTCTTTTTTTACAAACGAAAAAATTTTTATTGCTCCTACGCGGATAATCACAGAATTTTTTACAGGGCATCCTGAGGATCGTATTTTGCATATTCTTCCGATTTCTGAATCTGGAGGAAGCATAACAAAGCTGCTTTACTTTTTCGCCTTTACCGTAGCGATCGGCGTGATTATTAATTCATTGGGATTGTTAATCAATATTTATAACCGCCTTGTGTTAAAAAAATATCAAGCCGCTTTTTTTTCAAAAACAGGAATTCCGGGGCTTTTCTTGTTCTGGTACGCGCTTTTTTTCGCGATAAGGCTCGCCCTTGGCGGAAATTTTTTAATTATTGATCTGATTTGCTTTTCGGTTCCGCTTCTTTGCATCGTCTTTGGCCATTTGATTTGGCGCGTTATCAAAGGAAAAAAACCGCTTCTTGAAAACGGCATGCTCGCGTTTATAATAGAAGGGTTTGTTGAAATAATGGAAACTGTCTCTTCGTATTTTTCAAATACTGTAAGTTTTCTGCGCGTAGGAGCGTTCGCGCTCGCGCACGCCGTGTTTTCATTCATTGTGTTTTATTTTACAGACGAGCTTGCCCGCTCAGGTCTTACCGGAACCTTCGCGGCTGTCTTATTAATGATCGTAGGAAATGCTATAATAATTACGCTTGAAGGTTTAATCGTGGCTATTCAGGTAATGCGCCTTCAGTATTATGAGTTTTTCAATAAATTTTTTATTGAAACTGGAGTTGAATTTGCGCCGTTTAAATTATCAAAACTTGAGAAATCATGAGGCAAGGAGTTAATATGAAAAAAATTATTTTGTTAGTCTGTGTTTTTCTGATTGTATGCGTATCTGTTTTCGCGCAGGAAGCAGATGATGATCAAGGCGGCGGCTCAATGAAGTATATCGCCGCTGCTGTAGCGGTAGGCGTTTCCTGCATTGGAGGCGGCATCGCGGTAGGCAGGATTGGATCATCTGCGATGGGCGCGATGAGCGAAAACCCTGAACTGTTTGGCAAAGCGCTTCCGTTTGTCGGCCTTGCCGAAGGTATCTGCCTTTGGGGATTCCTTGTAGCGCTTTTAATTTTATTTCTTTAGATGGTTTATTTTTTTCTCGGCGATGAAGAACTTGTAACAGCCTTTCGTTTTATCGGCATTGACGGAATTGCGGTAAAAGACAAGCAGGAAGCCGCCGCGGTCTTCAGAAAAATCACTGAAGGAATCGATACCGGCGATCAAAATCCGCCTTTGTCAATGCCGGAAAATATCAGTTGCGAGGTTTTAATTCTCACCGAGGAAACCGCCGACTGGCTCGGCGATTTAATGATCAACTGGCAGTTGTCAGGTAATTACCCGCTGCTTGTTGAAATCCCCGGTATTCAGGGAAGGCTGCCTGACAGGAAAACGCTCGTTGAGTTAATCCGCGAAGCAATCGGCATTCATGTTTAGTTCGCCGGTCTTTTGTTAGCCCACATGCTGTTTCCCTGATCTGACACGCCTGTGAAAGACAGTTCTGCGTAACCTCTGTCGTTGTTATATTGATACACGATAACGCCGTTATACGCTATGCTGTTTATTGTTATTCGTAAATAGTAACTGCCTGTCAGCTCCCAGCTCCCGCTTGGTGTACCGTTAAGCATTACCTGACCTTCATCTGTTAAGGTATAAAGAACAGAATTAACAAACGTAACGCTGCTTCCTGATGTGTGCACAACAACATCGTAATCGCCTGCGACATCCGAGCGGTCAACTGTTCGCGCGGTTTCTCCGGCGTAACGGTTAGGCGACATCACAGGCCAGCCGCCGCTGTTAAAAAACAACTGGTTTACAAACTGATTGTGGTTGCCGGTCACGCCGCCGCTTCCGTTTTGGTAGCGGGTATGGTAAACAACAAAATACAAGCCGTTTTCAACTAACACAGAATTATGCCCAAGCGCGGCGTAGCCTCTTGACGCGCCTTCAAATTTGTAATTACCCGCGAGCTTATTGCCTGTGCTTGCGGTAGAAGTCATCTCGCGGCCAAGTATGTCACGATAGGGGCCGTCAGGATTTTCGCTACGGGCAACGCGCATATTATAAGTGTCAGATAATGAACCGTAGGATACCATAAGGTAATAATAGCCGGTGTTCTGGTTGTAAAATATATACGGTCCTTCCGGACCTGTATCTCCGCCTTCAACCCAAATGCGTTTTCCGTACCCTTGTCCCGGTTTTGGAAGTCCCATACGTTCGCCTGATGTTTCCAGCTCTAGCATGTAAATGCCTCCCCAAAAAGAGCCGTAAGACATCCAGAGCCTCCTATCATTGCTGTAAAAAACCGCTGGGTCTATGGCGTTCGGCCAGTTACTCGCAGGTGTTTTTACAACTTCAACGGAATTTGTATATGGGCCAAGAACACTGTCTGCTTCAACCCTGCCTATATATGATTTACTGGAACCCCATGTTGACAGGGAATAATACATATAATACTTTCCGTTTATTTTGATAACATCCGGCGCCCAAGTGCTTCCCGGCGGATTGCCGTCGCTGCCGTTTCCAACATGCGCGAAAGCGGCGGCAAGGACTGTTTTCCACGGTGAGTCTGAAGCGTTCGCGCCGCCGTACAAACGATGAGATTGATTATCTGCGGCAACTTGTGTCCAGCTCATTAGATTAGTTGATCTTGCAACCGCGAAATGCGATCCAAATGTATAATAGGTTCCGTCATCATCTTTAAATATTGAGGGGTCATGTACAGATACATTATTACCAAAATTAGGATTTTCAATATTGAATATTGGTTCAACAATGAGGTTTCCGGCGGATAGTCTGACTCCATTCCATCCTTTAGCAGGCGCTACATTAAACCGGACGGTATATGTTCCCGGTAACTGAGGCACAGCGGTTTTACCATTATATTGCACATTGATTACAGCGCCGGGCGATTTATCTTCTTTTGCAGTTATGGTAACAGCGGTAACGCTGCCCGCGATCTGTTCAAGATTGTCAAAAATATAATCGCCTGCGACAGGCGTTTGATTTTTATCCGCGTCATCACAGGATGAAAGTGAAAACCCGATTATTGCGGTAAGAGCAAGAATCCCGAAAAATTTTACTTTTCCCATAACATACTCCCTTATAGATTTATACATTATTTAGATAAAAAGATAAAGCGCATTTATCATTTCCTGAAACTCCTTCGGCAGCGGCGCTTCTATCGAACGCTGTCCCGGTTCGCCGCTTTTTGGAAATTCCAGCTTCTGCGCATGCAGAAAAAAAACCGCTTTTTTATTACTGATTTCAAACTGCTTATCAAATTGCTCATTAGCAATTGCCTTCCCGCCGTACTTAACATCGCCGGCAAGAGGATGTCCGTGAAATGCCGCCTGAGCGCGTATTTGATGCGTTCTTCCCGTGACAATTTCCGCCTTGATTAAACTGTAACCGTTTTTAGCGGCAAGAGGAATTATTTTTGTAACCGCGGATTTGCTGTCCGGGTTTTCTTCGGATACAAAAGTTTTTTTCTTCTCTTTATCGCGAACAAGCTCATTTTGCCAAAGCATATCTTTTTTAATGCTTCCTTCGACAATCGCGGTATAAGTTTTTTTTATTTTATGCTCCTTCATCAGGGCGCAAAAAAAGCGGGCTCCTTCAAGGCCTGCGGAGAATACCACTATCCCGCTTGAAGGCTTATCAAGCCGGTGAAGGGGACCGGGTTTGAATGATAAAGACGGAGGCAGTTTATTTTTTAAATATGAGCGTACTGCCGTTTCAAGGCTGTCAGGACCGTGTACCGCGATCCCCGCAGGCTTATTGACGGCTAAAAGCCCGTCTCCTTCCCATAAAATTTGCAATTGATCTGATGCGTCCGGCGCGTAAAGGCGTTTTTTGTTATGATTTTCCGCTTTTGGACGGTCAGATGAAAAATTATCAGAAGGTTTGTCTTTTAGGGACAAAATTGTGATTTTTGCTCCGCCGGCGGGACGATCATCTGGTTTGCCGGGTTTTCCGTTTATTAAAACTTTTTTTTGACGTATTAACCTGTGTATTAATGGCAGACTGTAATCGGGCAGAGCTTTGCGCAGAAGCCTGTCCAGCCTGCGCCCGTCATCATTCTCTCCGGTTATTAATTCCATACATATTTATATCATTATTGGATTTATTTTTTTACTCCTAATCCCTAATTCCCATACCTATTGACAAAAACCGCGCTTTAATAGAGCATAAAAACATGACAGCGGCACAAGCCATTAAGTCTTTAATATTAAATAGAATTTTTTTATCCACCGTTTCCAGTTTATTTATTGCCCAGATAATGAAATTATTTTTTTATTTTATCAGGAATAGAAATAAAAGCAAAAAAAAATGGGACGCGATTGAAACGATGCTCTGGCGGACAGGCGGAATGCCCTCAAGCCATTCGGCGGCCGTATGCGCTCTTGTTACGTCGATCGGAATTTTGGAAAGCATAACATCAACATATTTTATTATCAGTCTTGTTTTCGCGATGGTAGTTCTCCGCGATTCCGTCGGAGTCAGGAGGACTGCTGGTTTACAGGCCAGAGCGTTAAATAATCTCGGAAAGCAATCCGCAAAATTAACAGGGCTGGAATTTCATACTGTAAAAGAAATCCACGGACACACTCCGCTTGAAGTGCTGGCAGGATCCCTGCTTGGTATTTTAATAGCAATTTGTTTTTCTGTGCTATAGGCATACCGTATGTCTTTTTACCGCTTTGTTCTGCTTGTAAGCTTGATTATAATAACAATTACTATTTCTTTTAGTCTTCATCTTATGGTATCTAAAACAGACTTTGATGAATTTCATGGCGGCTATGCTGTGATTGAAACCGGTGTTTCTGTAAATGAGGCGGAAATTCTTTCGCTTCTGGATTCAGGCAGAGGTTACTTCACAGGAGAGCCTGTATCCGAAACATCACAGTGGGTAATGCTTGATGTTTTTGATTCGATCGAAGCAATTCCGCTGAATAAATATTTTTCCAGAGTTTTTTCTTTTGATCCAAGATATGACGCGTATGCTGAAAAATTGCGCGATGTTTTTATAAAAGACG
>Ga0209755_10008508_pt1 | contig 10970 bp, 8 predicted proteins | sample TergutCo191P1_FD_187301 | JGI IMG/M metagenome (GOLD analysis project Ga0209755, IMG submission 187301) | Cornitermes sp. P1 segment gut microbial communities from Petit-Saut dam, French Guiana - Co191P1 (SPAdes) (version 2) | ecosystem: Host-associated > Arthropoda: Insects > Digestive system >... | reverse complement strand
CTTTACATTGAAAAAATACGTTCTGTTCTGCAGCAGCACCCTGGTCGAAAATAATTCTCCTCTGACTCCCATGTTATCTCCTTGTCACTGTCTTACATTGTTAAGAGCATCGGCTTCCTGAACCATACGCCTCTGCCAGCCAATCAGAATTTGTTCCAGGTTTCCGTCCTTCGCGTCAGCCATTATCCTGAAAACAGGCTCTGTGCCCGATCCGCGCATCCAGATGGAAGCGATTTTTTTTTCACCGCCTGAACCTTGAAATTCGATTTTTAGTCCTCCATGACCGGCTTCACCGAAACGCTCTATTCCGCGGCTCTCTTTTATCCCGTTATACGCAACTGCTTCCCAGCCGGAAATGCCGTAATCTTTCTGAAGGATTTCTTTTTTTTCTTCCCATTCCCTGAGGAAGATCTTTTGGTATCTGTCTTTCAATAATCCGTGATCCAAAGTTTTTACACTGAGCAGCGCGTCTTCGCTTGTGGAGCCTGTAGTTACAAAGGCGGGAAGGGTAGCGATAATGCCGGACAGTGTAAAGTCATCGTTGTATTTTTCCGCTTGACCGGAACGGCCGCACCAGATTTTGAAAAGGTTCGCACCGTCCCGGCGCAGCGAGAGAAGTTTGAGAATGGCTCCCAATGTGTCTATTGGGTCTCTCACTGCCGAAGGGTGGGTGATGGTTCCGCCGGAAGATCCTTCTCCCAGAATCCTGACGAGGTATCCTTCTTCCCGAAGTTTTTTGGCAAGGCCCACTACATTGGCTTCACCTACTTCCGCCCTGAATACATCCGCGCCGAACGCCGCGGCAATGCGCTCTATTCTGAACGAAGTGGGATCGTTTACCGCGATAGCGGTTCCGGTCAGAGCCTTTCCTTTCTCATCGTATTTGAGTTCTCCCGTAAAAACCAGAGAGGAAAGTTCCGCTACGCAAGCCAGAGCAAAGACTTCCTGCGCTTCAAGGATCCTGGCGCATTGTTCTTTCTCGTCAAAAAATACCAGGTTTCCCCTGTCGCCGTCGCAGTCGGGCATATAGCCCAAAATGCATGACGGATCCTTGCGGCGGATCTCTTCCAGAAATGCCCGGCAGGGAGTCAGGGATTCTCCCTCGGGGATTATGCGATGGACTATTTGTCCGGGTACGTCGTTCAGGCTGTAAAAGCCCACTCCGAGGCTGCCGAAAAAATCCCTATCAATGGATACGGTTCTGGCGGAACCGTTAAAGTCAACCGCGATTGAGAGGCTTTTCTTTTTCACTCCTTCCCTTAAGGAAGCGAAGAAATCATCACTTTTCGTCTTGTCTTTATAACCTGAAATTACCTCGGCTGTGAAATCCATGTATGACGTCAGGGCCGCTTTTTTGCAGTTACCGGATGCGCTGTATACTTCAGCCAGGTTTTTGTCGGCTGAGTTTGCAAGGACAGAGCGGAGGCGCTCAATTTCTTTCTTTTCGATAATTAGCGATTTGAACGCAGTAACGAGTTTGGCGGCTTCACCGGCCTGCAGCACTCCGCCGTCGTTGAGGCCGAATTTGATGCCGTTATGGCCTATGGGGTTGTGGCTTGCCGAAATGTAAATGAAACCGGCCGCCGAACCGGCGGTTTCTCTGTTGCGGGAATAGGCCATGATTTCCGGCGCCGCGGTGATTCCCGTATACAGAACTTTTCGACCTGAGGCAAGAAGGGAACGGATAACCGCGTCGGCAATAGCTTCACCTGTAGGCCGGGTGTCCCTCCCTACAATTACGGCTGATTTTGCGCCGGTCAGGTAATCCGAGAAAACTTTCGCCGCGGTCGCCGCAATTATCGCGGATTCAGCGGATATTTCCCGGCATGAACTCTCTCCGCCGCCGTCTTTCGCGAAGATCCCCCGCCAGCCGGAAGCCGAGAAAATCATTCCTGAAAGGGTTTTGTCAAGTTCGGAATTCATGAATGCTCAGTATAGCCTATTGGCAGAGAATTGATCAATGAAAGATAAATTATTATATTACTAAATAGGATATAAATTGGCGGAGAAAAGCATGAAGAAAGGTATGAAGAAGAGGCGGGTATATATTGATTACAACGCGACTACACCGCTAAAAGACGAAGTAAAGAAAGAAATAATCAAAGATTTCGATATTTACGGGAACGCTTCCAGCATGCATTCATCCGGCCGCATCGCTCACTCACGAGTGGAAGGGGCCAGAGCCGATGTGGGAACACTCCTGGGCGCCGTTTCGGAGCGGATAATTTTTACTTCCGGCGGCTCTGAATCCAACAATACCGTATTCCAGACTATGAGGTGTCTGGCCTCGGACTCTGACGGAACTCCGGTAAAAAATGGCCGGAATGAGATCATCACTACGGCTATGGAACATCCCTGTGTATTCAACTCCGCAGCGTATCTGAAAAACCTGGGTTTCAAGGTACATTTTATTCCTGTTGACTGTTACGGGAAACTTAAAATGGAAAGTTTTTTGGCGGCGTTAAGCAGCAGAACTCTCTTTGTTTCAGTTATGATGGCAAATAACGAAATCGGTACGATTCAGAATATAAAAGAAATTGCCGGTCTTGCGAAAAAAGCCGGCGCGTATGTGCATACCGACGCGGTTCAGGCTGTGGGAAAAATCCCGGTGAACGCGCCGGATCTCGGAGTGGATTATCTAACCATGTCAGCCCACAAGATATACGGGCCGAAAGGTACTGGCGCTCTTTATGTGAAAAAAGGCGCGCCGCTTTTTCCTTTGGTTCACGGCGGTCATCAGGAAAACGGTTTCCGCGCCGGGACATACAATAATCTGGGCATACTTGGTATGGGCAAAGCCGCGGCTCTTGCCCTGCGTGACCTTGGTGAATACGGAAGGAAAACATGTTCTCTCAGAAACAGGCTGAGAGAAGGCTTTCTTGCGAAAATACCCAATGTTAAAATTAATGGACATCCGGAAGATATGCTGCCCAATACGCTGAACGTTTCCTTTTCCGGCGCCGAGGGGGAGGCAATACTTCTTTACATGGACATGGAGGGAATCGAAGCTTCTACCGGATCGGCCTGCGCTTCCGGCAGTTTGGAAGCTTCGCATGTACTCCTTGCCATAGGGCTGGAAGCAGAACTGGCTCACGGATCCATACGTTTCAGTCTGGGATGGGATACAAGCGAGGAAGATGTGGATTATATCATTGATACCATGCCGCCTATTATTAAAAAACTCAGGGCCATGTCAACGGTAGGAGTGTAATATGCCAGATTGGTTTTATTCCGATATAGTGAAAGATCATTTCACCAATCCCAGAAATGTGCTTTTTGAAGAAGAAGCTTCCTTTCCTGCCGACGGGCGCGGACAGACCGGAAACATCAAATGCGGCGATCAGATGCTGATGCTGCTCCGGATTAAAGACGATGTTATTACGGACGTCCGCTGGAAAACTTACGGCTGCGCCAGCGCCATCGCTTCCACAAGCATGCTCTCGGAAATCGTGAAGGGAATGAGCATTAAAGACGCCTACGGCATACGGCCCGAGGATCTGGTCAAAAAACTCGGCGGACTTCCGAATTACAAGATCCATTGTTCCGTATTGGGAGACAAGGCGCTCCGGGCCGCGATTGACGATTATTTATCAAAGCAGGGCAGGGGAGGGGAGCTGAAGGAAGCGGAAAAAGAAATTTGTCACTGCCTTGGCATAAGTGATAAAGACATAGAAAGGGCTTTTCAAAACGGAGCCCGCGACTGGGAACAGCTCCAGCAGGCTACCAAAATCGGAACGGTTTGCGGACAATGCAAAGATGAAGCTTTGGAATTGCTTCACGGCCTTCAGCATATTTACGGGATGTGAACAGGTTTTTCTTTTCGCCGTGAATCAGGACTGCCCATAATAGGCGTTAGGTCCGTGTTTGCGTTCCCAGTGTTTTCGCATAATGTGTTCCGGCAGCAGTTTTATCTGCGGGTCAAGCGTCAGTGTGAGCAGCGCCATCTTGCAGATTTCTTCCAGAACCGCGCCGTGGTACACCGATAACGCGGCGCTGCCGCCCCAGGTGAAAGGACCGTGTCCGGCCGCCAGAACCATAGTCACATGAGATGGATTCAGATTTCCTTTCCTGAAAGTTTCAACAATAAGGTTCCCTGTCTCAAGTTCATAATTATTCTTCACAGCTTCCGGACTCATAAAATCCGTACAGGGGACTTCCTCCGTTCCGTGATCCGCGTGAGTGGTGCCAAGTACCGGCACAGGCTTTTTTGCCTGTGCCCAGGCAACCGCGTAAGGCGAATGTGTGTGCGTGATGCCTCGCAGGGAAGGGAATTCCCTGTATAAAACCATGTGGGTTTTTGTATCCGAAGACGGATTAAGTTTGCCCTCAATAATTTTACCTTCGAGATCGACCACTACCATTGAATCGCTTTCAAGTTTGTCGTATGGAACGCCGGAAGGTTTTATCGCGAAAACACCTTTGTCAGGATCAAAGGCCGAAACATTACCCCATGTGTATATTGCGAGATTCTGCTTTTTGATTTCCAGATTCGCCTCGAATGCCTCTTCCTTCAGCGTTTTGTATTTATCCATGTCAGCGAGTCCAGTACGCTTCACTCCAGCGCAGTTCGTCTCTTAACCTGTCCGGCTTTGTGTCCCTGTCAATGAGTACAAACTCTATGCCGCACATCTCCGCCCAATCGCGGAAATATTCCGTAGTCAGGGCGCTTGAGTAAACCGAATGGTGTGTGCCACCCGCAAGTATCCAGGCCTCGGCGGCGCCTCCCAGGCTGGGGTAGGGTTTCCAGAGAGCGCGGGCAACCGGAAGTTTCGGCATCTTGTTATTGATTTTGATAGTCTCGATCTCGTTTACTATCATCCTGAAACGATCTCCTAGATCAATCAGTGTCGCCAGAACTGCCGGCCCCGGGGCGGCGTCAAAAACCATACGGGCCGGATCTGCTTTGCCGCCTATTCCCAGCGGGTGTACTTCAATTCTGGGTTTTGAACCGGAGATTGAAGGGCATATTTCCAGCATGTGCGCGCCAAGCGCGGCTTCTTTGCCGGGCTCAAAGTGGTATGTGTAATCTTCCATGAACGAAACGCCGCCTGGCAGTCCCGACGCCATGACTTTTGCGCTGCGTGTAAGCATGGACTGCTTCCAGTCCCCTTCGGCGCCAAACCCGTAACCCTGTTCCATAAGCCGCTGCGCCGCGAGGCCCGGAAGCTGAGGCAGACCGTGCAGATCCTGAAAGGTGGTTGTAAAAGCTTTTGCGCCGTTTGAATCAAGCATTTCTTTCAGGGAGATTTCTATCTTTGCCTGTTCAAGCAATGCGTTCCTTGCGGAACCGGGCGACTTAAGTTCGTCCGCCAGTTCATAGCTCTGCGCGTATTCATCCGCGAGCGCCAAAGCTGCTGAATCACTGACGCCGATGTACCTTGCGGCCAAATCTCCTATACCCCAGGTGTTTACCTGCCAGCCAAATTTCACCTGCGCTTCAACTTTGTCGCCTTCGGTAACGGCCACTTCCCGCATATTGTCCCCCAGGCGCACCACCGTGGATTCAATTCCGTCAAGGCGTGCTGCGGCGGCCCTCATCCAGACGCCGATGCGGCGGCGTACTTCACTGTCTTTCCAGAATCCGGCTACAACTTTTCTTGGCAAGCGCATCCTGGCGTGGATGTGCCCGTGTTCCCGGTCGCCATGTGCGGCCTGATTCAGATTCATGAAATCCATGTCTATTGAAGACCAGGGTATGTCGCGGTTAAATTGAGTATGCAGATGGAGCAGAGGTTTCTTGTTCATGGAGAGACCGTGTATCCACATCTTTGACGGGGAGAATGTATGCATCCATGTAATGATCCCGGCGCAGTTTTCCGAAGCATTGGCTTCCGCGAAGAGTTTGCGTATAACTTCCGGAGTAATCGCCACAGGTTTCAGTAACAGTTTTCCAGGCAGGAGCGGATCGGCTCCCAGCTCCGAGGCCATTTCTTTCGCGTTGGCTTCCACCTTTTTAAGAGCTTCAGCTCCGTACAGATCCTGGCTTCCTACTATGAACCAGAACTCATATTTTTTAAGATCCGTCATGGTCAACTCCTTTTAATTCAAACAGTTAACGGCAGTCCGCTCAATGGCGAATCCGCCGGTATAGCGTTTCATGAATTTCTCAAAGCCGCGAATATCCGCCTGGTTAGGTTCGACCCGCTCACCGGCGTTTCCGGCGAATACCTTCTCGGCCAGGAAGGAATCGAGAGTTTCATCTTTTTGCTTCCGCTGCGTGTACGCGGCGAGCAGGGCGATTCCCCATGCGCCGCCTTCTCCGGCGCTCTCCATTACAGCCACCGGCACATTCAAAGCAGCAGCCATGAGCTGCTGGCCGACTTTTTTTGTTTTAAAAAGCCCGCCGTGGCCAAGCAGGCAGTCAAGGCGGACTTTTTCTTTTTCCGTCAATATGTTCATTCCAAGCTTGAGAGAAGCCATGGTGGAAAAAAGCAAAGTCCTCATGAAGTTTGCGAGATTAAAGGCGCTTTCTGGCGTTCGCACAAAGAGCGGGCGGCCCTGCTCAAAACCCGTCACATGCTCGCCGGAAAAATAATTGTAGGATAAAAGACCTCCTCCGTCCGCGTCGGCTTCCATGGCCTTGTAATATAACGCGTCGTACAATTCCGGCTTCGTTATCTTTGCCCCCGTGAGGTTTGCCAGTTCTCCGAAGAGCTTAATCCAGGCGTCCAGATCGCTTGTGCAGTTATTACAATGCGCCATGGCCACCGGGCGGCCATTGGGAGTGGTAACCATGTCGATTTCCGGATATACCCTGGAAAGTTTATTTTCCAGTACGACCATCGCGAAAATGGAAGTGCCGGCGGATATATTGCCGGTTCGCTCCGCCACGCTGTTGGTAGCAACCATTCCTGTTCCCGCATCGCCTTCCGGCGGGCAAAGGGGAATCCCGCTTTGCAGAGTTCCCGACGCATCAAGGAGTTTCGCGCCTTCATCTGTAAGCGTCCCGGCATTCTCCCCGGCGTTTAAAATTTCAGGCAATATATCCGGCAGCTTCCACCCGGGAGAAGATCCAAGGACAGAGCCGAAAGTTTCCAGCATCTGTTTGTTGTATTTCTTTTCCGCGCTGTCGTTGTCATTGTCTACCGGAAACAGTCCCGAAGCGTCACCCACTCCGAGAACTTTTCTGCCTGTGAGTTTCCAATGCACATAACCCGCGAGGGATGTCATAAATGCGATGTCGGCGACATGGCTTTCCTTGTTGAGGATCGCCTGGTACAGGTGGGCAATACTCCAGCGCTGGGGAATATTAAAATTAAATTTTTCTGTTAACTCTGCGGCGGCCTTTTCGGTTATGGTGTTACGCCATGTGCGGAAAGGAACGAGCTGCCTGCCGTTTTTGTCAAACACCAGGTAACCGTGCATCATTGCGGAAATGCCGATTGCGCCGGTTTTTACGAGAGCTACGCCGTATTTGTTTTGAACATCCTTTACAAGATTACGGAAACTGTTCTGTAAACCTGTCCATACATCGTCCAGATTATATGTCCATACACCGTCTTCAAGGCGGTTCTCCCAGTCATGACTGCCTGACGCTACAGGCGAATAATCTTCGCCGATTAATACTGACTTTATCCGCGTGGAACCAAATTCAATTCCAAGAAATGTTTTTCCGTCGATTATGTTTTGCTTCGCTTCCATTGTTTACCGCCTTATTTTTATTTTTGTAGTTTTGGGAAAGGCCGCCTCAAACAGGCAAAGCTATAATTTAGTGCTTCGTCTTTTTGAATAAAGGTCTAACGCGACCGCCGCCAAAAGTACCAGACCTTTTATCGTTTGCTGCCAGTCCGTGCTGACGCCCATGATGGACATACCGTTATTCAAAACTCCGATAAAAAGACCGCCGACCACCGCTCCGATAACAGTACCGATTCCTCCGGTAACCGCAGCGCCTCCGACATAACAGGCGGCGATTGCGTCTAACTCAAAGCCCTGGCCTGCTTTTGGCGTCGCCGCGTTCAGGCGGGCCGCGAAAACTATCGCTGCTATGGAGGCAAGGATCGCCATGTTTGTGTATACCCAGAACATCACCCATTCGGTTTTGACACCCGAAAGTTTCGCGGCCTTCAGATTGCCTCCCAATGCGTAAATGTGGCGGCCCTGTACGGTTTTGGCCGCGACAAACTGATACAAAAGTATTAAAATTCCAAGAACGATAAGGATATTCGGAAATCCCCGGTAGAGTGCGAATACAATGGTAAAAGCCATAAGTACCGCCGATATGGCGACAATCTTGAGAATCCAAATGCCAACGGGTAATATGTCAAAGTCATATTTCTTTTGTTTTTTGCGCTTAAGGCTCTCGTTTATGATGATAAGCAAAATTATTAAAAGCCCGATGACAATTGAAAAGAGGTGCAGCCTGGTGTCGCCAATGTTTAACCCGCCAAGCGGGTCAGGGATGTAGCCGGAAGCTATCACCTGGAATTCAGCCGGGAAGGGAGCTTTGGTCTGTCCCTGCATTACGGCCTGTCCGAGGCCGCGAAATATTAACATGCCCGCCAATGTCGCGATAAAGGGAGGAACGTGAACAAACGCAATCCAGAAACCCTGCCACATGCCAATGAGCGCTCCCATTACGATAGCTACAAGCATTGTTAAATAGGGACTCATTTGCATATCTACAATCATTACCCCGCATATTGCGCCTACGAAGCAGACGATGGAGCCTACCGAAAGATCAACGTTGCCGGTAATGGTACAAAGAAGCATACCGACAGCGAGGATGAGTACATAACTGTTTTGTAAAACGAGGTTCGTCAGATTTACAGGCCGAAAAAATATGCCGTTAGTCGTAAAGCCTATTATGATCATTGCGGCTGCCAGCGCGAAAACCATGCCGTACTGCCGCGCGTTTTTCTTTATAAGCGTTAATAAATAATTCATTTCATCTCCTTTTCTCAGTTGGACAAAATGTGATGCATAATATCTTCCTGCGTAGCTGTTTTCGCATCCAGCTCTGCTGTAATCCGCCCTTCGCTCATTACATAAATCCGGTCGCTCATGCCAAGAATCTCCGGCATTTCACTTGATATAAGCAAACAGGCTATGCCTTGAGCCGCGAGATTGTTAATGATCATATAGATTTCGTGTTTGGCTCCCACATCGATACCTCTGGTCGGTTCATCCAGGATGAGTATCTTTGGGTCAGAAAAAAGCCACTTTGCCAATACAACTTTTTGCTGGTTACCGCCGGAAAGGTTTCCGGTGTACTGCAAAATTGACGGAGTTTTTGTATTGAGTTTTTTACAGTAATCCTCTGTCACGAGAATTTCTTCGTGTTCGTTTATGATGTTGGTTTTGGCGATTTTTCCGAGTTTAGCCAGCGTTGTGTTTTCTTTTACGGACTCAATAAGCACAAGGCCGAATTCCTTTCGATCTTCGGTCATATAGGCAAGACCATTTTCAATTGCTTTTGGAATGGAATTGAGTTTTACCTCTTTGCCGTTTATCAGGGTTGTACCGCTGATGTTTTCACCGTAATACTTCCCGAAAATGCTTGTGGCCAATTCGGTGCGTCCCGCGCCGACAAGACCCGCCAAGCCGACCACTTCACCGGCTTTGACGGTTATATTCACATTATCAAGTTTTTTCCTTTCGGGATTGTCTGGGTTATAGACGGTCCAGTTTTTCACTTCAAAAGCAACATCGCCGATTGGACAGTTCCGCTTTGGGAAACGATCGGTTATTTCCCTGCCTACCATTCCTTTGATAATCCGATCCTCGCTGATGGAAGCCGTGCCGTTTTCGTTACGCACAACCTCCAGAGTCTCAATGGTTTTACCGTCCCGCAAAACTGTGATGTTGTCGGCTACTTCCGCCACTTCGTTAAGCTTGTGGGAAATCAATACCGACGAAATGTTGTGCAGATCCCGCAGTTCCCGCAGAATCTGAAGCAAATGTTCGCTGTCCTTTTCGTTCAATGCGGAGGTCGGCTCATCCAGAATCAGGATTTTCGCGTCTTTGGCAAGAGCTTTGGCTATCTCTACCAGTTGCTGTTTACCGACGCCAAGTTTATTAACCTGTAGATTCGGGTTTTCCTGCAAACCCAATTTTCGCATATATGTAAGCGCGTCATCGCGCGTTTTATCCCAGTTAATTATGTTATATCTGGAACGCTCGTCTCCCAGAAAAATATTCTCGGCTATGGAAAGATACGGACTGAGAGCCAGTTCCTGATGAATGATCACAATGCCGGTTTTTTCACTTTGCTTGATATCATTAAAGGCGCAGGGCTTGCCGTCAAACAGTATTTGCCCTTCATAAGTTCCGTGGGGATATATTCCGGAAAGGATATTCACCAGTGTAGATTTTCCGGCTCCGTTTTCTCCGACAAGAGCGTGTATCTCCCGTTTTTTGACCAGAAGATTAACGTTGTCCAGAGCTTTTACCCCGGGAAAGGTCTTGGTAATATTTCTCATCTCAAGCAGCATGGCTTGATCGAGCATAGTCGCTCCTTGTTCTTAATTAGCAACCCCGTCCAAAAGGGACGGGGTTGTTGTTCTTAAATGATATTTGTGTTCCGTGAATACAAGTTATTAAAGACCAAGATCCCTGGCGGTATGATATCCGGAATCAACAACCGCCCTCATGAGATTATCCTTTGTAACAATAACAGAGTCAAGCAACAGAGACGGTACTATTTTAGCGCCGTTATTGTAGCTTCTGGTATCTAAACCGGTAGGAGTTCTTCCCTGCATAAGTGTATCCACAAGCTGCACTGTGGCGGCACCCAGAGACCGGGTGTCTTTCAAAACAGTAGCATACTGCTCGCCGGCAAGAATGGACTTGCAGGAAGCGACGATACAATCCTGGCCGCCGACGACCGGGAGCGGCTTGCCGGGAGTCGAACCGTAACCGACGGCTTTGCAGGCTTCAAGGCACGCAAGGCTTATGGGGTCATAGGGTGAAAGAATACCGTTCAGTACCACATTGCCGGAATAATGAGCCGAAAGCAGATTCTCCATACG
>Ga0209755_10008507_pt1 | contig 10970 bp, 8 predicted proteins | sample TergutCo191P1_FD_187301 | JGI IMG/M metagenome (GOLD analysis project Ga0209755, IMG submission 187301) | Cornitermes sp. P1 segment gut microbial communities from Petit-Saut dam, French Guiana - Co191P1 (SPAdes) (version 2) | ecosystem: Host-associated > Arthropoda: Insects > Digestive system >... | reverse complement strand
ATATATGCTGTGTATGGAGCATAACGCAATTGGGACTGCATCACCACAAAGTAAAATAAGTGTGATAAAATGGCTTTATTGACTGGATAGAAAAACAGAGGGTGCACCTATGTACCATATAAAGTGGTATGTGCGTATAGCAAGTGTTATATATGGGGGTTTGTATGCAAGATATGTATGAAAAATATTATTGGCAAAATGAAGAAGTTAGGCTTCGTGCTATGCTACCGGAGGATTGTAATTATATAGAAAAATTAGACTCCGAGGCATGGTCGATGGCTTCACAGGAAATGGCATTACCTCCTGTTAAAAAAGTGTCATCATGTGATAATTCAGAAATTGTAATGAATGATCACAAACCTGTATTTTCTATTGAAAATTTAGATGGCAACTATGTCGGTGATATCCGATTTAACGATATAAACGAACGTCATGGCACATTTGAAATTGGTATTAGCATATGGCGAAATTATAAAAATAAAGGGTATGCTAAAGCTGCGGTGAAAATACTTCTTGCATATGCTTTTAATGAACGACGGCTTAATAAGTGCAATGTTGATTGCATTGATTGTAATTATGCATCAATTGCATTATGGAAATCATTAGGGTTTCAACAAGAGGGTGTTATTCGCGAAGAATTTTTTATGAATGGCATATTCCATAACAAAATCATCTTTGGATTAACAGCTAATGAATATAAAGCACAATCTGTTAAATGACGTGGAAGCGCTATCGCCACACTTCATAGCACACATCATATTGTAGCTGGCATTATTAAATAATTTTGTATATATTAAACATATCATTTTATTTTTGTGATGAGGTGCGATGATGATTGAAATGAGGTTGCTCAGTTCGCTGGCTAAAGTTTTTACCCATGAAGTACCGCCAAAACGTCCGATGAACGCATGGCTTAGTGCGCTGCACAATGAACGTGTTTCATTGCAAGCGGCATACAAACAAAAAAATGGCAGCGAAATGTGGGGTAGTATTCATGTGGATGCGCCGGAGGGTGTCACGGTGGTGATGCGGCGTGTGCGCAGCGTTCCGGGTTATTTTCCGTTGCGTTTTAAATCCGACGACGCGTACATTAAAACAGAAGATCATTTGTATCCTGATTTATTAGAGCCGCTGCCAAAGGGCAATGAATGGCTGATTTTAATATCGGGTGCGTGGCAGAGTGTTTGGATTGATTTGCATGTTTCAGGGTGTGTAAACGCCGGAAAGCATCCTGTTTCTGTCACAATCATGAGCAAAACAGGTGATGTTCTCGCCAAAGAATACACGACGCTGACGGTTGTTGCGCAGACTTTGCCGCCTTTGTCCATTGTGCGAACACAATGGTTCCATGCCGACTGTCTTGCCCAATATTATCAAGTGGATGTTTTTTCAGAACGGCATTGGGACATTATTGAAAACTTTATCACCTGTGCGGCAAAACACGGCATAAATACGATATTGACACCGATTCACACACCACCGCTGGATACCGAAGTTGGCGGGGAACGCCTGACCACACAGCTTATTGATGTGACGGTTAAAGATGGTGTCTATGCTTTTAACTTTGAAAAATTGGAACGCTGGATTAATATGTGTCAACGCGTGGGTATTGTGTATTTTGAAATGGCACATTTGTTTACACAATGGGGTGCAAAACATGCACCCAAAATCATGGGCATCAAAGATGATGTGTATTGCCGTTTGTTCGGCTGGGAAACCGACGCAACCGGAGCGGAATATCAAAGTTATCTGAGCCAATTGTTGCCTTTATTAACAAAAAAATTAGCCGAATGGGGCATCTGCGAACGGACGATTTTTCACATTTCGGATGAGCCGCGTTTAAACGATTTAGACGCGTACCTTGCAGCGCACAAAGTCGTGAGCCCATATTTATCGGGTTATAAAATCGTGGATGCATTGTCCAATTATGATTTTTATGAAAAGGGTGCCGTTTTTGTTCCGGTGCCGTCGGTGGATCATCTGCTGCCGTTCATCAGCGGCAATCTCCCGGAAGTATGGTGCTATTATTGTTGCACGCAAAGTGCCGATGTGCCGAACCATTTTTTTATGCTGCCGTCATACCGAAACCGTATTTTAGGGGTGCTGATGTATAAATACAACATCCAAGGCTTCTTGCATTGGGGGTATAATTTTTATAACAGTGTTCATTCGGTGTATCCGGTTAATCCATTTGTTGTGACGGATGCGGATGGTGCGTTCCCTTCAGGGGATGCCTTTATGGTGTATCCGGGTGCGGATGGCATACCGATTGCGTCATTACGGCTCCTTGTTGCACAAGAAGGTTTTTGTGATTTTGAAGCATTAAATTTATTGGCGCAAAAAATCGGCCGCGAAAAGGTATTGGCCATGATTGATGATGGTTTGGCAACACCCATCACGTTTACTGATTTTCCGCAGACAGAAGAATACCTTATAAATTTACGTTTTAAAGTGAATGAAATGATTGGACAGCATTGTTAAAATTTGTATGGAAAGAGGTTTGTAAATGTTAGAAAATACGACACATAATAACATTCTGTGCATTAATAATGACGAAATTGCAAACAGCATACAACACGCCATCGTCATTTTGCAAATGGGTTTGCCTGAATTTACGCACCAGTTTAAACCGGAGGTCAGCCATAATAATTATTATACTCCGGCACCAAACGGAAGCTGGACGGCAGGTTTTTTGACCGGACAATATTGGCTTGCATGGGAGCTGACAAGTAAGGACGTCTTTAAGTCTGCGGCACTGGTTCATGTGGATTCGTTTGATGTGCGCATTAAAGAAAAATTGGGTGTAGATCACCATGATATGGGTTTTTTATATTCATTGTCCTGTGTTGCCGCATGGCGCTTGGTGGGGAGCGAATCCGGCCGCGATGCCGCGATGATGGCTGCCGATCATTTAATCAAGCGTTTTCATACAAAGGGGCATTTTATTCAAGCATGGGGCGCGGTTGGTGCAAAAGAAAATTACCGGCTGATTATTGATTGTTTGATGAATTTGCCGCTGTTGTACTGGGCGACGGAAGAAACCGGGGACGTCAAATACCGCGACATCGCACGACTTCATACACAAACATCTTTAAAGAATTTAATTCGCGAGGATGCTTCGACCTATCATACTTATTATTTTGACCCGGAAACCGGTGCACCGGATCGCGGGGTGACCGCGCAGGGTTATCAGGATTCTTCACCGTGGGCGCGCGGTCAAGCTTGGGGGATTTACGGCACCGCGTTGGCATATTTATACACAAAGGATGCCGCATGTATTGATTTATTTTATAAAGTAACAGACTTTTTCATTAAAAGTGTCATGGCCGACTGTGAAGACATGATCCCTTATTGGGATTTGTGTTTTACCGATGCCGATCATGAACCGAAAGATTCCTCCGCCGCAGCCATCGCCGCGTGCGGCATGCTTGAAATGGCAAAATTTTTACCGGCAGAAAAGGCCGCATATTACACCCATATCGCAAAACAAATGGCCGGATCACTCGCACGGCATTATGCCACCACCAAAGAAATCTCCAACGGTTTGCTGCTGCATGGTGTGTATGCCAAAGCCTCCCCGCACAACACTGTCACCGATTTTGGTGTCGATGAATGTACGCTTTGGGGTGATTATTTTTGGTTGGAACTGCTGACGCGCCTCACGAAAGACTGGGTGTTGTACTGGTAGCACATCACAATGTATTGCATTTGTGTGTGTCGCGTGATATGATAAATTAATAAATGAAAGCGGTGATTTATATGGCAAAGACAGCAACCAAAACATCGAGCATGTATATACGCATTGATCCGGAAGTAAAAATGGATGTGGAAAAAATTTATGCTCAATATGGCATGAGCATCACGGATGCAATTAATATATTTTTATATACTTCACGCAATCGTGGGGGATTGCCGTTTGATTTGCGTCCATCGACACCCAATGCGGAAACGCTTGAGGCTATAAAAGAAGTTCAGTGCATGAAAGAAGATCCATCATTCGGAAAGGCATATACGGATGTTGATGAAATGATGAAGGAGTTGCTCGGTTAATGTACACTGTAAAACCGACCACTCGCTTTTCGAAGGATTTAAAGCGCATTGAAAAACGTGGTTATAATATGACTTTATTGACAGATGTTATCAAAACATTGGCGAAAGGTGATACATTGGATGTGAAGTATCGTGATCATGCGTTGAGAGGTAATTACGAAGGCTTCCGGGAGTGCCACATTGCTCCGGATTGGTTATTGGTTTATGAAATTTGGGATGACGCATTAATTTTATATTTGTCCCGGACCGGTACGCATAGCGACCTTTTTTAATAAACAACCCCATGCGGTGCATCGCTTACATTTTGCGATGACATGCTGCATGGGGTTGTTTTTACTTGCCGCCGGTGTCGGTGGTGTCTTCTTCGATGATGATGGTGTTTTCAAGTGCTGCGCTTTTCGGAATCAACGCCACACCGTACAGTTGAAGGAAGGATGTACCGAAGGTATGCGGAGAAAAAATGATTTCTTGTTCACCTTCGATGGTGACATCGAATGCGTCTGTGATGGTTTCAAACATTTTATCGGTGGCGGTCAAGTCTTTTACAAATCGTTGCTTGTTGACATAGATGCTGTATGTGCCGGAAGAATTCGGATCCAATGTGGTGTACTGAACTTGCAAAGTGTATGCGGTTTTCTTGGGTGCACGCACATACCAGATGACGGACTCTTCCGGTTGTGTGAAGCCCATAACATAATCGCGCCCTAATTTGCCATCGCCATGCGACAATGTTGAGGCGATATGTTGTGCGTCAAAGACTTTGAGCACATTTTCTTGTGTGTTGCTGATGAGACTGCCTCCGCCATGCAAGATCTCGCCGGTAAATGCTGCGACGAGGACGGTGTATGCAGGCAATGATTCCGGCAATATGATTGTTTGGTCGTAGTAATTTAATCGATGTGTTTTTAGCGGTGTTTTGTTTTCATCGGTCAACAAGTAGACTTTGTCGATGGGGTTGATCATTCCTGATAAGGTGATGGCATCTTGGCAATCTTCAAAAAGATGCAGGTAGAGTTTATTATCCTTTAACGTGGTTTCGCCAAAGGTTTGCACACCCAGCGGGGAGCGTATGGTGCCGTAATAACTCTCGCCATTGATTTTGAGCCATGATCCGATGCTCTTTAAAATATCCAAGTCCGGTTTGTCGATAACCCCCAGCTCTGTTGGTCCGATGTTCATCAGAACGGTACCGCCGCGTGCCGCGGTTTTAATGAGCATTTTTATAAAATGCTCCGGCGGCTTGTGTGTATGGTCAATTTTTGAATAACCGTAGGATTCATTGGTGGTGGGAATGGTCTCCCAATTACCGGGTGTTGGAAAAAATTCTGCCGCGCGGTCGCCGGTGTTGACATAATCTGCCAAAGACAGAAACTGTGGGTTGCGTGCAAGCCTGCCGTTGACGATAACTTTATCCGATTTTTCACGAATCGCCTGTAAAATGCGCAAATTTTCTGATGGCGGAAGTTTATGCGGTGTGTCAAACCACAACAGTGCCGGATCATATTTTTCGATGAGTTCTAAGATTTGCGGAATGGATTTTTGATCCACATAATATTTTGCGGTGCGAGGTACCAGCTCCGGATGCTCGTCAAACCATCGACCTTTTTTACCTTCAAATAAAAACAAATCACCGCCCCCATTGGTATATTCCCAATCGTTGCCCGGTGCATCAGGATGTTCCCAATCAAAGGCATGCGAATAATAAACACCAAAGGGAATATGATGTGCTTTACAAGCATCGTTTAATTCGGCGATAATGTCGCGTTTAAAGGGTGTCATTCGAACATCATAAGGATATACATCAGAGGCATTCATGGCAAACCCGTCATGATGCTTTGCCGTGATGACGAAGTATTTCATGCCCGCATCTTTGATGGTACGAATCCATTCATCGGCATTAAAATCAACCGGATTGAACTGTTCAATGAATTGTTCTTTATAATCTTTAAGATTAATTTTTGCAACACGCATCAGATGTTCTGCATAACCTGCTCTTTTTCCGCGGAATTCGCCACCACCCAGTACATAGACACCCCAATGCACAAAGCAGCCAAACTTCTGATCGGTCAGCCATTGCATGCGCTCCGGAATTTCAGTGAAGGATTTTTGCAACCATGAATCCGATTCCATTGCGTTCTCAAAGGCATTGCGGTCACGCAGATGCCCGGGAACAATGGTTACATTTGCAAGTGTTCGCATGGACTTTGCATGCGTCAGTGATGTATCGCTTAGATTAAAGGATGTTGCCTTGGCATGTGCATCCAGTACCAGCGAATTGCCTTGAAAATGTTCTTTTTCATACAGAACCGCTTGCCACCCTTCGGAAATGTCTATGCGGCATTTTTGTAAGTCCAGTTGCGGAAATTCACCTTCGCCATATGGTGTGGTTTGTTGTTGCTGTGTAATTTGAATCATAAAAAGCCCTCCGTTGTGTCCGCAGATTTAACAACCGATATATTGTATTAAATGTTGTGAACATGGAATCTTGGATTGCCACCCATGGTGATTATTTTTCCGCTGGTGGTTGTGATTCTGTTCATGCTGACTTTTTTTGTGAATACGTAGGGATAAGCTTCGATATAATCCGGGTTAAAGTAGTTTTCATGAATTCTTGAAAATAATACCGGACCATCGTAGCTTGCGTTATGAATGCCATCATGAATGATGAGTCCGTCAATGGTAACGGTCTCAGGCATATAACAAGTATAACCAAAATCATGCTCCCCGGAGTAGGATGCATTAATGATGGTCACATGGGTGCTGTCCTCTGGCGGGAAAAATTCACAGTTTTTAATGGTGATGTTGCCTTCCCATGTGCTGCCGTAATCATCGCGCAGGTACACAAGCCTTGTTGCGTATATTTTGGTGTTTTCAATAAGGCAATCGCCGCTTCCGATGAGTTGAATACCCATATAGCCAATTTCAGAGTTGATGATTTTTGGATTGACCGTGCCTTTATGGGCATCAAAGCGAGAAAATTTTACAGTGTCGAAGGTTACGTTTTTTGTAAAGTTAGAGCCAAACAATCCCCACAACGCACTGTCGGTGATGCTGTTGGACTGTACACAGTTTTTGTACAAAAGATTGACAGCCTTGCCGGCAACCAAATCATACGAACCCATCCTCACCGGTTTTTCCGCCCGTCCAATGGTTGTATAGGCTTTGTGCGCAGAAAACGATGAATTAAGTACGCTGACATTGGCACAGTTAAAAATGGAAACAAACCCACTGTATGGTGCGCCGTGATCCGGCGGTTCTTCGGTGTTGATGTGTGTGATGTTATCAATCACTACATTGGAGCGACTGATGCGGATGTTGCGTTCATAATAATGATATTCTGCTTCGTGGTTGTTTGCGATGGTGGTAAAATGTCCGCCGGTAATGGTTAATACTTCGTCATCAATGGGGTATGCGATAAAAGACGTAGTTTCATCAAAGTCCCATAAAACAGGTGTGGTTTCATCGACGCGACCATCTTTTCGTATGATAAAAACGTCGGTTTGTTCAGTTCCGTTGTCCGGATTAAGACCATGCCGAATAAATTGTTTTTTCTTATCGTTGATGGCAACAGCAACGCAGTCATAAGGTAATGTTTGTGAAAATTGCAATTGATCTTTTTTAAACGCCCCCAAGGATGAAATGTCAATGGGTGCATGTTTCGACATGACATGAAAAATATGTTGTCTGGGATGCTTTAGATTTTTATCATCCATAATAAATTTTGCAGTATTCCAATCGGTGGGTGTTTGAATCACCGCTGTGATGTCATGATCGCCGATGAAATAAACGGCATTTGGATCTGCCTGAACGGGCAAGTTTTGTTTGTTTGCTGCTTCATGTGTCTTTACGATTGCGTGCATGTCATCGGTGATGCCATCGCCGGCTGCACCAAAATCACGATACTTTAACATTTCTTTGCTCCTTTTGTGATAAAAAATAAAAATCTTACTGTCGATTTTACTAATAAAAACACGCAAAAGCAAACTATTTTGCATGTGATGGCTTTACGCACAACTATTCTGTATCAATCCCCTTTGATAATTGTGCATATTATACAGCGCAGATAAATATTTAATTATTAATAAAAAATAGTAGACAAAAAAGCAGGTGATGTGTTATTATTTTTTAAACCGATGTTGTTTCGTATTTGCGAAATGATATCGGAAATCACGAAGTCTTTCAATCGCATGATATTCGTATATGCGAAATAAATTCAGTGAGGAATATTATGTCAATTAACAAATCTACGATCAGAACCATCGAAATTTTGGAGCTTTTGTCAAATTCAAAAAATCTCACCCTTTCCGAGATTTCCGAGATTATGGAAATTCCGGTTGCCAGCACTTCTGATATTTTGAAAGCACTGCTGGAAAAACAAATGGTGGAATTGGCGAATGCTAAAGCCAAAACATATAAACTTGGTGTTCAAGCTTTTTTGCTGGGCAATTCATATATTTCTCATTTGAATATTGTTGAAATTGCGACTCCGTTTTTAGAGGAGTTGGCTGACCAAACGAAGTATGTTGCGTTTCTCGCCAAATTGTCTGAAAACAGCATTGTTTATCTTCACAAGGAAAATCCGAGAAAAGATCCGATGTTTATTTCTTACTGTCAGATCGGATCACATTCGGACATCACAATTACGTCGTTGGGTAAGGCCATGTTGGCGTATAATGATCGGTTGCTTGAGAAGTTGTTAAAAAAACCGTTGCCCAAAAGAACCGAAAATAGCATCACCGACCCGGAAGTCTTAAAAAAAGAACTTGCTGAAATCCGCATGAACAAGTTTTCACGTGACAATTTTGAAAAAGATGACCGCATTACTTGTGTGGGTTTTCCGATTTTTGATCAAACCGGCAGGGTGGATCATGCCATCAGCATTTCAGGTTATTTTGACGAGGCACGAGACATGGACCGAGAAATTGAGCTGGGAAAGAAATGCGCCGAAGCCATTTCATTACGGTTGGGATATATTGAAAATATAAACCACGATTAAAAAGATGAGGGATAAAATGAAGGCAAGAATCTCAAGATGTATGTGTTTTTTATTGGCATCAATCTTATTGGTTTCCGGAATCAATTTGGGTGTTGTTTTTGCTGCAGACGCCGCAGATGAGCGCAGCATACTTGATTTCTACCAATCAAAGGTTGATGTTTTTGGTGCCACATATCGTTTTGATGATTTCCTTTATGACCACAGACAGACCCCTATGAGCGGGGGGGGGGTACAGGGATATCTCATCCTTGCATCAGATTATGTGCTGGTGGACGGTATGAGTGTTCGCGCATATGACAATGCACCTGATTTTGGCGGGCGGGCAATTTGGACAGATGAAGAAGGTCTCATTACATGGGAAGTTTATGTTGGTGAAGCCGGGTTGTATCACATCTCCATTGGATACATGAATGTGCCCGGAAGAGGATCAAACATTCAGCGTGCAGTTCTTATTAATGGCGAATTGCCATATTTCCAAGCAGCATCTGTTGAATTTTACCGAACTTGGGTTAATCAATTTCCCGGGATTCAACGCGATGGTTCCGGAAATGATTTAAGACCGGCGCAAGTTGAAAAACAAGTATGGAATGAGCTTGCACTGAGCGATTCTACCGGTCAACATATGGAATATTTATTGTTTTATTTTGAACAGGGGCGGAACACCATCACATTGTTGTCTCAACGTGAACCTATGTTGATTAGTCATATTAGAGTGCATCACATTGAAGCTTTACCTACTTATGCTGTATATGCTTATGCTGTCGCGGGGCGCAATATGCCGAATATTAACATCATACGTATTGAAGGGGAGTCTTCGGTTCGCCGCTCTTCCAGCATGCTTGCGGCAAGAGCCAATATGGCAGGGCCCGGTGTGTATCCATTTGATCCGCGCCGCATTGTGATTAATTATGCCGGAGGTGCTCCATGGCAAAATCCGGGTATGTGGATTGAATGGGAATTTGAAGTGCCGCAAAGCGGGTTGTATCATATTGGACTGAACAGTCAACAAAATTTTAACCGCGGTGCGATGAGTCATCGCCGCATCAGCATTAATGGAGAAGTCCCGTTTGCTGAACTGGACGCTGTCTCTTTTAATTTTAATTCACGTTGGAATGCACATATCCTTGGTAATGATAACGCTCCTTTTAAAATTTATCTTGAGGCGGGTATCAATGTTTTAAGAATGGAAGCGGTACTGGGCGGTTATGCGCCTTATTTAAGAGAAATACAAGCTTCCGTGCATGAATTGACACGCATTCACAGACAAATCATCATGGTTACTGGTGTAAGTCCTGATCTTGCAAGAGATTATCAGTTAGAACGGCGCATTCCGACGCTTCGTGAAGATTTAACGTATGAGCGCAATCGTTTGGAACAGATTTTTAATGGTTTGCTTATGCTTTCCGGCGGCAATTTATCTGAGCGTGATGTTGTGGTTAGAAATGCATTCATCTCGATTGATGCGATGTTGGCGGATATTGATGAAATCCCCAGAAGGCTTGGAAACTTTAATGTATTTATCGGTGGTTTGGGTACATGGTTGATGCAAGTGCGCAATCAGGCTCTGAGTGTTGATGCCATTTATATCTTACCTGTGGGTGCGGATACACCAACAAATGATGATACTTTTTTGAGAAGATTATGGCATGGCATTGTTGCATTGGTGCTATCCTTCTTTATTGATTTTTACAGCTTGGGGGACGCCGATGTTGATGGTGTTTCCCGAAGTATTGAAGTTTGGCTTGGTTCCGGGCGTGACCAGGCGGTTATTATCAGAACAATGATTGATGAAATGTTCACACCGCAAACAGGTATTGGTGTTGATTTAAAGCTTGTGGATATGGCGATGTTGCTGCCGGCGACAGTTTCAAGACAAGGTCCGGATGTCGCGCTGGGTATGGGTATGGATTTGCCGATGAACTTT
>Ga0209755_10008506_pt1 | contig 10971 bp, 16 predicted proteins | sample TergutCo191P1_FD_187301 | JGI IMG/M metagenome (GOLD analysis project Ga0209755, IMG submission 187301) | Cornitermes sp. P1 segment gut microbial communities from Petit-Saut dam, French Guiana - Co191P1 (SPAdes) (version 2) | ecosystem: Host-associated > Arthropoda: Insects > Digestive system... | reverse complement strand
ACAGCGAAGTAATGATTATCCCTGCGATTGCCGGAGGAAAAAGTGGCTTTAGAACTTACGCTTACAAATGAAGAAATATCCAGATACAGCCGTCATCTGCTTTTGCCGGAAATCGGCGTTGAAGGGCAGGTAAAATTAAAAAACGCCAAAGTTTTGATTGTAGGCACCGGCGGCTTGGGCGCTCCTCTCGCGCTTTATTTGTCTGCGGCAGGCGTTGGAACAATAGGACTTGTTGATTTTGACGAAGTAGACGCTTCAAATTTGCAAAGGCAGATTATTCACAGTTCCAAAGATATAGGAAGACCAAAAGTCGCGTCTGCGAAAGACATAATTAAAGGCATCAATCCGTTTGTGAATGTTGTTGTGCATAACACAATGCTCACAAGCTAGAACGCGATGGAAATAATCGCTGATTACGATATTGTCGCGGACGGAACGGATAATTTTCAAACGCGCTATCTTGTAAATGACGCGTGTGTGTTTTTAGGAAAAATAAATATTTACGGTTCGGTTTTTCAATTTGAAGGGCAGTCAAGTGTGTTCGGCGCAAAGGACGGACCATGTTACAGATGCATCTATCCGTCACCGCCGCCTCCGGGACTTGTTCCTTCATGCGCAGAGGGCGGAGTGATGGGAGTTTTGCCGGGCATTATCGGAACAATTCAGGCGGCGGAGACAATTAAGATGATTGTCGGCGGCGCAAAACCTTTAATCGGACGACTTCTTCATTTTGACGCATGGCGCATGAAATTCAGCGAACTCAATTTGGAAAAAGATCCAAATTGTCCTGTGTGCGGAAAAAATCCGTCAATTAAAGAGTTAATCGACTATGAACAATTCTGCGGATTAAAAAAAGATAAAGACTCAGAACCCATAGAAACAATAACCGCGCTTGATTTAAAAAAGCGTTTGGACGCGGGAGATAAAATTCAATTTATAGATATCCGCGAGCCGCACGAACGCGCCATTGTTAAATTTCCAAACGCGATAATCATGCCGCTTGGTCAGTTGGTGAGGCGGATGGAAGAACTGGACACAAACATAGATTCGGTATTTCTTTGCAAAATAGGTCAGCGAAGCATTTTGGGAATACGCGCTTTACGCGACGCAGGTTATAAGGGAAAGCTTTTAAATCTGCAGGATGGTTTAAACGCATGGGCAAGAGATGTTGATAAATCGATGCCTGTGTATTGACAGGTTGGATACATAGCAAGTAAATGATAGTATCAAAATATGAAAACAATTATTTCCAATGAAGCTCCTGCGGCAATCGGTCCTTATTCTCACGCGGTTGAAACAGGCGGCACAATTTTCACATCAGGACAGATTCCTATTCTGCCTGCGACAGGCGAACTTATAGACGGCGGAATTAAAGAGCAAGCTGAACAGGTAATTAAAAATTTAAAGGCGGTTTTAGCTTCTGCCGACAGCGATCTTGATCATGTTGTAAAAACAACTTGTTTTCTGACTGACATGGCAAACTTCGCCGCGTTTAACGAAGTATATGCCGCGCATTTTAAAAACAAGCCTGCCCGTTCCTGCGTCGCTGTACACGCTTTACCCAAGGGCGCGTTGGTGGAGATTGAAGCGATTTCACAGCTAAAGCAGTGTGCGGAAATTACCCAATGAGGTACACTTACAAAACACAAGGTACGTGTTCAACAGAAATTCAATTTGATATCAACGATAATATCATTAGTAATATTTCATTTAAAAACGGCTGTAATGGTAATTTGAAAGCAATTTCCCGTCTTGCCGATGGTCTGACTGTTGATCAATTAATTAAAAAATGTAAGGGAATTGAATGTGTATCAAGAGGCATAAGCAAGGGAACTTCCTGCGCCGATCAGCTTACTCTTGCTGTGATGGAAGCAGCGCAGCAAGCGTTGAAAGGTTCACCATAAGCACCCAAAACTTCCTTAGTAAAAATCATTAAAATTCTAAAATACAGAGAACTAAATGCCGATATAAGCAGTCTAATAATAGGAGAGCAAAAGTATTTTGTCTGAAAAAAACGAAACAACCGAATATCTGGCGCAGCAAGCCTTAAAGGGCAATGAAGAATGTTTCGTTAAACTCTGTGATTTGCTTAAAACAAAACTTTTTAGAATTGCAAAAGGCGTTCTCGGAAGCGAAGCTCTTGCTCTTGACGCTGTAAGCGAAACTGTTTTCCGCGCTTTTAAAGGCATAAAACGGCTTCGCGAACCTAAGTGCGCGGAAACATGGTTTGTCCGTATTTTATTAAATGCCGCGAAGGATTTATACAGGAGACAAAAATATGAAGTATTAATGGAAAAAGTTCCCGAAGGTTTGCATTATGATAATCACAGCGATTTAGAATTTTCGCAAATGATTGAATCATTGCAGTCTGAACTTCGGGAAATTATCAGCCTTAAATATTTTTCAGGTTATAAGTTAAACGAAATATCTGAAATATTAAATTTACCGGAAGGAACTGTGAAAAGCAGATTAAACAGAGCGTTGAATTTACTGCGATTGGAGGTCATGAATGAACAATGATTTATTTTTACGGTATATCGATAAATCCCGCGATTGTGATCAAAAGCGGCTTGATACGGCTGTAGCCGGAGGCCTGCGCAGGGCAAAAAACGATCGGTTTGATTCAAAAAAAATATTATTATTTGCCGCCGCGTGCGTATTTACTTTTGCGATGTTTATAACAATAAATTCAAAATCGTTTGAAATAATCACAGATAGATATAATCAGCGTGTTTCTTTTGACGCGGAGAGTTCGCAAATTATTAATAATTATTTAGTTGATGCAATCATCAACATAAAGAAAAACTTAGGAGGAGAATAATGCTTTTATTCATCGGGCTTTTATTTACGATTTTAATTTATGCCGTAATCGGCAAAACAGCGGGATTTCTCGGAATTATTGCCGACAGATGGTCGTTAATTATCATTCTTTGTTCTTTAACATTTTTTATGATAACTTCAAATTGCGCAGGCGTTATCGGAAGATATATTGTGTCAAGTTTCAAAAAAAATTACGAATACACAATAAATGAATTAGCGAAACTTTCCGCCGTTATTAAAAATATAATCAGATTCGTTCTTGCGGCAGGCGGATTTGTATTTGTAACATTCGCGATTGTCAGTCTTGGGCATATAGGTGCTCCGGAAAAATTGGGAGTTAGCCTTGGGATATGTCTGTCATCATTAACATACGCTGTCGCAATCAGTTTCTTTATTTTCTTTCCGGCTCAAGTTTGGGCGGAAAATAAAATTAACTCCTTAAAGGATTAGTCTCTTGAATACATAGTAAACATATGGTAATATTAAGTTATGGATATAAGCACAATCTGCGTTCACGGTTGCAAAAAAAAATACGACACAACCGGCGCCGTTTCCGTTCCGATTTTCGCGTCTTCAACTTTCGCACACCCGGGTGTCGGGCAGAGTACGGGGTTTGACTATTCACGCACACAAAATCCCACGAAGGAACATCTTGAACACACCGTAACAGCGCTTGAAGGTGGCGCGGAGACAATAGCGTTTTCTTCAGGTATGGCGGCGGTTTGCGCGCTTATGGAATTGTTTTCTCCCGGCGATTATATAATAGCGTCTTATGATTTATACGGCGGCACTTTCCGCCTCTTTTCGCACATATCGGAAAAAAACGGATTAAAGTTTTCTTATGCGGTAACTACGGAAGAAATAGCGGCGAAAATTACTCCTTCAACAAAAGCGGTTTTTATTGAAACGCCGACTAATCCAATGATGAATGTCGTTGATATCGCGGCAGTTGCGCATCACACTCAAAAGAAAAATTTGCTTTTAATTGTGGATAACACTTTTTTAACTCCGATTTTTCAAAAGCCTTTATTGCTGGGCGCGGATATTGTTCTTCACAGCGGGACAAAATATTTGGGCGGACATAACGATACGCTTGCGGGAATGTTGACGGTAAAAGATAACAGCCTTGCAGAACGGCTTCGCTTTATCGCGAAAACAACAGGCGCAGGTCTTTCTCCTTTTGACAGTTTTTTGATCATCCGTGGAATTAAAACTCTTTCTGTTAGAATGGATCGTCATAATAAAACAGCGTTAATCGCCGCAAAGCGGCTGACAGATCAAAAAAAGGTGAAAAAAGTGTTTTATACGGGCTTACAGGATCATCCTGATTACGAGGTATCCTGCCGTCAGGCTAGCGGTTTCGGCGGAATGATTTCTTTTTATGTTGACAGTGAAAAGACGGCAAAATCGATTTTAGAAAATGTAAAAATGATAAAATACGCTGAAAGTCTTGGCGGAACGGAGAGCCTTATCACCTATCCTATTTTGCAGACCCACGCTGATCTTCCGCAGAACGAGCGCGAGGCGCGCGGAATAAATAATTGCCTGCTGCGCCTGTCTGTTGGTCTTGAAGCGCCGGATGATATTATCGCGGATTTGATTCAGGCAATGGAAATCTGCAAATGAAGTACGATTTTGATTCGTTAATCGAAAGAAAAAATACCTGCAGTATCAAATACGATCCCCTCTCCAGAGGAAAGCCCGTAGACGTGCTGCCCATGTGGGTTGCCGACATGGACTTCGCGGCGCCGCCCTGTGTGCAGACAGTGCTTGTTTCACGCGCTCAGCACGGGATTTTTGGTTATAGTGAGCCGGGCGCTTCTTTTTGGATCGCAGTGCGGGAGTGGCACAAAAACCGCTTTGGATGGAACATTGAAAAAGATTGGCTTGTTATAACCCCCGGAGTTGTAAACGCTCTGTACCTCGCAGTCCGCGCTTTTTCAAAACCCGGGGATGCCATTGTCATTCAACAGCCAGTGTATTATCCGTTCGCTTCTTCGGTTCAAAAAACAGGACGCACATTGCTTGTTAATGAGCTTTGTTTTAACAGCGGAAGATACGAGATAGATTTTGTAGATTTTGAAAATAAAATAAAGAATGCGAAACTTTTTATTTTATGCAGCCCGCATAATCCCGGCGGCAGGGTATGGAAACACGATGAGCTTTTTCGAATGGGAGAAATTTGCCTGAAACACGGCGTAATTGTTATTTCCGATGAAATCCATCAGGATATAGTATTTTCACCTAACAAACATCTTGTATTTGCCGCGTTAGACGATCGATTTGCCGGTATCAGCGTTACGTGCACATCCACTTCAAAAACATTTAACCTCGCGGGATTGCAGCACGCTAATATTTTTATTTCCGATGAAAAATTACGCGCGCTTTTTAAGCAGGAGTACGAAATCTGCGGTTTGAGCCAGCCGGGAATTATGGGGCTTATTTCCTGCGAAGCGGCTTACACAGGCGGGGCACAGTGGCTCGAACAATTGATCGATTATCTTAACGGTAATATGTCATTGCTTGACAGTTTTTTAAAAACAAATATTCCTAAAATAAAACTTGTTAAACCGGAAGGAACATATCTTGCCTGGCTTGACTGCCGGGAACTTGGGCTTTCTGTGAAAGAACTGAATGCGGCAATTACGGAAAAAGCGAAATTATGGCTGAATGACGGCGTAATGTTCGGAAGAGGCGGAAGCGGCTTTATGCGGATGAATGTTGCCTGCCCGCGGGCGGTTTTAGAAAATGCGTTTGAGAGGCTGAAAAAGGTTTTTTAAAGGTGAGCTTATGATAGTATCGGACAAGTTTACTGTTTTTGCGGAAAAAGCCTTCGTTTTCCCGTAAAATCACTCACAACCATCTTATAAACACATACATTTTTAATTTGCTCATCGGTAAATTCATGGGTAACATCTTTTTCCGTTTGATGTTTCATAAGCATATTAAGGCCGTATATTTTTTCATTGGGATTTTCAATTATTATTATTTTTCCAAAACCAATTACGCTTTTATACGCGTATCCGTAATCGCACGCTTGCCCACCTTCAATTAATTCAGAATCGCAATCGATTTCAAAGCAGGCGTTATCGTTCTTTTTTATTATATCAAGTTTTTTTCCTTCAAGCGCGCTATGAAAATATAAGGTTAAAATATTGTTTTCAAAAGTATATCCGTAATTTAACGGGATGATATAAGGAATATTATCTTCTGAAAGTCCTATTCTGCATACTTTGGATTTTTGTATGATGTTTAATTTTTCATTAATATCAGTTATTTCCCTGTCTTTTCTACGCATTATTATCCTCCTTGTTCTCCTCAATTTTTTCGCAAAACCATTTTGTCACTCTGTTATACGATTTGCCGATTACTGTAATATTTATTTTACTTCCTATTTCAATTTTATATTTCTTTAATAATTTTCTTCTTATTAAAATCGTATAACTGTAAATTTTATTATCATGGTTTTCCATTAGTAATGTAATTTGATTGATATTCCCTTCTAATTCAGGAATCAATTCGCCGGAATTAAAATTAAATATTTTTTGTATATTTATTTTATTGTCAATATTCGCTACTTTTCCGGATAATTCCAGTTTGCTTTTATCGGATTTACATTCCGTTTTAATTATCGGCATATCATGATTAATTTTCTTTTTTTTTATGATTACTTCTTCATTAGTATTTTCTGTTACCGCGTCTTTTATAAATTCCCATGAGCCGTTCGCTGACGATAAGGGGATGTTGTTTTTTTGTAAAATAATGGATTGCCTGTCAATAATGCCGGAAGTCGCGTTATTGCTTGTCAGGTGAAATCCATTATTGCACGGACATCGGTAGACATCCAGATATGTGCCGCGTGTTTCCTCAATATACATTGCCCTGTCATAAGCCGCTTGCACGGTTTCGTAAATCTCTTTATATTTTCCGTCTCTTCCTTTGCAGCATTTTCCCATTAAGAGCCTCTTAGCTTTCAGCTCATTAACTGATGCATCTTCTCTCCGAGCGCAATAGCTTCTTCCTGTGCCGGCGTTGATGTCTGAATAAACACTCCCTTACGCCCGAAAAAGTCGATCAGTTTTTTTGAATATTCGGCTAAATTCGTAACGATGTTATCCTGGGCGGTTTCACCCAAATGGTCCCAGTAAAAATGGCGCAGACAAAGAGGTGTTTTTCCGGAAACAGCGTCGCGGACTTTTTCCCAATTCTGCACCTGAGGGATTGTAAAATCAAGGCCGCGCAAACCGGGTATTTCCATCATCGCTTCCGCGACGTTTGAAACGTCTCCGCAGGAATGAACAACAATGCCGCCGAATTCTTTCGCTATCATTGAGTTGTACTTAACGCCGAATTCGCGGTAAAGGTTAGGTGACAAAAGAGCCGCAGTGTCGTCGCTGACGCGGATTCCCATTTCTTTCGGCACATACCAGAACTCATGGCTTACGCCGTAAAGATTTGTTATGCGCTTAAACATTTCACGGATGTAGCCGATGGTCGCCTCGGTAATTTTTTCCATTAGCGCGTGCACTTCGTCAGGATAGACGAGGGTGGCTTCTATAAATGATGTGTATTCCCAAACTAAAGAAGCGGTAACAAGCGGAGAGGGAACATTCACAACCCTGAGAGGAATTTTTGATTTTGCCTGCAGCGCTGTGACATGTTTCCATGCCTGCTCAAAATAAGGATTGTTAACAGGATCGGGAACTTTCAATTTAAAAACATCATCAACATTATCTTCGTTAATAATCGCTGTTACCCACGGATCCGCTTCGTCATTTGGTTTACATTCGCATCCGAAAGCGCCTGCTACAATGTTGATCCCCTGATTCGGCTTAATGTTGGGAAAGCCGTAATCATATACGCCTTCGCGTTTTTTCGCGTGATCTTCGGCCCATTCAATTTCCGCGCCGGGATTATTGTAAAACTTTTTTGTCGCCATGTGCATCGGCCCCACTTCAATGATGAAAGGCACTTCATTTATTTCTTCCATGCGCCAGTTCGCTTCAATGAGCTTCTTCTTTGTTTCTATGCTTTTTATATCTGTCATATTTGTCTCTCTTGTTTATATTATACCATATTTTTACCAAGCCGTGCGGCTTTTTCTATAATTCTTCCCAGATACCGGCCTTCTCTTTCTGAAAGGCCGGCTCGGGCTATGACGTCGTTTAAGAAGCGCGTTTGCTCCTCTCTGCCGGGCTTTTTATAAAAACCAATGCTATCGAGGGTGTCAGTAATACTCCCCGTAAGAACTGCGATTTCTGTCTGGTTCATCGGTGTCCACTCCCCTTTAACAGGCTGTTGCTGTTCCATTGCAAGGAATAACTCATAAGCGTAGATTTGTACAGCATGGGACAGATTCAGGGACGGCTGCTTTTCTGAAGCCGGAATATGGGAAGCTATTCCGCATAAATCCAGCTCTGCCTCTTCAAGACCGGTTCTTTCATTGCCAAAGACGATGGCTGCCGTGCCCGGTCGCTCAGCAAGCCACGCTGCCAGCTCTCTCGGCGGCATGGAAATGCTTTTTCGCCGGTCTCCGCGTCTGCGGGTTGTACCTACCACTATAGAACAATCCGCGACAGCTTCGGTCAAAGTATCATATACCCGGACATTATCCCAAATATCGCGTGAATTTACCGCTCTGACCAAAATCGTTTCGGTAAAAAGATGCTGAGGATCGGCAAGACGCAGATCGGTTATCCCCATATTTTTTATTGCCCGGCAGACTGCCCCCGCATTACCGGCTTCTGATACTCTGCTTAGAATTACCCTTATATTATTTAAGTTCATTTTTTATTATAGACGTCTATTTCTTAATTTGGTAGATATGCCATGAAAGGTTGACAAAAAATCAATTAAATCGTATAATTAAACTGAATAATTATTTCATTGGTAAAAAATAGATATTGATATATCTGCTGGTAAGGACAATAAATGCTAAATAATGATATCGTAGACGGATTTGACGATGAGAAAGATGATAGCCTCAAAATAAAACTAGAGAGGGTGAATGATGTACCCAGGTGTCTTTTGTTGATATTAACAGGGTATATTGACACTTATAACTCCAATTTTTTCCAGAAACGCGTTCAGAAAGCGATTGAATCCGGATTTGTTAAGTTGATTTTCCAGTGCGGAAGTTTAAATTATGTCTCATCCACAGGTATTGGTTCGTTTACTTCCTTCCTGAAAGCGGTTAAACCGATGGGCGGAGACCTTGTTTTGCTTGATATTCAGCCAAAAGTATATGAAGTTTTCCAATTACTTGGTTTTTCTCAATTTTTCAATATCAAGGACAGCCTGGCTGACTCGATAATGTTCTTCAATTCAGGTCAACCGCCTGAAAAACCGTCGGTTTTTCCTAAAATTATTGCCTGTCCCCTCTGTACCAGAAAACTTAAAGCAATTAAACCCGGGCGTTTTCGCTGTTCGGAATGTAAAAGTATTTTAGCAATTGACGAAGCAGGTCAGGTGTTATTAGGATAATAAAGGAGGTTTTGCATGATTAATGATAAAATCGAGCAGTATTTGACAGATATGATGCTGACTTATGAGAAAGTTGACAGTAATATTTGGCTGCTGGAAGATGAGGAACGTACCTTACAGGGCGTTGTTGTTATTCAAACAGAGCCGTTGGTTATCATCAGGGCTGAAATTATGAATATCCCCAAAAACAATGTTTTGGAACTTTATAAAAAATTACTTGAACTTAACGCGACTGATGTTATTCACGGCGCTTACGCGCTTGACAGCGACAATAACAAGATCATTTTAATTAATACATTACATTATGACACCATGGATTATGATGATTTCAGGTCGAGTTTGGAGGCGTTTAGCCTGGCATTAGCCACACACTATCCGATTCTTTCAAAATTCAGAGAAAAATAGGAGCCAAAAATGGGTATTTTTTCAAGACTTAAAACTCTAATTTCGTCAAATGTTAACGCGGCGATCAGCAAAGCAGAAAAACCGGAAAAAATGTTGAATCAGCTCATAATCGAGATGAATGAACAATTAATCGAATCAAAAAAAGCCGTTGCTATGGCAATTGCCGACGAAAAAAAACTCGAACGCGAAAAAGACAATCAATACGCGCAGGCAAAAGAATGGGAACGCAAAGCGATGCTTGCCGTCACCAGTGGCAAAGATGATCTTGCCAAAGAAGCCCTTCTCCGCAAACAGGAATACGATAACGCAGCCGCCGAATACCAAAAACAATGGGAAGCCCAGAAAAAATCGGTCGATTCGTTAAAAGAGAGCCTCCGTGAACTCCAAAACAAAATCGAAGAAGCCCAGCGCAAGAAAAACCTCCTCATCGCCCGCGCCAAACGCGCCGAAGCCCAGCAAAAAATCCAGGACACCATCTCCTCCGTCTCCGGTAACCGCAGCGCCTTCGACGCTTTCGACCGCATGGCCGCCAAAGTCGACGACATGGAAGCCATGGCCGACGCCTCCAAAGAACTCCAGGAACTCAGCGACGACACAAATCTTGAAAAGAAGTTCAAAGCGCTGGAAAAATCAGACTCTTCCGCGGATATGATGCTGCTGGAATTGAAAGAGAAGATGAAAGCGCTGCCGGGGAGTTGAGAGGATTTCGCTCAAAGTTTTTATAATTGCATTTCAATAATTCCGTCAACATCGGCTATGTCAAAAGAAATTGCACTGCACCACTGCCCATATTCTTTGATAGAATTTACAGTTGTTATCCATTGTTCCAGAGCTTTACGTTTTTCCTGAACTTCAGGGCTGTTTTGTCCTTTTGTTTCCAGAACCAGAGTCTTGCCATTATCAAGTTTGATTAAAAAATCAGGATAATAATTGCGGCTCACGCCGTTGAAATTATATGATATTGCAAAACCTAAATGATCATTTTTGGCAAATGCTGTCACATGAGAATTTTTTTCGAGTTTATATGCTTCTGTGGCTTCCCATGTGCTGTCACATACGCAATGGCTAATGTGTGATTTTTTTACTGCTTCACGATGCTTGAGCGTCCACCATGTCGGCATATCACCTGTTGAGCGTGTTTTGCTTGCAGGATTAAAATAAGGAATTAGCTTAGTTGTCATTTCACATTCAAGAAAATCAAAAAGATGCTGTACTATTTGTTCCATGTGGAGCATGTAAATAAGTTTTCTTTTTAACGGGTCT
>Ga0209755_10008505_pt1 | contig 10973 bp, 14 predicted proteins | sample TergutCo191P1_FD_187301 | JGI IMG/M metagenome (GOLD analysis project Ga0209755, IMG submission 187301) | Cornitermes sp. P1 segment gut microbial communities from Petit-Saut dam, French Guiana - Co191P1 (SPAdes) (version 2) | ecosystem: Host-associated > Arthropoda: Insects > Digestive system... | reverse complement strand
AACATTCTCCTTTTTTATCTATTGGTATATGTAAAAACTTTATTAATTTTTGTATATTTTGTCAATATACTTTTTAACCTATTCAAATATTATTTCGCCTAACGTTCTAGGTAACTGACGTTTTTTTGTGCCCGATAAGGAAAATGCGAAGCATTTTACGGGCACAAAAAAATGTGGTGTAGTGAGGCGTGGGAACGAGCGTAGCGACCGACCTAGCCGAACGAAACCCAAAATGCCCGAACAGGGCATTTTGCAGTTACCGTTTGTTAAGCGAAGTATGGGCGTATTTTATTCTGATTTTATATACATTCCATAATCCAATATTACATTTCCTTTTTCATCTTCTTTGGACATTCTGGAATTATTATAACGTTCAAACCACCACACCCAATCTCTGTCTTTTCCCATAAAATCATTTCTGATTTTATTCCACCAACCGTCTTCTTTTCCAAACATTTTTTCCATGCATGTATCATGACAATCATATATTTCACCAGTTTTATCACTGCCATAAACCCAACATACCATTACATCACTTTGGGGTATGTCAACATATGAAAATCCACTTGGTACATTTGTATTTTCTGGCAACATTATTCCAATCCAATATTGAAAATTACAATGATTTCCGTCTTTGTTTTCAATTCCCATTAATCCAATTGGACTATTATCAAAATTTTCTATTTGTGGAAGTTTTTTTAAACTATCCATCCACCCATTTTTATTCCATTCAGCCCAATATTTATTAAAGCCTCCTTTAGGATTATCACTTTCACGATCTTCATCCGTATACATTTTCCCTACAAACCTTACCGCAGGAAAATGTTCCTTATACGTTTTCAACACTTCAATTCCCATATTTTTCTCCTTATAATTTTTTTGCTTTTCATACTAAAGCATATATTATTATATACCACATTTTAATAATAAAAATGATCATTTTTGATCATTTAATAAATATTTATATTTTATAATTTTTATACACCTAGCTCATATTTCGCTTAACGTTACAGGTAACTGACGTTTTGCCAGCCCGAATAAGGGCTTGCGCAGCAAGACTAGGGCTGGTAAAATGTGGGTGAGGGAGGTGTGGGAGCGAGCCGTAGGCGACCGACCTAGCCGACCGAACCCCGAAGGCGCGAACAGCGCCCGTAGCAGTTACCGTTTGTTAGGCGCTGGTTTTTACTTTTTATTTTACTTCATTTTTCTTTATTTCTGATAACTTCTTCAACCCATCTAATACATTCTTTTGCTATTTTTACAGCTCTTTTGTATTCCTTTTTTGAAATTTCCGTATATTGTCCTGGATATCTTGTTTGAACAGCATAATTTGTTAAATCCATTCCTTCTTTTATTTTTTCATTTATTTCTATATTCTTTTCAATTCTACTTAATAGTGTTCCAATATTATGAGTAAAATCTGGTTCCTCTCCAAAATAAATTAAAAGTCCTTTTAATGCTTTTTCTACAGCCTGTTGTGCTTGATAACATAAATCTTCATAATATACATATTTATTAACGATTGCCTTTGAATATTCATAACTACTTTTTGCTCTATCAATCCATGATTCATACCGTTCCATATATTATTTTACCTTGTTCTTTTATTGTTTTATATATGTATCCTATTTCATTATTTAATTCCATATATTTATTATAATCTATTGAAATTAAATCGATTGGAATATTAATTTTATTTTCAAAAAATGCTTTATACAATATATTGTTTATTTCTCTTTCATTTCTTAGATTCTTTTTAATAATTAATAAATCAATATCACTTTTCTCTTTATAGTCTCCTCTTGCATATGAGCCAAAAAGAACAATTTGGTCAGGGGACACCAGTGATACTATTAGAGGAATTATTTTATCAATGAATGGAATATTAAAATCCATATTTGAATATTAAACTATTTCATTACTATTGTCAATATAGAAAATTCAATGAATTTTACAAAAAATTGGGTTATTTTGTAGTATTTTTAATGATCTTTCACTTCAAAAACTTGCGCCTAACGTATTTAGGTAAACGACGTTTTTGCTGTTGCGATAAAAAAACTGCGAAGCAGTTTTAGCAACAGCAAAAATGTGGCGGAACAAAACAGCACAAAGGCGCTTGCGCCGACTGCTGTTTTGTGTAGCCCGAGCCGCCGAAAGGCGGCGAAGCGTTTACCGTTTGTTATGCGAAGTACAGGCGTAAACCATTATATATTTTACCATTTTTCATAATGTATTTTATTTTCTTCATATCTATTACATTGAGAATATTTATTATCTGTGTAACCAAGTGCAATAAGTGAAATTGGTTTAATATGTTCTGGTATTTTAAATTCATTAATTATATCTTTATAAAATTCTGAATTTTGCTTTATTCCACACCATACACCACTAAGTCCTAATGAATGAATGGCTAAAAGCATGTTTTGAGTAGCCGCAGAACAATCTGCAATGAGAAACTCAGAAATACCCTGAATTATTTTATCTCCACAAATAATAATACAGGCAGTAGTATTTTCTAACATTTTTACTTTACTATTGTTTCCAATTATTTTTAACATCTTCTTTTTATTTTCTACAACCATAAAATGAAATGGTCTTTTATTATTTGCTGAAGGAGCACAAAATCCTGCATTTATTATTGTATTTATAATAATCCTATCTATTTTTTTATCATTAAAATTTCTAATGCTTTTCCTTTCCGAAATAATTTTTAATGTTTCATTTTCTAAAATATTAATTTTCTTTATTTCAGGTTTTTCATTATTTTCAATATCAATATTTAAATCTATATCCATGTGTTTATCACCTTCAAGACCAATATTTTTCATTAAATGTTTGCTAAATATAATGAAATATTTACCTTTTCCTTTTGACATCAATTTTATTTTAAATTCTATACCGTTAATAATGCAATTTGCATAAATTGCTCCTTTCTGAATATTGAATTTTTCCTTTGGATCAAATGGAATAATTCCTATGACTAAATTTCCTTCTTTTATTATGTTAATCTTACATTTCATATCTTACTCCTTTTTTGAAAATTATATTACAATATTATAAAAGAATATACACCTAATTAATGAACATTTTTGATAATTTTATTTATTATTCACTGCATGATTTTTTATATATTATAATCCGATCATTCTAGCCTGTATTACGCATAACGTTCTAGGTAACTGACGTTTTGCCAGCCCGAATAAGGGCTTGCGTAGCAAGACCAGGGCTGGCAAAATGTGGGTGAGGGAGGCGTGGGAACGAGCGAAGCGACTGACCTAGCCGATCGAACCCCGAGGGCGCGAACAGCGCCCGCAGCAGTTACCGTTTGTTAGGCGCAGTATTTTTATTTTTATATAAACAAATCATCTATTCTACGAACCACACCATGAGTATATTCTGTAAAATATTTTAACCAGAAATTATTTGCATTTGGATTAAAACTTTCAAAATCTACACCCAATAATTTATTATTTTCATTTTTTAATTTTTTTATTATATAATTTAAAATATTTTGAATAATACCCTGACCTCTATATTCAGGGAAACAATATGCTCCATGAATATGTTTCATATAATTTACATTCCCTATAAAATTTTCTCCTTCATCATGTATTTTCATATATGCAATTATTTTATCTTCTTTTTTAGCGGCAAAGTAACGATAATATTCCTGAATTTGCCAATTAGCGAATTTATATTCATGTCCTTCCTCTATTTTATCACGAAAATGCTTCATGAACATTGGGCTGCTAGCGAGATGTTCTTCAAGAAGAAGTCCAATTGGAAACATTAAATGAAATTCATTATGTTCAAGTTCAAAAATAGAATATTCATTATTAAAATTTACCTCTATTTCTTTAATCTCACGAATAGTATCTATACATCTTAATCCAAATCCATATCTATATAATTGATTTTTGACCTTATTATTATTCGCATAAAATGTAATTGCATGGCTTGTTGCTTTTAAACCAACCCATTTTTTAGCAGCTTCCTGATACATTTTTGCGAATACATTTTTATTTTCACAATCTAGTATTCCATTTCCGTGTAAAGGAGACCATACACCAATAGCTTTAGTTGAGCCAAAAGCATTTTCAAAAGGATCATAACAGCATAAATACCCAACCATTTTTTCTCCAATAAATGCCGAAACACCAAGTCCATTTTTAACAAATGATGTAAAATCAGGATATTCATTAATTTCTGGAAGAAATTGAATAAATTTCTTTTCGGTCTCATAATTTTCTTTAGCAATATTAATTGCTTGTTCTATATGGTTTTCTGTGAAATCAATTATTTTTAACAATTCTTCCTCCATTGTTTATTCAAATTATAACATAGATATTTATTAAAATGAACTTTTTTGATCATTTTTTAATATTTATACTGTATGATTTTTTATACATTTTGTTTGAAAAATATTGCGCCTAACGTTCTAGGTAACTGACGTTTTACCAGCCCGAATAAGGGCTTGCGAAGCAAGACCAGGGCTGGTAAAATGTGGGTGAGGGAGGCGTGGGAACGAGCCGTAGGCGACTGACCTAGCCGACCGAACCCCGAGGGCGCGAACAGCGCCCGCAGCAGTTACCGTTTGTTATGCGACGTTGCTATTTTATTCTTCTAAATATTCATTAATAATTCTATTTTTTATTTCATTAAATTTTACTCCTGTAGTAATTTTTTCTAAAGAATTTAATGATATTGATACTTTATTGTCAAATATTTTATTTATTTTTTTTGTTGAAACTATATAAAATAACCATTGATCTAAATTTAATGGATTAGCCGTATTTTTATCATAATGATTTAATAAACAAAATACATATACATCAGATGGTCTATTTAATTTTTCTTCCTTTGATTTAATATTTGTAACACCTTTTTTCTTTATTGAAAATATTATTTTTGAAAATCCATTTTGTACCCATGTTTGAATATATGATGATGATTTAACTTCAATTTTTATTGATATATATTTTTCTTCTTCTATTTCAATAAGTGCTTCTAAATCATACGCACTCCATTCATCTCTAGAATAATTTAAATTCAAATCCATTGCAATAGCAATAATATATTCAGCAAATTTACCTCTTAATGAGTTACTTAATAAGTCAGATGAACTCCATCTCCAGAATTCAATTAATTTATGATTTAATTTTCTATTTTTAAATTTTAATGTTTCATTACCACTTTTAACTTCAAATCTATTATAATCTAAATTATTCATTTCTATACCTCTATATAATAAATATATTATAATATTTTATTTTTGTCAATAATAATATTTATGCAATGTCGCATAACGTTCTAGGTAACTGACGTTTTGCCAGCCCGAATAAGGGCTTGCGAAGCAAGACCAGGGCTGGCAAAATGTGGGTGAGGGAGGCGTGGGAACGAGCGTAGCGACTGACCTAGCCGACCGAACCCCGAGGGCGCGAACAGCGCCCGCAGCAGTTACCGTTTGTTAGGCGAAGTAATATTTGCTTTTATTGTCAAATTATCTGACATAAATATCATTTTTCTCATTCAATAAAGTTTATTATTTTGTTTTCAAATATTTATAAATAATTAGCTTATAAACAAAGATAAACATTTTGAAAAACGGTTATTCATTGACAACCATAAAACCCCACAGAACTCCGAATTTATCCAAAAAATTTCCAACCAATTTACTATACGGAGTTTCTGCAAAAGGAATAGGAGTAATGTCAACATCTTTTAAATGTTCATAACATTCGAGTAACTCCTTTGATGAATTAAATGTAAGTATTAAATGCACAGCACCACAATCAAGCAATTTATCTTTATTTCCGAATGCGTCATTTAACCAAACTATTTGTCCATGTATATTCATTTCTGCATGAGCAATTTTATTATCCCTATAATCATAATTCTTTGCTTTTGTATTAAATGCTTTTTCATATAAAGCTATTGCCTTTTCACAATCTCCCCCAAAATGCAAGTGTGGAATTAACATATTATCCTCCATAATCTATAAATTACATATAATATATTTTTTTCTATATTTTGTCAACCATTTTACTATATTATTAACAAATTCAAATATTATTTCGCCTAACGTTCTAGGTAACTGGCGTTTTGCCAGACCGGATAAGGGCTTGCGCAGCAAGACCAGGGCTGGCAAAATGTGGGTGAGTGAGGCGTGGGAACGAGCGTAGCGACTGACCTAGCCGACCGAACCCCGAGGGCGCGAACAGCGCCCGCAGCAGTTACCGTTTGTTATGTGCAGTACCCAATGTTTTTATATTTTATTACCTTAAATTTATTCTTACAAATTCAGTTCTATTATTTATTAAAACTTTATGTCTATTAAAATTTCCAGGTATTCCACCATTATAATTTGTTATACCTATAGGTTCTTTTGGAATATTAAATATACCAAAATCTAAAATGCCATTATTGTTTGTATCTTGATAAGCATCCAATACATATTCTCCATCAGGTAAACTTAAATTTATAGAAATTATATTGTTTATAGGTTCAATTTCAACAATCATATTTTGACTTTGGTTTCTGTATGCCATTTCATTGAAATAAATACCTACATATACTTTACCACCATTTATTGTTACATCATGAATTTCTATTCTTATATTATTATCTGCATATAAATACCCATTAATTAATATAAAAACAATAAAGATTATTTTTTTCATATTATTTCCTTTTTTCCAAAATATTCAATTAATAATAAAACAAGTGCCGTACATGAAAATAGTCCGTCCATTATACCTGCTGGAAGCATAAAAATCATTAAAGCCATTACAATAACACAGTTTATTACAGCGAGTACAAAACCCCACATACGATTTTTTAATAATCCAATAGCACTAATTATTTTCATTATGCCATATATTCCACTCATAATTAACATAAGAATTAAATTATCTTGCAAATATGGCACAACAAAAGAAATGTATTTTGTCATTTCAGTTGTATTATTGCCTAATATTAATATTGGAATAATTGACAATAAGCCACTGATTTCAAAAAGCCCACCATGTATTAACAAAAGAATGGCAGGTATTTTATATTTTTTCATATATTATCTCCTTATTTATTATATACAATTTATTCTATTTAATGTCAATATATTCTAGTCAAGTTCATTGGGTATTGCACATAACGTTGGCTGTAAACGACGTTTATTTGTGCCCAATTAGAAGGAACTGCGTCAGCAGTTCCAAGGGCACAAATAAATGTGGGTTCAGAAAACCACACAAAGGGCGTTCCAGAACTTAGTTCACGCCCGACTGTGGTTTTCTGAACCCCAAGCCGCCGTAAGGCGGCGTAGCGTTTACAGCTCTGTTATGTGCCGTTTGGATTTCTATAATTTCCTTCTTAAAACATCAATTAAAATAAATTCTGCATTTTTTATATAAAATATTTCATCTTCTGAAGATGTATTAATATGATAAATACTAACTTCATTATTATTAACTCTAATTCCTAAATTATCAATAGACCAATTATTACTTTTATTTATTTTTTCCATTCTATCGTATATTTCATTTTCTAAAATTGGTGTAGTGCCATAATAAATTTCATATTCTTCATTTTTATATAAAATATTTCCATTTTCATTTATATATATTTCATCACCTTCATCATTAATAAATATTTTATCATTAAATAATATTTTAGTAATATATTTTTTTATTTCTGTTTCATTTCTTATTCCATCAATTATTTTTATATAATTTATTTCATTTATAGTTAGTATTCCATTATTTATTTTTAAAACACCAATTTCCATAAAATAAGGAGTTTCAAACAATAAAACATTATCATCAAATGAAGTTATTTTATGTGATATTCCTTCATGTAGATTTAAAATAAATAATATATCTTCTGAAATAATAATTTCATAAATATTATTTAATATAAGATTTTCTCTTTTAATTTTATATAAAGAAACTGTACTTGACTTAATATTATCCAAATTTTCTAAATATGCTTCGCTTAAATATACACCTTTTATTTCATTTGGTATATTTATCCTTTCATTATGAATTTCTTTTTCAAAAATATTTAAATTTGTATTATTTTTATCTATTATGGGGTTTATTTTTTCTTCATTAATTTTTATAGAATTTTTACTTATATCTTTATTGAAACAACCGGTTATTAATAGTATTATTATACTTATAATTAATTTATTCATATAAATATGTTATTATATTCAAAAATATTTATCAATATACTTTATTTCCAAATGGCACATAACGTTCTAGGTATGCGACGTTCCAGCCCACCTTATAAGAAAAACCGAAGGTTTTTGGTGGGCTGGAATGTGGGTGAGAGAAAACCGCACAAAGCCGTAGGCGACTGCGGTTTTTCGAACCCCGAGCCGCCGAACAGGCGGCGTAGCGCATACTGTTTGTTATGTGCTGGTTTTGCATTTTGAATATATTTATGAATCAAATACTAATGTATCTCCTATGCTCCCATCCCAAAATGGTTCATTATTCTTAATTACTTCAAATTTTCCTTTTTTGTATTCATCTATTGTTTTTGTCCAGAATATTTTTGCCGATTTATTATTCGGATGAAACCATATTTGCCATTTTCCTTTATATTTTTCAAAAATGTATTTTGCACAATATTTTCCTATTCCTTGTCTTTTATATTTATACAATATAAAAAAATCATCTATTGCATAATTTGATTCAATTTCCTCTATTTGCCGATCATCACAAACAAGTACAAATCCAGCTAATTTATTATCAACTTTAATAAAATAAGGATACCTATTTTTTTTTTCCAATAATTGTCTAGATCATCTAAATCGTCATATAAACCTAAATTATTAACATCCATAGGGCTATACTGAGATAGTTCATAAATATAAAGTTCACCCAAATTTTTCAGTATCCCTTTTTCTTCTTTTTTGATTAATTCCAATGAAATATTCATATTATTTCCTTTTTTTAATTTATTTTATACATAAATGATTATTTTGTCAATATATTTTATAGCCATTCTGCAAAACTTGCACATAACGTTCTAGGTAACTGACGTTTTGCCAGCCCGGATAAGGGCTTGCGCAGCAAGACCAGGGCTGGCAAAATGTGGGTGAGGGAGGCGTGGGAGCGAGCCGTAGGCGACCGACCTAGCCGACCGAACCCCGAGGGCGCGAACAGCGCCCGCAGCAGTTACCGTTTGTTAGGCGCTGGTTTTTCTTTTTATTATATTATTAATTTCATATACTTCATTTTTGGTTCACTAAATCCAAATTTAAAATACATTTTTTCTCCATCTTCTGTTGCTATCAATTCAATTTCAGAAACATTTTGTTCCTTTGCTTCTTTTATTATTATTTCCATTATTTTTGTCGATATTCCATTTTTCCTATATTCTGGATAAGTATATACATTTAACAATGTGCCAATTTTTCCATTAATAAAGTGATAATTTGCAGGTTTTTCACTTATTGCTAAATAAGCAGTTGAAACAATAATACTATTATATTCACAAATAATTCCAATAAATTCATTTTTTAATAAATGCTCTTTATAATATTTTTCCAAAGAATTTATAATAAATTCTTTGTTTGTTTCTGTTAATTCCTTATTTGTCTCAGATAAAAAATCAATACGCAATTTAATAAATAAATCCAAATCATCTACACCCAATTTTTTGTAAACTAATCCATTTGTGTTTAAATTCATTTTATTCTCCAATATTTATTATAGTTTTTTCTTTTCTTTTTGTCAATCCCTTAAAAAATGTTAGAAATACTTGCGCCTAACGTTCTAAGTATGCGACGTTCCAGCCCACCTTAAAATAAAAAACCGCAGGTTTTTTGGTGGGCTGGAATGTGGGTGAGAGAAAACCGCACAAAGCCGTAGGCGACTGTGGTTTTTCGAACCCCGAGGGTGCGAACAGCACCCGTAGCGCATACTGTTTGTTAGGCGCAGTAATATTTGCTTTCTTTTTAGTATAATATTTTTCTATAATCTCCATCTTTTATTTTTATAAATCCATTATTTAATAATGTTTTTATTGATATAATATTTTTTTCATTAGGATCTGCCCAAATTTCTTTACCGCCTATTTTTATTATTTCTTCTTCTAATTTTTTAATTATAATTTTTCCAATGCCTTTTCCTAAATATTCTTCCTCACCAATACAATAACCAATTTCATACGCATAATTTTCATTTACATTTAAACCATAATTTTCTTTTGTATATTCCTGTTCAAAATAACAATCCATATATAAACAAAAACCTATTTTTATATTATTAAAATTAACAATAAAATGTTTCATATGTTTATATTTTTCATTTCTATTAATTACTTCATCCAACCATGCCTCTTTTTCTGTATTCCCTTCTGGACAGAACCATTTATATATATATTCTTTATTCAGCCAATTACAAAATAGATTAACATCATCATCCAAAAGAGGTGTTAATATTATATCATTTCCATTTATCTTCATATTTATTATTTTATCTTTTTTATTTATATTGTCAATATCCATATTTTTATTCAAATATTATTGCGCCTAACGTTCTAGGTAACTGACGTTTGGGGCAGGTTATAGGACTTTGCGAAGCAAATGTCCCCTGCCCCAAATGTGGCGGAGACAAAACCGCACAAAGGGCGCAAGCCTGACTGCGGTTTTGCGTAGCCCGAACCGCTCGAATGGGCGGTGAGCAGTTACCGTTTGTTAAGTGCAGTATGCCCATACCCCATTATTATATAATAAATATTTTATTAATCTTTTTAACCACCAAAATCATTATCTTTTCCTAACATATCCAAATATAACGCTATCATTCCTTTATGATGCATGGAATGATGAAATATATGAATCACTAAATTTTCAATTTTACATTCATTTAGATTTCCATTTGAATTAGGTAATTTCAATATTTTATTTAGGAAATTTTCTTTTAATTCATCAACATATTTAATTAATACATCATCATATTCTGTTC
>Ga0209755_10008504_pt1 | contig 10977 bp, 5 predicted proteins | sample TergutCo191P1_FD_187301 | JGI IMG/M metagenome (GOLD analysis project Ga0209755, IMG submission 187301) | Cornitermes sp. P1 segment gut microbial communities from Petit-Saut dam, French Guiana - Co191P1 (SPAdes) (version 2) | ecosystem: Host-associated > Arthropoda: Insects > Digestive system >... | reverse complement strand
CTGGTTCTGCTTGATGTGGTTGGTAGCAGTTGTGGGGCGCTGTGTTGTATGATGCGAGCAGTGCTTGCATCCTACAACGCAGTGCCCCACAACCACTACCAACCACATCCAGCAGAACCAGCGCAGTACACCGTATGCATTAACACAGTCTTTGTTCTCCTGAAGATGGGTGTAATGATGCCCGAAACATGTTGAGACAGAAGTTGATAATACATATGACTGTTGCATCTTGTTGGTTTTTTTCTCTCTCTTCACAGAAGAGACCAAGTTTCATACCCAAATAAAAACAATAGGTACAGTTACAGCTGTTCAAGTAATGACACTGCAAATGCTGTGTAGACAGCAATGACAACAAGCACATGTAAACCTAGCCAATTACAATAGCACAAGCTGTAACTCAAAATATGTCAATGAATTAAACTGTTGCCAAGCTGTCTGCAATGGCTACATGCGATTCCACAAACTATACAAACACTGCACTGCCTTCAGTGTATTTATATGTGATATGGCACAAACTTTAAGAAGAAACAGATGATACAAATACAATGCTACATGATCTAAGCACTACAACACTACAGCTCCCACATCTACTGACTGTGGCTCCTATACACATACTTCAATTCTTTTAATTCACATTGAAATTCAGAAACAGTATACAGTCTGCATACCAAGGCTTGACGGTTTTAACAGTTCTCCCATCAAATCAAAGAATGGGAGGCGTTTAAGCCTCACATCTGGATGTACTGGATAGGAGCTCGCCGCAGAGGCAGGTGGGGATGCCTTGGGCTGGTACTGGTACATGTTGTTGGGATACATACGTGCCTGTAACATTAGATGCTGTTTGAATATATATATAAATATATGAGACTGTAACACTGTATGTTACTGGGGTACATACTCTTAGGCTGTAACATTAGATGTGTCTTGGAAACAGTAAACATAACAGCAATTGCTACTGTTGTGCTGAGTTTTAGGTGGTGCTGGCAGTGACCTTGGGAGTTTATTGCAGACAACTTTCATTTACTAAAGACTTGGTCTGTTACAATAAGCAAAGAACACGGGCTTCGCCTTCAGTGCTATACTTATTGTGGAAGGGAAAAAGATGTTCTTGTATTTCTTTTTCATTTTAACTCTTTCGTGGCAGTTAATCTTCATTCATGGTAACATTTAAACCCTCTTAAAAAGACAAATGTAATGAATATGTTTATATTCATAGGACTGGCAAAATACTTACAATTATAAACTCATTACTGAATAAAAGACATAAAAACCCAATTTCAAATATCTAGCACTTTCACTAACCTCTCAGAGAAACTGACCACTTAAATCAACATGCAATATACATATACTGTGCAACATATGTTCTCACAGTGGTGTTGCTTATGATTCAAGTCTTTTGGAATATGACGCTGTGTCACTAGGTGAGTACTTCCTGGTGTTTCAAAGGACTGTAGTACCTTCAAGATATCATAAGCCATGTACCAAACAATACTATATCACATGCCAGAACTCTCACATCTTCAGCAACACTCTTGTGAGGACAGCAAATCTTTCACACACACAAAATTCTTAACATCACAAGGCGGTTAAGTTCACAACAAACCACTCAACACGGCAGACACAACCCACCCTTTTTACTGTCAGGTAGTTCTCTGACCTTGTTACATAACTTGAAATATAATTAAATATCAACAGCAAACTGATTTATTGTCTTATAAATATGTTTTTGTGTCAGCTTGTACCAATCTTACAACAATGCTGCTTTACAGTTTCCCCTTCACTGCCAATAATGCGCACGCAATTTGGATCTTTTGTGAATCTATCACCCAATCCTGTCCATTTCCAGTACTGATCACTGTGCCTCGTTTTAATAACAAGCTTATACTGACAATACTGGCGCCAATATATCTACCACAATGACCAGCGTGATCAAGCACTGAAATGCACAGCACATAACATTTGCCCCTTACTGGTTTAAAAACTGTAAGCAGTACTTCTTACTTAGGTCATTATATATTAATTTTCATCAAGGAAAAATTTACTGTACAAAGACTGGCTACTAATTGATCTAAATAAACACAAACCGTCTGCATTTGCCTATCAGGTCCTTGTCCAGTATAACCAGCTTGCTGGTAAACTGTGGAACGCTGCTGTGATTGTGGATGTTGCTGCATTGCACTGTTATCAACTGTTTGCAGGTCTCTTCCTGCTGTAGATGCTGCAGCAGTTGATGACAGTGATGCTCCTGCAGCAGGATTAGACTGTGGTTGCTGCTGCTGTTGCTGCTGTTGCAGCGGCACTAAACCAGTAGCTTGACCTTGTCTATAAAATGATAGAAAAAGTAACACATCTTAAGTTTCTTAAATACAAACTTACTAAACACTGGAGCACAAAACAGTACTGTGAGTGCTGGGATACCAGTAAAGTTTCTGCCAGAGCACAATCATGTCGTTAGTTCAAACCGTACTTCAACATTTCACACTGCAACCATTGCGGTAAGCTTAGGAACGTAGCAATAAAATGCTACAGTAAATAAGCTCAAGACAAGCAACAGTGATGATGACAATTACAACAGCGGCGGCGGCGGCGACGACGACAACAACAACGACAACGACAACAACAACAACAACAACTACACATTAGAAGTACCATATATTGTTACCACAGGATAGCTGCAACAACACTGATGCATACCAAAGAAATATGGTTTCAGGTATGCAATTGTGTCAAGGCAATAAAATAATAATAATTCAATTAATTAATCAACATGCACAACAGCACAGGGTCAATTATGAAACTGGCATGAGCACACAAATGTATAAATATACAGGAACAGCAGAATTACACAAAAAAGAACACAAAACAAAAAGAGACAAGAGAGCATGCTGTCTTAATATCCCACTAAAATGCTATCAGGCTACACTATAAAACACATCTGCAATACACAAGTGAACATGTACACTAATATACATCTATTACACAAACAATTAAAGGAAAAAAGAGGATATCAAATTAGACAAGTTCATTTTATCAAGTTTCATCATTAAAAAATTTAAAAAAAAGTGACTCATTTGTGATTACATATGGTTGGTTTATGTAAAATTCATCACAATACACTGATCTGTTTTCTAAATGTACTTACATCTCTGAAAACCAAGTTTGCTGCTTTTACGCAACTAACCGAAAGACAGTTTTAAACAAGTAACTGACAAAATGGAAAAGTCTCTAACATTACACATGAGGAGGCAAGAGACCTGCGATATGAACAAGGAATGGATAATGTTTTGCATGATGATGATAATTATGATGATGATGACACACTAACACCAGACGCACTCCAAATGCACAGGTTATTTAGCAATGCAGTATGTGTTACATTTGTGTTGTTGGCTCTATACAATATATACAGCCAACAACACACATTAATACACATACTTCTGAATGAGTTACACATCAAAATACATTCTATAATAAACAACAGAAAACAATCCACAAAACCAACAGTGATCAAAGGGCATAGCAAATGGGAAATGAAATGATAATATGGACTCTTATCTCAGATAATCTTCAAACTTAACGTGTATGTTCATCTCAGAACCACATTTCAGTGGCTGAATGCTATTCAGAAACATAATAACAACAGTGAAATATAATAAACATTATACAAACAGAAACATAGGCCTATGACATCAAGCAGGTATCCAAACAAGTCAAATTTTGTAAATAACTTTAACATCTGCACCAGCTCTATCATCAATATATGGATAGTTTCATTGGATTTTTAATCTTCAACTTGGTAATAAATTCCAAAATATCAATACAAACCTGTATACTCTATGAGGCAAAGATATGGCCTAATAGCCTCAAACATTTTACATCCTTTTGTACTCTTACAAGGCAACCTAAGAAGGCTAACCAGTGTAAGCCAAAATATGCTGTCCTTTGAATAATCATGCAAAGTTATAGTAAATACAGGAACAGAGTTGTGTCAGCTGAAAAACTCTATCTTTCTTAGTCACCAACCAAACAAGGATGCATTCAACTACAGTGAACTTTAAAACAAGACAGGAAATACACGTATAACACAACATTGTGTTGTGTTCATCTAACCAATGTTGCAGTTGAAAAACAATGAATTCCATGTGTGTTGCTGAGTTACATGCCACTGTCAACTATATAAATAAAATATTGAGTGAGGTACAGCAATGCTTTTATGGCAAATTTACGTCTCTGCCAACAATAAAATATACGTAGGTCTTCACAGACGTGCCTGACAGTGCTATGAAACAATGAATGTTTGTTGGCTCATGGCCTTCTTTTGACACACTATCTGGCTCAAAAGGATGTAACAACAAGCAAGTCATTGCACAGTTTCCCAGTTTTTGTAAGTGTTGCTGTTAAAACATCTGACAAGAGCAAAACAACTTAATCAATTATAAAGCAATAACTATTAAATATTACGAATGTGTATGTGAATAATATGATGTAAAATAGAAGGCCATCTACTGCTTTCTGAGCTGAAACATATGTAGAGACAAATATATCTCCCCGGTATGCACTAGAGTTCATCAGTTCTCTATATAAATGGTAAGTGTTCTTAAGTGTTATATTGAACAACACTGTCAATTTATAAGACTATAAATACAGCATCAGTGATACATGAATGAAAGGTAATGGAGCATTAGCAGAATGAGAATGACAGGTGTAAGCTGAAACACTCAGAGCAAAACCTGTCCCAAAAATCCTACATGGACTGGTCTGTGACTGAAACTGGGCAGCTGTGGTGAAAGGAGTGCAACTAAATGAGCCATGCCATGGCCTCTCAAAACATTATTCACTGTAATCTTAAGCTGACTGTATGAATTACAACTGCTGCAACATGAGTAAGCCAATGAATTCAAAAAAACTAACAATGACTTTCATTGCCATTATTACAGAAGAATGAAATTCCTGTTCCATTGTTCTGTCAAACTTGTTTGCAGATGATCCAGTACTTACAGTACCATCATGAACATACATACAGAATACGTATTATTGTACACATTTATTAAGACACATAACAGAGATGGGGTAACATGGTTGGTATAGTGACTAGGCTATTGGCTGTTCAGCCTTCAATTCCTGGCAGGAGAGGAGATTTTCCTTTTCTCAAAAATGTTCAGATGGCTCCCTATTCAATACATTCAAGGGGCTCTTTCCTTGGGTGCTAAACTATCAGGACAAAAAGTCAACCACTCACCTCCATCCCAGTACCAAAGCTACGCGGTTACTTCCCTGATAAAACTTCATGGTACACAGAGGAACAGCTTTCCTTTTACAACAAATAACAAACTGCTCTTGTAACATCCTTCATAATTTATACATACAGCAGAACTGTCATGTAAGAATTTTCTGGGGTACAAGCATTTTATACCTTCCACTAAGAAAAAATGTGAAAGGGGGTTATGTCAAAATGAAACAGACAATTACTATGATGGTTATAAAAACATTATATTCACTCTAAAGCTAAACCTAGTAACGTTCTTCTTTAACAAAATAAACTAAAATTAGGGTTTCACTGTACAAGACATACTGTGCATCAGTTCTTCCATCAAGAGATCTGAAAACAGGAAATACTGTAGGTGTTACAAAACATGACTCCATGTAGTACAATCAAACACTACAAAGTTTTGTAAACACAATATGAGTTGTATACATACATTACTGGGACACTACTTTTAAAACTAACCAAGAAGTGACACCTACTCTGTTGCTAGGGTGTGGGGTAGAGAGCAACTCAAGTCTACTAAAACTGGCATCATAAATCTTGCAGCAGCTTAAAATACCCACAACTGCAAAACTTCCAACTACCTCACCATTCATAATAATCAGGGGTTCCCCATCAGTTTCATCACCACTGTCACCCCTACCATCACCATTTCAACTTGTCACTAACTGACACAATTTCTCTAGTTATGGTGGCCATCGTCATACTGTGTTACTCTGCACTCACAGAACTGAACAATTGAGTTTCAACTTAGCTTCCTCCAGTCTTACACCTGAACCTCATTATCTTCCTCAGAGTCTTTCTTACTCTTCATCACTGAAAGTACATTGCTGAGTTAGTTTGAAATTCATCCTGAAATCACTACACTTCAACTATGTATAATTATGTCATCACACAACCCTAACTCTAATGCTGTAAATACAACCCCTGAACTGAACCTACAAACCGGTGCAGGGACCAAATTTTCATTTCTTAAATGGATGAAAACCTAAAACTGAGAAACCTAACTCTGAAAAAAATTATACATTATGAGTGTGCAGTTAGTTCTAGGCTGGTAAACCTCCACAAATTCATTTACGTCTCTAGAGAATATAACAGAGTATATAAGAAAATCAATACATAATTAAAAATATTGCCGGTCCCAGTAGCCGCGCGGTGTAAGGCATAGGTCCACGGCCGCTCGCCTGCTGAGATCGTGGGTTCGAATCCCACCGGGGGCATGGATGTTTGTCTGTTTTAAGTGTTGTGTGTTGTCAGGTAGAGGTCTCTGCGACGAGCTGATCACTCATCCAGAGGAGTCCTACCAATTGTGAGGCGTCATTGTGTGTGATCTGAAAACCTCAAGAATGAGGAGGCCAAGGCCCGCGTTTGGCCGCAGTGCCATAGGTAAAAAAAAAATAAAAATCTTGTTAACTCATGACAAAGAAATCCCTTGCTTATTTTTCATCATCTGGATCCCACAAAACACCTGAAGGCAAGAGTTTCTGTTACAAAAGACCTGACAAATGGGCTAAAAACTAGTAGCATCAGGTCTCCTAAAGCACAGACGGATAAAATCCAAGGCAGTTACAAAATACAGTAAAGAGAGGGCATTAAAAATCTGGTTTCAAAGTAATTTCTAAGTGTCAAGCAACAAACTATACTAAAAAAAAAAAAATAATTACATTCAACATGTGTCAGATTCTACATGTACAGCAAAGACCAAGAGCAGTACAGGATAAATTACGGAGAAGAAATATACGTTTCACACCTCTCACATGTGTTGTCCAGACTGAGTCATCATCAGGGAGAACATGTAAGAGCAAGTAGAAACAATTAAGTTTTACACTAAACAGTGTTGCCTTAAGTAGCTGACCTATTCCAAAGTACAGTTGCATATTAATATATTGCCAGAATCTGCACAAACTGTCCCAATAATCCCAGCTATCACTGACATGTATTCTTTAGTTTACAGTTCAGTCACTCTCCATAACATATTCTGTACTGTTGTTTATCTTTACTGTAACACTGCCTGCAAGTACATGGCCAAGGATGCACACATACTTACTGAATAGACTTGTACAAGTCCTTGATCTTCATTTGTACAGGAGTAGAGCGTAATCGGAGCAATTCTACAGCTCTAGCCTGCAATTCAGTCTTTCTTCCTGATTTGTTACGACCAGCGAATCCTAGAAGCATCTGGAGCTCTGACACTCTAAAACTTAACACCATATTCTGAAAAGAGCAAGGAACCACATTTCAGATGCATCCATACAAACACAAATGATACCATTTTTATTATAGAATACAAGGAATCCTAAATGTATGTTGATGCATGAAATTACTGCATGTTGGTGGTCAGAAGTTGATATGATGAGAAGTTCAGACAATGGACAGATGAAATTCAATTTACAACTTACGTACATGGTCTGTAAATAAAGTAATGAGACTGCCTGCGTATTGCATGATCTGGCAGCACTGCGGGCTTGCCCTTCATGTGAAGGGTAGGTAAATATCTCATAGACTTCTAGTATGAGTTTCAACTCGCTAGCGTCACCACGCTAATTTAATGCGGTTTTTTGTGAAGCAGTTTTTGTGTGTGTGTCATGGAAATGGAAGAGTGCAATTTCAAGCAACGATGTGCAATCAAATTTTGTGTTAAACTTAGGGAAACCGGAATTGAAACTTTCAATAAACTGAAACAGGCCTATGGGGAGCATGCTTTGTCGAGATCACAAGTGTTTAAGAGGTATAAGGCATTTTCAGTGGGCCGTGAATCCATTAAAGATGAACCCCGCTCTGAAAGACCTTCAACTTCAAAAACTGATAACAATGTGGAGAAAGTGCAAGCCTTTGTGTTGTCAGACTGTTGACTCAGTGTAAATGATCACTAGTGAGTTAATTTGAACCACACCACGGTTCATCAGATTTTAAAACAGGAATTAGACATACGAAAATTGTGTGTGAAGAATGTCTCCAAAAACCTGACAATCGAACAGAAGGACAATCGGAAGGACGTGGGTCTTCATCTTCTGGAACGGATCCAAAGTGACAGAAATTTCTTGAAGAACGTGATTACAGGTGACAGAACATGGATCTTTGAGTACGATCCAGAAACAAAAAGACAAAGTAAGGAAAGGCACACATCTGCATCACAACGTCCGAAAAAAGCGAGAATGAGCAAGTCAAAAATAAAATCCACACTCATCTGCTTTTTTGACAGTCAAAGGATTGTCCATACAGAATTTGTGCCTCAAGGACAAACTGTTAATCAGTTTTATTACCGTGAGATTCTTGAAAGACTAAGAAAGAGAGTTGTTCGCATGTGACCAAGCATTGCTAACAATTGGATGATCCATCACGACAATGCCCCTTGTCACATGGCTATCTCTGTGATCGAATTTTTGGCTAAAAAGGGCTTTCCTGTGGTTCCATAGCCCACATACTCCCCTGATCCGAGTCCGTGCGACTTTTTTTTGTTCACAAAACTAAAGTTTTACCTTAAAGGATGCCACTTTCACAAAGTGGAAAACATCGGAAAAGCTGTAACCGACCAACTAAAAGTAATTCTGGTTAGCGAATTCCAGCGCTGCTACGAAGAGTGGGAACAACATCTCTGAAGATGTGTAGCCTCCAAAGGGAACCATTTTGAAGGGGACAAGCTTGATTTGTAGTTTAAAAATAAATACAGAGTTATACAGAATCAGTCTCATTACTTTATTTACAAACCGCGTATTATGTCAGAACCACTTACAAAGCATATATGACAAAGACTCAAACCCCAAAACATCAACATTAAAACAATAAAATACAATTTAATATAATATAATGTAAAATATAAAAAATAATGAAAACAAATCGTTATTTGAACTTATCGAAATCATACACTCACACAACCCATACACAATCAGTACGCCATAAATTCTTCCACCAAATAAAATACATGTTCACAGAAAGGATTTCAGCTCTCTGTTGAAAGATATGAGCTTGTCCAACTTTTTTGTTATCAGACAGTATCTTACTGTGCAGTCTGATTCCTGAATTCACCACACTCTTCCTTAAAATGCATGTATTAAACATGTGAACATGTAGACCCAATTCTCTTAATGTATAGTACTTACAAATTTGCACATTTTGCTCAACTGAATCTCTGTACTTCTTAGCATAACATACTACTTCAAGTAAGTATAAAGGAGCCACTGTCAGTAAACTGTTGTCCTTCAGTACCTGTCTACAAGATGTATATTAACTAATCCCACTAATTATTCAAGTAACTCCTTTTTACTTTAAATATATTATTACTTTCATTATCCCCAACCGAAAAACTTATACCATACCTCAAACGTGCAAGAAAATTTAAGTAATAAATATTTCTTACTTCCTTAATGTTACAATAATATTATTACTTGACTGAATTTGGGACTTAATAATCATACTTGTGTATGCCACTTCAGGTACTCTGTGACATATACACCTCCTAGAGCCGGCCCTGGGTGTCTCTAGGCGAGACTTACAAAAGAGGCTCGGCCACTGGTTGGTTAACCAGCATGGGGCTCAATGGTGAGGTCTTGGTGACACCCAAAGACAGGCTCGACAGTTTATCTCAGAACCTAGTCTATGTACAAGGGCTAAATTTTTTACCTTTAACAGGGTTCAATCCAGGGCTGTAACTGGCCTTATTATGGCTCATAACGCCCTGAGGAGACAGCTCTACCTACTAGGGCTGCTTGTCAGCCCCTTGTGCAGGAAGTACGGGGTGAAAGAGGAAACCTCGGCTCACATTCTTTGTGAGTGCGAGGCTCTGGCCTCACTCAGACATATGTACTTGGGCTCCTTTTTCTTGGAGCCAGAGGATATTAGGAGTTTAGACTTGGGGGCCATCTGGAACTACAGTAAGGTTACAGGGCTCCCTTGATTCGATATGGGGCACAAAGGGCCCATTCAATTCAAGGCCTAGGTGCATTGGGGCTGAGAGGCCCCGAACCCAAATGCAAATCAATCAATACACCTCCTAAGAATCTTAAGTCTTAGTTACATGTAACAGCCCTTTTGAAACTGATTTGTGCTCTTACAAGAAGTCTATGTTGTGTGGTATGAAATGATATTGCTATTGTTTTTTCAACATTTACTATAAGGTTGTTTTTGTGAAACCAAGCATCTAACTCCTTTATACCACTATTATGTTTATGTTTCAGAGTACTGCCATCTTTGTCATTGATCAACAAAACTGCATCATCTGCAAATAAAGCTGATATTGATATCTGCTGATATAACCTTGTGTTTCACTTGTTAAGGTTAGTGATTTTTCTCAACCTATTTAAAAATTGCACTTTTATTACTGGAGATTTTTAATCCTTGTGTAAGTCATCTATTTCTATTGGTTTGCTCAAATTAATATTTGTGTAAATGCTACATTAAAATAATAAGGGATCACAACAATGAAATTTTAAATTTGGTATTGACAATAGTGTATAACAATACCTCTTGCTGTGATTATGTAATAAATACTTACAATTCCTCCACGCTTTTCTCAGAAAGCTGCCTTTTCATGGCTTAATAAAACTTCTTTTTCAATTTTTGAAGATTACACACAGTATTTGTGCTTGGTGATCTGAGTAACCCAAGTCCAATACTGCTGCTAAATTATTTTGGATTTTCCTTGGTTATTATCATTACATCTATCAATGATCTAATACTCTGTAATTCTAGTCGGTGCTGTTACCATATTTATC
>Ga0209755_10008503_pt1 | contig 10977 bp, 10 predicted proteins | sample TergutCo191P1_FD_187301 | JGI IMG/M metagenome (GOLD analysis project Ga0209755, IMG submission 187301) | Cornitermes sp. P1 segment gut microbial communities from Petit-Saut dam, French Guiana - Co191P1 (SPAdes) (version 2) | ecosystem: Host-associated > Arthropoda: Insects > Digestive system... | reverse complement strand
TTTATCGGCGCTTTCAAATTTGATTTTGAAGGCACCGAAATATCTGTTTCATTTTGGTTTGATGTGGAGTCAAAGGTAAGGTGGTTTCAGATATCTTATAATATGCCGTGGGAAGAGAGGAGATGAATCCGTTAAGCAAATCATTGATGCAACATCAAACGATTGGATGGTAAGATACCGTCCAATCGAAAGGCAAGGACAATATATTGAGCCTGATGACGGACAGGTAAATCAAACCTTTCAGCCATTTTCATCAAATAGTAGACCAGTTAGTCAAGGAAGAATTAGATTTGATGTGCTAGAAAGAGATTTTTTATCCCAACGAGAGGGCAGCAACTAGTTTAAAATACCGACAGCATTAAGAGGAGAATAGTATGTTAAACGGGCGGAATGGAAGAAAAAAAGTTTTTATATGCTCACTGCTGTGTGTTTTCACATTATTGAGCTGCTCTGAAACTGTAGCGGATGAATCGCCGATATTTGTACAGGCTAATATAAGTCGGCACAGATATTATAGTGAAATAGTATCTAACTTGGGTGAAATTTGGATAGCGTATACTCCTATACGCGGTACGATTATTCTTGGATCGGGTTCAGAGCGCTTCCTCATAGAGAGGGTAAATTATTACTACAAAGAAGACGGTAATTTTATTTTTATGGGGAGTGTCGATGAGATAGGTGTGCATGATATGGCGGGGAATCTTCTTAGAACTGTTCCTTCAACAGTAGGGCGAAGGTTTCAGGTAGCAGGAATATCTTCATCGATCGCAGAGCATAGAGATCTAACAATTCGTTTTATAATAAAGCCGGATGAAGTAATTGATCACTATTGGGAAACCGAGGTATGGGAATTCCTTGACATTGATATAGAAAATGCTTCAATAAAACTTAGAGACAGGTCAGGGTGGAGACCTTAAATAAAAGGGTGAGGTGGCAACTAAAAATCAGAATTATTTGGAAGAAATTTTTTTGATCCACATAATGCTCAAAGGAGTAACGATGAAAAAGATTGAATTTTTACCTTTTTTTATGCTCTTTGTGTTTGTTGCTTGTTCAACGCAAGAAGCTGAAAATCACAGCAGGTTTTATGTACAAATTTAAGATATCCGTTTTTATTTACGATACAGTCATAGGAACGATGTTGAGACTTTTTTAGGTCTACCTTCCAATGTCATGTTTTCTGAATGGGGGGGACACGGATTTCATTGGACTAACTTTACTACTTCTACATATGAAAATGGTTATCTTCGTTTCCGTTATAACTATGAAGGGGATATAATACGAGTTACTGTAAGCATAAACTATAGCAGGGAAGTTTTTATACTCGGCAGGCCGTTTAATGAACTCAATCACGCTACTGTCACTCACTTGCTTGGGCAAGCCGGCATCGAAATTTTCCATGCTACGGAAAATTTTATCGGCTCCTTTAAGCTTGATTCCGCAGGTGGTGAATTAAATATATTCTTTTATTTTGATGATGAATCAAACATAACATGGTTTGATATGTATTATGAAAATCCGTGGGAAGAGAGGAGATGAAAGGATACCCGAAGTGTCAACTAAGGAATCACTGATTGATTTTGCTCTTTGTCCAGTGATTCCCTAAGTTCGTGTGGCTGGTGGGGAAAGGGACTGCCTTTCAGGACAACCCGTTCCGCACTCTTCGCCAGAGAGTACTCCGGTGCATTCCCAGAAGGCGCGCTGCCTGGGGAATGTTTCCGTTACAGGCGTCCAGCGTTTCCTTGATTTTTTGGGTGGTGAGGGTTTTCATGTCCATGACAGGGACGGGAACAGGTGCTTCAGCGGGGATGGACGCTTCCGCCAAAGGCTGTTCAGTAATGGGTTCGGGCTTGAAGCGGAGCTGCTTTCGTTTAAGGCTTTCGGCTATCAGCATTATTATCCGCAGGGGCGGGTCTTCGGGTCTAATCGAGGCGACCAGCGTATGCGTAAAATTTTTGAGTTCGCGGATATTGCCGGGCCAACTGTATTTGCTCAAATGCTTTTCCAGCTCCGCGGCAATAAGGGAAACAATATTCCATACCGCGGGAGAAAGGCCTTCCAGAAACTGGAGAAACAGCGGGATAATGTCTTCTTTCCTTGTGCGCAGCGGCGGGATTTCCAGCTGCAGTACATCCAAGCGGTAATACAGGTCTTCGCGAAAAGTGTTGCTCTGCACCAAATCCCAAAGGTTCCGGTTGGTCGCGACAATTATTCGGGTGTCAAAGGGAACAAGCTTATTCCCGCCGACACGCAGAACCTGTTTTTCCTGAATCACCCGGAGCAGCTTGCTTTGCAGCGCGGTGCTCATCTCCCCGATTTCATCAAGAAAAATAGTCCCCTGATGCGCCATTTCAAAATAGCCTTCTTTGCCGCCTTTCAGCGCCCCGGTAAAAGCGCCCTCGCTGTATCCGAACAGTTCGCTTTCCAGAAGGCTTTCAGAAATCGCAGCGCAGTTTACCGCAACAAAAGCTTTGCCCGCACGAGGACTGCAATTGTGAATTGACTGGGCTAAAACCTCTTTGCCGGAACCGGTTTCCCCCATAATCAAAATCGGCTCATCGGTTTTTGCAAAATTTTTTGCCAGCGAAAGAAAGCTCAAAAAATCCTGATTGACAGAATGGTATTTTTCGAACGTGTACTTGGCAGTAAATCCCTTTTGAGCCCAGGTTTCCCGGCGTATGGCGCGTTCGGTGTTTTGTATCTCCTTAACATCATCAATGTACAAAAGCATATTTACGATTTTCTGTCTGGCGATAATAGGAATACTGTTTACCAACAGCGTTTGCCCTTTAATATCGCAAAAAATGCGGTTTGTGTTTTCAGAGGCATACATTTTATGCACATCGGTTTTGCTGAAATAAAAATCCAGTTTTTTCCCTATAACCTCTTCCATCGTTGTGTGCAAATATTGAAGGGCGACAGGATTGCAGAGGAAAACCGTTCCGTATTGATCCATAAACAATATGCCCTGTTTTGAATTGTTGATTATGGAACCCAGTTGCAGATTCCAGGAATTCTGCTGGCTTATGGAAAGCGCCATATTCGCGGCGGTTTTCAAACTGTGGCGTATGGATTCGTTGGGAAAAAGATAAATGTTTCGTATGCTGTGTTTTTCAGCGTAATGACAAACCAGGCCGCTGCCAATAATGCACCTGCAGCCATCTTCTTTGCAGCGCAATACAAGCAGCTCAATTTGCTCATCGGTATCTTCATAAAATTCCATATTGATATTCACCGACAGAATGTTTGTCAGTTGTTCGATGTCCTTCGCCGAGAAAGTGTCCCTGTGAATAATCACGGTTGGGGTGCTGGTAAATTCTTTAGCTTTGCTGCAAGCCGTAAGAATGTCGTACAGGCTTGGCTCTATGGTGATAATAGGTTTGCTGGTTTTCTTTTTCAGCATTTTGGCGTTATTTCCGCTGGAAAACAATACATCGTAGGTGTGTATATCTTCCGGAAGCACCGAGTCAGAATGAAGCAGCATTTCCTTAAAAACAAATTCAGCAGGCAGTTCCAGCTCGCCAAGTTCCCGTGCAAGCGTTTTGCTGGTCAGTCCTATACTTATAACACAAACCTGAGGGTTCAATGCTGTTCCTCCTCTCTCCTAGGGAATAACTTTATTACAGCATGCAGAAAGACGCAACCGCACAATGTGAGATACGGTGTGCGGCGATTACATCGCATTGACAAAACAAGAATTCCATACGATTATGTAAACAGGCGGTAGCCGAAAGCCGTATATGCGAGGACGGTCGGTCTGATTTTCAGGCGGGCCATGTTTCCCGACTACGGCTTTTTTTTGTGCTGGGGAATAAATCTTACACTTTTAAGCGTGTAATACCTGAACTTCGCGATATCATCAACTCCCTTCCTGATAGTGATAATAACCCTGAACAACACCCCGTTAACCTTACAGGCGCTTTCAAACAGGCTTGCCCCCTCAATCTCCGGTCTATTCTTATAGTCAGGATTTTCCTCAATAAAAATACCGTTTTCAAGGAAAAAATCCAGCAACTGCATCGAAATAATGTGTTCCCGCTTTCTGGATTTCCGCCACCATTCCATAAGCCCATCACGGGATACCCGTATTGGATTTTGAGTATCCTTGTTTGTAAAAACCTTCCCCTGAAATTTCTGCCGTGCAGCCTGAAGATTGCTGTATTTCAACTGCCCGATTGAAAGCTCTTTTTCTTTCTCTGTCTCCCAAATTTCAGGCACTTGAATATTCCCGGTATTATTCACGATACGAGTATACAGAAACGAATCTGGAAGGTACATGGGAAAACAGAAACATACGCTGTTCACTTTACCGCAATTCGTAGAAAAACGCAACCATGCAACAAGTGATATGGTTGCGTAGTTGCACTATTCAACTGGTTTTTCGCAACGGTCTGCTTATTTCCCCGTATTTCCCCGAATTTCAGGCGAAAAACATTATTTTGAAGTTGGCACGGTTTTTGCTAATAGAAGTTATGTATAGATGGCACCTACATAGGAGGATTAAAAGAAATGAGTGGAAAACTTAGCCTTTCGCAGCAGGTTTCAGAAATAGGGGCGAAGTTGAAGTTTGAAGATCTTCCCCCCTTGGTAGTGGAAAATTCGAAAAAGTTTATCCTTGACTTACTGGGAAACATTCTGGCGGCAAAACATCTTCCGTCCAGCGAGATGATATTCCAGACAGCCAAAGACCTTGGAGGAGATCCGACAAGCACGGTAATTGGCTGGAACTACAAAACGTCCGCGCAGATGGCCGCATGGCTTAACGGAACATTCGGGCATTCTTTTGATATGGATGATGACCACCGGGAAGGGACGCAGCATTCATCGACAGTTGTGTTCCCTGCGGTTCTGGCACTCGCGGAGAAGTTTGGCAAAAACGGAAAAGATTTGCTTACCTCGTTTATTTTTGGTTCTGAAGTTACCATACGTTTGGGCGAGGCGTTTTTGGGACAGACGTATTATCAAGGTTTTCATCCGACCGGAACCTGCGGCGTGTTTGGAGCGGCAGCCGGAGCTGCAAAGATAATTGGATTGGATGCCGGTCAAATGACCTACGCGCTGGGGCTTGCCGGAAGTCAGGCTGCAGGGCTTCTGGAGTGGAAGGCTCAAGGAACATGGTCAAAGCGTTTTCAGGCCGGCACTCCTGCAATGAGCGGAACGCTTGGTGCGCTTTTGGCATCCCGCGGTTTTACAGCGCCCACCACAGTTTGGGAAGGGGAGGACGGCTTTATCCGCGCCTACTCTTATAAGGACACTTGGGATTTGAACAAGATTATTGATGAGTTTGGGAAGCGGTGGGAAACAACTGATGTAAGCATCAAGGTTCACGCTTGCTGCCGTTTTTCCGCGCCGCTGGCTGACTGCGCCCTTGATCTGTACAAGCGTGGCATTGATGTAAATCAGGTGGATTCGATTCTTGCAAAGGTGAACAAGTATTCCATTAAGGTTCTGACCATCCCCGAAGAAACCAAGGCCGACCCGAAAACAGAAGTTGACGCGCAGTTCAGTCTTCCGTACGCTATTGCGGTGGGAATGGTAAAGGGTAAAGAAACAATTGCTGAATATCACGGCCCGGCAATTCGCGATCCTGAAGTGCTCGCGCTGGCGAAAAAAGTAAAATGGGAACTGGATCCGGAAGCTGAAAAGGTGTATCCCAAATACTATCCGTGTACGGTTATTGTTACTATGAAAGACGGCACCCAGCACACCGCCCATGTGGATTATCCCAAAGGCGATCCGGAAAACCCGGTTTCGTGGGACGAGGCAGTAGAAAAGTTCCGGTTTATGGCGGGACACCACAGAGGGACAGTTGAGCAGGACAGGATTATAGAGATTGTCAGTAACCTGGACAAGCAGAAAGATATGGGTGAGCTGATCAAGTATATTTCTTGATCGCTCGATAATCGCAAGGAGTATTTGTGAATATGTTTAATATCGAAGGGAGAAAGGCAATCGTAACAGGAGGAACCAGAGGTATTGGTTACGGCATTGCGGAGTGCTTCCTTGAGGCCGGTTGTGAGGTTGTCATTATCGGCTCTTCTGAGAAAGCCCAAACAGTACCTGAGCAATTCAGGGCTAAAGGCTACAAATGCCACGGTGTCAGGGCAGACCTTGGAAATCCCGATGATGCAGGCAAGGCATTTGATCAATCGCTTGGTATACTCGGCGGGGGGTTAGACATACTGGTAAACAATGCGGCGATACAGTTCAGATGTAAATCCGATGACTTTCCTTTCGAAGAATTTATGCGTGTTATCAACACTAACCTTGTCGCGGTGTTTGTATTAATGCAAAGGGCTACAAAGGTAATGAAGCCAAGAGGGTGGGGCAGAATAATCAATATCAGTTCTCTCCATGCAGTTCAGGGCGGCATCTGCATGCCTGCGTATTCCGCATCTAAAGGCGGTGTATTGCAGATGACAAGAGTATTTTCTGACGACTGTGCCAAATACGGGATTACTTACAACTGCGTTGCGCCCGGCTATATGGATACGGATATGATAGCCGCGATAAAGGAAGATCCTGCAAGAGAAAAAGCTGTTTTATCCAGAGTTGCCGTTGGGCGCTTGGGCAATCTGGATGACTGCAAGGGTATATGCCTGTATTTGGCTTCCAATGCATCGGCGTTCACCACAGGAGCGTTTATTCCGGTGGACGGTGGTCATTACGCTATGGGATGATAATGTTGCAACTTCTGTATTTCCTTTCTGCTAAAGCGGGTTTACACACAATTCCCGTTTAGAATATTAATTTCGCGGAGGTATTTAAATGCAAAAAAAGTTTTTATGCGTGTTAATGGTTTTGCTTTTAGCGATGTCTTTTGTCGCTTGCCAGAGAGGGCCGCAGCCTTTTCGTGAGGGTGATCAAATTGTTCTGAGAGCGGGGCATACCGTTCCTGTCGATCATCCTTATCAACATGGATTAGAATTTCTTGATCGACTACTAAACGAGAGGACAAATGGAAGTCTTCGCCTTGAGATTTTTCCAAATGCTCAGTTGGGTGGAGAGCGGGCGCTTTTTGAAGGCGCGCAAATGGGAACAGTTGACATAGCTCTTGGTGCTACCGCTCCGCTGGCGAATTTTGATCCAGCTTTTCTGGTTTTTGATCTGCCCTATCTGTTCGATAGCAGAGAGCATGCATACAGAGTTCTTGATGGTGATTTTGGTCAACAAAAATTTGACGGTCTCGAAAGATTTGGAATGGTTGGTTTGGCATATTGGGAAGCAGGATTTTTTCCAATTATAAATACCAGAGGAACAATGAATAATCTCGCTGAGGCTTCAGGCTGGAATATAAGAGTTATGGAAAACGAGATGTTTATGGCTTGGATCACCGCGATGGGTTCGAACCCTGTTCCAATGGCATTCGGAGAAGTATTCACCGCGCTTCAAACTGGAATAGTAGACGGGGCTTCTGTTTCTATTTCTTCAATTCATGCTAGCGGAATGTTTACAGTTGCAAGGTATCTTGACTTGATAGATGCGATATACAGCCCTCTCCCCTTGGTCATAAGCCAAATAACTTGGAATAGGCTTCCCGTTTCGTATCAGGCTATTTTAAGGCAGGCAGCTATTGAAGCTCGCGACTTCCAGCGTGATTTAATTACCCGCGCTGAGATGGAATATCTCGAACGAATGGCGGCGGCAGGAACAGTGATACGCCAATTTACTCCAGAGGAAAGAAGAGTCTGGCAGGATACAGTTCAAGCTAATGTTTGGCCCAATTTTATAGGGAGCAGGGTTTCCCAAGCTGACGTAGACGCCATCGCCGGATATAGGTAACTGGTAGCAATTGGCTGTTGTATTTTCGTAATGACAGCCAATTGTTTTTTGAGATAGGTAGGGAGTATTTTAATGGGTATTGATGCTACACAGAATGTGAAAATGCGTTTTAGAATCATAAGAAAATGTGATGTTATAATATCAAAAATTGAAAACATCATTTCAGCAATGTGTTTTATGTTTATGAGTATTTTTGTTCTTATTGGTATTGTGATGCGATTTATCTTAAGGATTCCTAATCAATTTGGTGAAGAAGCGTCAAGATATTTGATGATATGTGGAATCTTTTTGGGCATAAGTATGGGCGTACGCAAAAAGGCACATCTTGGAATTCAGGTGTTTGTCGAAAAACTACCAGCAAAAATATCAAAGATAGTCAAAATCAGTGCTTCATTGATAACTATTTCTTCATTTTTTATATTTGCGTATGTTGCATATTTATTTGTACTAATTCAACACCGTTTTGGTCAAACTTCTCCGGCTATGAATATCCCAATGTACATTGTTTATTCGACAATTCTGCTAGGTCTTTGCTTGAGTCTTATAAGATCGATAATGGTGTTTTGCAATGATTATATTTTCCGGGAAAAAATCTTGAGCGAAGAATAAGGTGTAAACAATGACTGCTGCAATCTTTTTGATATTTTTCGGTCTTTTAGTGATAGGTGTCCCCATTGCTGTAGCTCTAGCTATGGGAGCGCTTGTACCTCTTGCAATTTTTAGAGATATACCATTAAGCGTTATCATACAGAAATTTTTTACCGCCCTCGATTCTCTTGTCTTGATGGCGATACCATTTTTTATGATAGCTGGAGGTTTTCTTGAGAAGGGAGGTGTATCAAGAAGACTTGTAAACTTGTCAAAAGCATTGGTCGGATGGATGCCGGGCGGATTAGCTGTTGTTACTATTTGGGCGTGTGCGTTCTTCGGTGCTATAGTTGGGTCAGCAGCCGCAACAGTAGCAGCTGTGGGTACTATCATGCTACCTGCTATGATAAAAGAAGGGTATCCATTGAAGTTCTCACTTGCGACAATAGCAGCCGCAGGTCTTATTGGTGTCGTACTTCCCCCCAGTAATCCCATGATTTTATACGGATTATCTGGGAGCGTATCAATCGGCGAAGTTTTTATGGGTGGTATTTTCCCTGGGATATTAATAGCCGTATCTATGTCCGTTTATGCGATCATATACGGGAAAAAAGAATTAAAACACATCCCTGTTGAAAAATTTTCTATTGGAAAAGTCTTTCCGGCTGTTAAAGATGCTATCTGGGCTATAGTAATGCCTGTTATTGTATTAGGTGGAATCTACGGTGGTGTTTTTACTCCCACTGAGGCTGCTGCCGTTGCATCATTATATGGCTTGTTGATAGGTATTTTTGTTTACAAAGAATTAAATGTTGAGAAGATATATGGGATACTAAAAGGCGCTGTGGTAACAAGCGCGATGGTCATGTTCATCATTGCTACTGCGTCTGCTTTCGGCTTCGTCATGACATTAGAACTAATTCCGAGAGGAATCGCGACTGCTATAATGGGTATTGCCACAGACAGATTGAGTTTTTGGGTAGTTGTGACAATTATGCTTTTTATAATAGGAACATTTTTGGATACATCTCCTGCGATTTTGATTCTCACGCCAATTCTTTTGCCTATAGCAAGACATTTTGACATAGACCCTGTTGCGTTTGGTGTTGTCATTGTTGTTAATCTTGGCATAGGCTTAGTAACTCCACCATCTGGACTTAACTTATTTGTAGCGTCATCACTAGCAAAAGTGGGTATGGAAACAGTGATAAATAAGCATGTGTTTACTTATTTGGGATTTGCGACCTTGGTATTAGTTTTAATTATGGCTTTCCCTGGTATTATTCTGCTTATTCCGAATCTGATGAGAGGATAAATCCATTGGGTTGATGATACGAACGTCAATGATATTCATTGTATTTACTTTGAAATCGTATGGGAAGAATCGGCATGACAGGAAAATACACTATTTATCCCTTGCACCTTGGTGATATAGAGCGGCAGAAGGGCAACATGGCATATATGCGCGACCCTGGGAAAAAAGTAATTTTTCCGCTGATAGCATTTTATGCTACCGATGGTACGCATAAAATCATGGTCGATACAGGAGGTACGGCACCGGACAGCCGTTACCAGCCCCATACCAGAACGCCGGAACAGGAACCTGTTGCCGTGTTAAGCCGTTTGGGAGTAAATCCTGATGAGGTTACCCATGTGATCTTAACCCATTTGCATTGGGATCATGCAGGCAACAATCAGCTATTTTCCAATGCAAAAATATACGTTCAAAAATCTGAATTACAATTCGCGGTTGCCCCGTTAAGAATACAGTCCGGGGCGTATGATTATGATCTCATCTTTAAAACAAGATATGAGGTTGTGGAAGGGGACACTGAAAACTTATTACCCGGCGTTTCAGTTATTGCAACTCCGGGGCATTCACCTGGTTCCCAGTCAGTGATTGTTGACACAGAAAAAGGGAAGTATTTGATACCCGGAGATTTAATAGGATTGTTTGAGTGTTATGAAAGTGATCCAATGCTGGTAAACGGACTGCATACAGATTTGGAAGTTTATTACCGAAGTCTTGATAGAATAAAAAAACTGAATTGCGTTGGAATTCTACCGGGACATGAAATTAAGATTTTTGATCATGCTAAATATCCATACAAATAAACGGACACGAACTGGTGTAACGTTTTGTTGCTATTATCTCCCTTCGCCGCAAGTAAGAATGGCGAAATCGTGGCTCGGAAGGGAGATATCGGAGCGTAAAGGGACGATGTCCTCCCTCAGAGAGTCAACGTCGAGGGTCAGAGTCGGGGTTTAGAAGGGCGATATGCAAATTTGACATTAATTTCTTTATCTTTTATACTGAATGCCATGAAGACAATAGCAGTGGCAGAAGTAGAAGCAAACTTTTCTGAAGTGCTTTTTCAAGTAAAGAAAGGGGAGCCGTGTCCTGTTTTTTACTTTTTCATCTTGACAAGTTTATATGATTGTTATTAACATAAAGGTAGGGGTTTTTATGAACACAGTTAGGTCGAATGTCGAGTTTCTGGCTGGGAAGTGGATTTTGAAATATTGCTGAAATAGAACGAGATAATCATATGTTTAGAATGGAATTTTGTATGAGCAAATGCTCATATCACAAATACTGTCGTACGG
>Ga0209755_10008502_pt1 | contig 10978 bp, 8 predicted proteins | sample TergutCo191P1_FD_187301 | JGI IMG/M metagenome (GOLD analysis project Ga0209755, IMG submission 187301) | Cornitermes sp. P1 segment gut microbial communities from Petit-Saut dam, French Guiana - Co191P1 (SPAdes) (version 2) | ecosystem: Host-associated > Arthropoda: Insects > Digestive system >... | reverse complement strand
ATTTGGGTTTGGGACCTCTCAGCCCCAGTGCACCTAGGCCTTGATTAGAATGGCCCCTTTGTGCCCCAAACAGAAACCATTAACTAGGGTGTCAAAGCATTATTAAGACACACAAATGCTGGAAATTACAGTACTACAATTGATGGTCTGACATCTGTCAACTTAGGCAGTTATTGCTCTCAGTTTGCTGTCACGAATGATTTATGCTGATTCACTGCACTAATAGCATGTGTAACCACATATAGTGAATTTATGAAGTATCTTCCATACTACATTTACTCAAATAATGTTCCCTCCAATGTTTGATAAAAGCAACTGCATTTGACACGAAATGGTGGTCATACTTGAGATATCTGCACCATGCGGTGGTTAAATATTCTGAAGTGTCCTGAATAATAAGGAATAAGAGCATGAAATAACCAAGTCCTTCGTTACAGTGAATGAGACTGCAAGCAAAGAGCCAACAACAGTAAGTGCAGTAGGCACTGCAGAACAGCACAAAAGTAGAGATGAAAGGGTAATAAAGAATGGAACACTTCAATCCAAAGGAAAAGGAGTCACTTCAAGAAATATGCTTTGACTACATGGATGTGTTTTTCCTACCTGGGGATCAACTAAGCTGTATGAATGCAGTGAAGCATTTGATTAATCTAGAGCCAGGGAGTAACACTATAAACACACCTGACATCTCTAAAGGTTCTGTTGTATCCTTAGGGTGGCTTCTACTGCTGGCAGACATATCTCAGACACTGTTACCTCTGAAGCTGGATCTGAACCTCACATTATGGATGAGAAGAGGAAGGTATAACATTACATAGTCTCGATGAAATACTAAGCAGTTGCACACACTAGTTTAATAGCTACTAATGGTGATTATATTGCAGAAATGTGTCACAACTGACTGGAAAAGGCTGGAAACGTAGGGTACATGCCTTTAGTGTCTGTCTGTGGTATTTGAAGCAACTGTCTCCTGATGCTTCCAGCAACTTTTAGTGTTACTAAGTTCACATATCTCACACTTTGTACCACATGTGATTCTGACTTGGGGGGCACCATTATGTAGATCCACACCTTAAACTATGACCCCAAGATTGATGTGGGACAAACACCATGTTACAGTTAGTTTATAAAATGATGTAAGAAGGAAAACAGCTAACAATCATACAATATTGGTAAAGTCTGAACATTGTGACGAAACTCTGCACTGTTCAGCACCTAATCATAGTGCCTGTGCAATAACTATACATTTTTTTAAAATTCAGGTTTAGAGACACTTTCATATTTACATTGTGGAGTCTGGTATTTGGCTACCGATGTTTTGGATAAACCTACTGCCTCCATTTGTGAGTTGGAAGTGTCCGTCCATGTCGTCTTACCCAGCAGCCCATAATACAACACTTACTGCCATGTGCAACTGAATTTTATAATTTCATCCTTCACACAAACGTTAATATTCCCTTCAAATTCCAATACACCTGCTGTACAATTTCCATACACATACCTGTACATATAGGTAAGTGACACACATCTCTGTACTTCATATTTCTGGTAAGTGGGTGCTTACTATGACCGAACACACAGCACAGAGATGTGTATAAATACAAGGCCACAAACCTAGCTTTAACATAGAGCACACAGACATTGAATATATAATGATACACACCTTCCTTTCTTGGTATAAGAAGATCCAACATCTTTTTTGCTTGCAGTGGCCAAATATTTCTTATGGTTTCTCGGAGTTCATCGTCTGCTTGATCCATTTCATCAGCTAGAATCATATATGTTGTCATAATACAGACAAACCCAACATCAAATACAACAAAAGCATATAAGTGTCTTATTTATCTGTGAGAAGAAAAGCTCCTATGCTGGAACCACAGTATCCCCAAACAGCCAATACAAAAGAGATCAGAAAGGTGCAGGCTGTACCACAATTCTTTAGTCAGAGCTTGGCATTGGCATCCTAAATTCACAACAATGATGAACCTGAGTTTAGTCCCACCATCTTACTTATTTCCTGCGGTTTCCCACTAATTAACACTTGGTTATCATGGTGCCAGAATACCTCTATATTAACTATTTTTGTGTTATTTACATTTTTTATGCCTCATTTCACCAGTTTTACTTCACTTAGCCTACACATCTTCATACAGTCTCTAACAAGTGATTTATTTGTACGATTTTGTGTTTTGTATACGTATTTTCCTAAATGCTATATCCTCACTCAAGTACACCCATTTTTTACTAAAAAATTTCATTCTCCATTTTTTTGTGTCAGGACAGCAAAACAGTATATTTTAAATAAATTCCTTACCTAACAGAAGTGGCAACCTCCTTTATCCATTTTTATTCTAATTCCTTGAGTATCCAAACTCCTGCTATCAACTATACTATCCCATTTCTTTTCTTTCCAGTACAGCATTCAGTATAGGACACCCTACCTTAACTATGGCCCATATCTCAACAGAGCATTAATGAATTTTCTCTGACACTTCTGCAACTTTGGTCTGCCTTTCAGTATCATAAAGCTTTCTACTTCAGCTTACTAATTTTTTTGAGATTGCCCACTCAGTTCATATCCAATCACTTATACACTTCATACAGCTAAACAATATGTTATTCTTACCTATCACAAGTAAGTTACTGTCATTACCAGTTATCACATCATCATTAAGAATACAGAACTTTTCCAAGTTTATGTTGCTATCAGAACAAATACACATTAAATATTAAGAAAATTATTCTATTTTTCTTCAAAGTAATCTCCCTTGACTGCAACACACTTCTTACATATTTCAAAAAGTTGCATAATAAATTCATCAAAAGCATTCAAACTGCACTTATTTTAGCGGTTACATTCATGACGTCATCAATGTCCTGAAACCTCTTTCATTTGAGGCTGGGTTTCATTTCAAAAAAAGAAAACAGCCAGCAGGAACGAAATCAGGTGCACAAGGTGAGTGTCTGATCCCTACCATATGGTTATTCACCATCAAGTCCTTGATATCACGAACAGGATGATCCCCATCATATGGTGAGCCACCATCAAGTGCTGTATTATGAAGTGACTGGCTGATTCCTACCATGTGGTGATTCACCATCAAGTGCTGTACTATCCTGTGACTGGTTGATCCCTGCCATATAGTTATTCACCATAAAGTGTTGTACCCTCATGTGACTGGTTGATACCTGCCATATGGTTATTCACCACAACGTGCTGTACTATCATGTGACTGGGTGATCCCTACTATATGGTTATTCACTATCAAGTGCTGTGCTATCATGTGACAGGCTAATCCATACCATACAGTGATTCACCATCAAATGCTGTACTATCAAGTGTCTGGCTGATCCCTACCATATGGTTATTCACCATCAAGTGCTGTGCTCCTTATGTGATGGGCTGATCCCTACCATATGGTGATTTACCATCAAGTGCTCTATTATCATGTGACAAGCTGATCCCCACTATATGGTGATTCACCATCAAGTTCTGTACATTCATGTGACTGGTTGATCCCTACAATATGGTGATTCACCATTCAAGTGCTGTACTTATGACATGAGTGCCTGCTCTACACTACTCATATTATCATGATTCACTGTCAAGTACTGTACTATCATGGCCAAATGTACTCTTCTGTGAAAATGTGTGCAATAAACTTGGCACAAACTTTCCCCTTTTCCTGACCATCATCAAGTATCTGATGAGTTATCTCTTGGTGAATGTCTAGTTGATTCTCTATCAATTTTAAGGTACCTGTCTCTGGCCATCAGTTTAAAGAACTTCTGCAAATGCTCCCAGATTTTGAGCAGTTAACAGACCCCCCACTCCTTGATCATTCTCAAGGTCCTCATAACCCTCTATGACTCTTTTAAACCATTCAAAGACAAGCATGTGAAACAGAGCTTTATATTTGTAAACAGGTTTAGCCATTTTATATGTTTCTGTGACTGTCTACCTGAGTATAGGACAAACCCTCATGCTCACAACAAAGAAAAACACAACTTACTTCTGGGACTGCTACAAACAAACTGACAGAACTACAACTTTTTACTTCTCAGTGGCAGTCATAACATTAACAAGTTTGGTGTATGTGCCAAACCACAAGTGTGTGTTACCGCATTCAGAAATTTTACTGTTTGACCTTGTACTGTAACAGCATTTCAGTACCTGTGTCACTGTCGCATCACCTCAGAATGTGTGCATCTGTCAGACTGGTATCACACGCACGCATGCACGCACAAGGAAACGTATTCACCCAAGAGGGTGTGTACTACTAGAAATTTTACTTTGGTATTATTCTTTAGGAAGACATCCAGTGCACACAGATAGCAGGAAAAAAACAAAATTAACTAGAAATTACATAAGATTTTGAACAACCGACCCTTCAATAATTAAAATATGGCTTTCATTAACTCATTAAACCTGACAGCATACTCAGGATATCTTTGGCTAGCACTGACCATATATCACTGCTCCACAACAAGAATCTGGTCCGTAAAACAACTCTTTTCAACTTACCTCATGAGATCTATATGGTTAGTGATAAAATATAAACACACTGCCACATTTTGACAAAGATACAGAAGTGTATGTATGTTTCTTGCCTTCCTTATAAGTGGGTGAGTAAATAAATACTCATAATTCAAAATGCAAATCAACAAACATTCCTTCCCATAGAGGATTCAGGTCTTCTGGGATGTGACACTGTGTTGCCAAATCACATGGTCCTCAAGTGGCGATGGTACATTGAACTTTCAACTTTGAGGGTCAAGGTTGACAGCAATATGTTACTTCACAATGCTGGGAACCACTCATTATCCAGCAACACAGTGTCACATTTCAGATGACCAGAATCCTATCTTCATGTGTTCAGTGCCATCAAACCTTCTACATATATGCCTGAAAGTATCGTGGTGATGGACCATATTAAATACAATTTACCAAAAGTCGGTTATAAAATAAAACTTACCGCTTCTCACTTTTATGCTGAGGTTCTCCCTGATAAGTGCAAATAGTGTTGTTGTGAAGTTGACTTTACCATCATCATCCACTGGCATGTTCATGCGGATCAACTTCTTATATGCCAACCTATTGGGGCATTTATTACCAAACCCCAAAGGAGGGTCCATGTTTTTTAACATGTCATACATTTCAGAGTAGTGAATTTTACCCCTGAGGAATAAAGAACACGATTAAGATAGTTTAATTTTATTACATAATAATTCAGTTAACATAAACTTGTTGTAAAATGCTATATGTCAGCTGTTACTAACTCACCCACTCCATTAAGCAGAGTCCTTCTTGAGAAGCTAATCGGTTTCCAGCCAGTCAAGAAATTCCTCACATTTTTTGGAACCCGAAGGTTCACTACCACATTCACAACTGCCCGCCAGCTGTCCCTATCCTGAGCTAGCTCCATCCAGTCCATACCGCCACATTCCACTAACTGATAACCCACCTTAATATTATCCTTCCATCTACACCTGGGTCTTCCAAGTGGTCTCTTTCCCTCAGGTTTCCCCACCAAAACCATAAACACACCTCTCCTCTCCCCCATATGAGCTACATGCCCCGCCCATCTCAATCTTCTTGATTTTATCACTCGAACAATATTTGGTGAGGAGTACAGATCATTAAGCTTCTCCTCATTATGTAGTTTTCTCCACTCCCGTGTTACTTCGTCCCTATTAGCCCCAAATATTCTCCTCAGCACCCTATTCTCAAACACCCTCAGTCTACTTTTCTCCCTCAATGTGAGCAACCAATTTCACATCCATACAAAACAACAAGCAAAATTCAGTTCTGAATATCTTAATCTTTAAATTTTTGGACAGAAAACTGGAAGACAAAAGACTCTACACCGAATGATAGCAAGCGTTCTCAGACTTCAATCTGCTCTTTATTTCTTCCTGAATAGAATTTTGATTTGTTAAATTTGTTCCCAAATATTTGAAATCTTCCACCCTTTCAAAGGAACTATTATCAATTTTCATATTGTGACTTTGTCCTGTATTCTGATCTCAAGACATGACCATGTACTTAGTTTTATCTGCGTTCACTTCTAGTTCAATCTCCTTACTAGCCACTATCAAAATTACTGCGTTGTCCTTTACAGTATGCATGCTTCCTCCCAGTATATTAACGATCATCAACATAAACCAGAATCTGATGTGTATTAATTCATTTCATTCCATCTTGGTTTAAATGAACTCTCCTAATGGCATACTCTAAAGTAAAGTTGAAAAGCAATGGCGACAGAGCAACTCCTTGTTTCAAAACATTCCTAATAGGAAACATGTCAGACAAATTCTTGCCTACCTGAACACTGCTATACGTGTCAGACACATTTTTATTTGCCTTAGCAGTTTCATGAGGATACCAAACTCAATCAGAATATTATACAAGACCTCTCTCCTAACTGTATCATAAGCTTTCTTGAAGTCTACAATGAACTGATGAACTGCTTCATTGTATTCCAATTTTTTCTCAATTATTTGATGAATTCAGAATGTATGACCAGTAGATGACCTGTTACGTCAAAATCCACATTGATGATCCCGAATAATTTCCTCTGCATAAGGAGTTAACCTTGACAGAAGGATGTTGGGTAAAATATTGTACATAGCTGGCAAAAGTGATACGCCCCTATAAATACTAAAATCTGTATTTTCACCCTTCTTATAGATAGGTACACTGATCGACTCCTACCACTCCTCAGGCAATTCCTCCTTATTCCAAATAGAACTAATAAGTTTATAGATCTCATATCGAATTGTTCTACCCCCCCACCTTGATTCTGCTGGGATTTGAACAATACCTGGTTATTTGGGAATTTTAGCTTTTCAATAGCCAACTCAATGTCAAAGGCACTGGGCTCAGGCACTAGTGCTTGTGCTGTGCGTATTTCTGTCTGCCTAACATCACTAACATCATTAATCCCATGTATATGTACATCAGCTGTTAGGAATCAATAATGGTGAAGAACTAAGTGCACTGTACAACAAATGATGCATAATGAAACTGGTACGTTAATACAGAGAAGCTTTCCTTAAATAACTAGGTTTATCCAAGAGGTATTACTAAGCAACAACCCCTAACAACCAATCAATCTAAGGCACTCCCTTTATTACTACAGGTTTCAGTTTAATTTGATTAGTACAGGGAAGGCACTTCATGGCAGCAGTCCTCACTAACAGGTGATATTTTAAAATCTAGTGTGATCATAATTATATCCCATCTTAATCTGAAAATAAAATATTGTAAAAATGAATATTAAAGTAGTAAAATAAGAAAACTATTTTGTCCAAAACTGGGGTTATATTTAGTTCTTCTGCAACCTCTCTTTTTGTTTTTGGGGTCTTATCAGTACCTAGAGGTAGGCTCAAAATTTGATTTTGTGCCCTAGTCCAACTATAAAGACCAAATTTGTCCTTTAATAGGGCACAATCCAGGGTTGTTATGGGCCTCCTTACTGGACATAACACACCCGGAGAAGAAATCTATACTCAATGGGGCTGATTAACACCCCTTATGTTGGAGGTGTGGAGCAGAGAAAGAAACCTCAGCACACATTTTGTGTGAGTGTGAAGCTCTGGTTTCACTCAGACATGCATATTTGGGTTTCTTTTTCTTGGACCCAGAAGATATTAAGATTCTAAGTATGCAGGTCACCTGGAACTTCAGCAATGGAACAGGGCTCCCTTTACTTGACATTAGATTATGGGGCACAAAGGGCCTGTCTAAAAAGCCTAAGTGCATTGGGACTGAAAGGGCTCGAACCCAGTCACTAATCTAATCTAACATGCATTTGTTTTATAAGTATGCATGAGACTAGTCAACAAGTGTTCCGAATCCATGTTAGCTAGATGATGATGATTATAAAGAGAAAAAATATTATTTCAGCTGTATTTTTTGTGTTGTGCACATTTTGTGTGGATTCTTCTGTAATACAAGGTTTACCGATGACAAATACAAAACACAACAAATGCAACCTGAGCAACAGTATTTATTTTACTACTTATGTCTTAGAATATTTAATTTTCATTTTAAAATGAGACATGCTACCACAACAGATTTTATACAGGTATCACCTGTTGGCAGCATTTGCTACCAAAACACATGGCAAATCTGTAGTATAAAGTTGTATTAACTGTACTTCAATGACACATTTAGTAGTAAAGTTTATATACATGCAGTGTGATGCTAAAACACTACAGCACTCCCACTGTGCTTTAGAACAAGTCCTCCTTGAAAGAGATGCACTGGTAACTCCCTGAAGTCACACTTACACTACCATTTGTTACAATGATGCCAACAAAAATTTGAGCTGTCTTCCTCATCTTGCAGCTACTTAAAAATACTAGCACAAATTACAATGCCATTTATCCATACTTCGTAACATGACATATGTTGCCCTTTCTTCTTACATAACAACTTATATTATACAAAACATTTCAAACTCAATGATATTAATTTTATCTATGATAAAGAGCTGTAAATTTTCAAGTTTTACATGTTTAGTGCTATCCAGTTTACTGTAAAGGAGTATTTATAAGATGTTTCTTTCAATTTAAGCTGGCATATGATTCAATAAATGGAATATGTACTATATACTCACGTAGCATTTGGGTCATACTCGGCCCATATTCGGACAAACTCGTCCAAGTGGTGAGCGCCCAATATGGACGAATCTCTCGTCAAATAGTCAAAGTTGTCCATAATAACAGCCACAAACAGGTTCAACATCTACAGATGAAAAATGAAAACTCAAATATATGATTAACCTTATCTACAATTTGGAGTAAGAAAATGAGACTAAGCAAGTCTTTTACAACCTCCACAGTTTGTGAGTGTGCACATTTTTGCATGTTTGTATCAATCACAGCATCCATCCTTTGAACAGTCTTGCTCTGGTATCTCAGAAACTAATTGTAACAGTGTAAAAATGTAAATACAGAAGTTGTCATTGTACTAAAGAAAAATGAGAAGAATTTTTAATTTTGCTGTCACAAGCACAAGCCTCAGTCCAAACAAAATTCTCTGTTTAATGCATCACTCAATGCCTGTCACATCCAGGTAGTAATTCTTGCAGGTGATTCAAATCACAATCTGGATAAACTCAAAATTGCATGTTTGACAGGACGGGAAAATCTGCCCAAATAATTCATATCACTGCTAGGTTACAAAAAAGACATACTAACTCCCAAGCATTGTTTGCTCTTTAAGTATGGGTTGTTTTATGGAGACGTGGACAAAGATTAAAGCAAGAGATAGTATTTAGTTACTAAGGAAACCAAAGGAAGTCTGTTCTGCTGCATCTAATAAATGATCCATGAGCAGTATCAAAGAATAAATAACTTTCATACAGTCATGTTACTTAATAAAAATTATGAGTTCAAATTTTCAGTCCAATCTTAAAAACAACGCAGAAAAATTCAAGTCTTCTCAGATGTTACACTGTGGACTGGTAAACAGCTACGGATATGCCAAAGAACCATCTGACTCTTGCAGATGGAGGAACTAAGCTCATCCAAGATGTCAGTAATAATTTAACAGTCAACATGGGTAACACTCTAGCAGACTTATATGTGCATCAACGCTACTGGGACAAACTCAGATCTCACAAGGTAGGTAAAGCCTGATTACACACCACAATGAACTCCCCTTCCACTCCCAATATTTGTCACCTGGTATCAAGGAATGGTCTGTTATTAATTTCCACTTGCAAATCAAGTAATTTAACTGTACTAAAAATTAAATTACTTATTATATTTACACACTTTTATTTATTGAATTTTTTTTAACCCATGGCCATAAAAATTACAATGAATGATTAGAAAAGTGGTACCCTTCTCCTGAGGAAGAGTTGTAAGCTTTGTAATGTATTGTACTATACTGTATTTTTATTCATTCTTGTTGACAAAAGTTGTATAGGACACATCAATAAAACTATATATATACACAACTGCTTATATGAGTCATGCTTGTCACTAACATATCAAATGACAAAAATTCAAAGGTATAACAGTTCCACATGTTGACAACTGGGTAGTGGGCAGTAAGGGACTGAGGTGGGTACTGTAACTTACAACCCAGTACTCATGTTAGTTTCCCTGACCCCAAGGGCAGAATACACCCATGATGTGAAACCTCAGCACTGTGCAAGATTTGAGATTTACACAGAGAAGATGTTGAGGTCTGAGATCTTCTAGGTCATTATGCTGAGTAGCTATGTTACTGACTCCTGATGTTTGAATGAATACAGTGCCTCCATAGTCAAGGGTAAAGGATAGATGACACTTTCAAAAGGTCTAGAACAACTCATCAAATGACAAAGCATCACACCCCAGAGGACATGTATCCTCAAACTCTGTGCTCAGTATGACTGAAGTTTGAGTCACAGTCTCAGGTCATAAAAAGCAACAGAGCACTGAAATACATGCACATCTCTCTCATTTATAAATGTAACAATAAATGTATCACAAGACTTACCAGAAATGAGCAGAAAAATATGAAAGAGACAAAATAAACATAGGCAAGGTTTGAGCCACAGTCAAGTTCTGGTTTCTTTGCAAGAGGGTCACACTGCCGTCCTTTGATGCAAGACAACATTATAGAAGGCCAGGCCTCTCCAGTTGCACACCTGGAATATTTAACACAAATATATCTTTAGCTCTCATCCCAGCAGCTGTCATCTCAACTTCACCAAAGAATCCTTGACATTCCTTTCATTTCAATTCACTTTGCAGACATAAATTTTTCAACACGTTGCAGTCTACAAAACATAATTTACAATGTTTTAAAGTTTTATTTTTAATTCCTAATTATTTTGTGGTGACAGTTCAATAGCAGCCTGTAAAACATGTTTCCTTATGTGAATAAACAGCATATGAGTCCACTTTGCATGTAACTGTACATGATGTAAGTGAACAGGGAGAAATTAATTAATGTAGAATATGTGTGATACACACT
>Ga0209755_10008501_pt1 | contig 10978 bp, 13 predicted proteins | sample TergutCo191P1_FD_187301 | JGI IMG/M metagenome (GOLD analysis project Ga0209755, IMG submission 187301) | Cornitermes sp. P1 segment gut microbial communities from Petit-Saut dam, French Guiana - Co191P1 (SPAdes) (version 2) | ecosystem: Host-associated > Arthropoda: Insects > Digestive system... | reverse complement strand
GATCTGCGAGCTGCCGGGAAACAAAGCGCAACAGGCGGCTGAGGGCACGCAGTCCGCGGAAACGCCGCCAGCTTTGGAACGGCAGGTTGGCGACGCAGGCGGGCAGGCCGACAGCGCGAACACGCAAAGCGGAAGCTCGGAAGCGCAGGCCGGCGACGCGGGCGAGCTGCCGGGAAACGAAGCACAACAGGCGGCTGAGGGCACGCAGTCCGCGGAAACGCCGCCGGCTTTGGAACGGCAGGTTGGCGACGCAGACGGGCAGGCCGACAGCGCGAACACGCAAAGCGGAAGCTCGGAAGCGCAGGCCGGCGACGCGGGCGAGCAAGCCGACAGCCCGCCGCCCCCTCCCCCTTCCGAGGGCGAGGGCGAGCGGAAAATCGCCGCGCGCGCGCGGCACAAGACCCCGCACCCGCGCTACAGGATCGCGGGGCTTGCGCTGACCCAGGCGATGCAGACATACGAGGTAACGCAGGCCCAACTGGAGGCCATGCGCCGCGATCCCTGGGTGGCTCTGGAGGAATAGGCCCATGACCCCGCTGGTGTCCGCCGAGCAGTTTCTGGCAATGCCCCGCTACGGATCGCACCTCCCGGAATCGGAGGACGGGCCGGACATAGCGAAGATAGAGACCGCCCTGCGGCACGCCACCGGGGTCATCGCCGCGCACCTGCCCTGGCTCCTGGACGCGGGCGGCGAGATCGCCCAGCCGGTTCCGGCGCAGTTCGCGGCGGCGCTGGAGGCGATCTGCGCCGACCTTGCGCTGGACAGGCTCACCGACGCTTTCAGCGGCAGCGAAGGCTCCCGCAACAAGTACAAGGAGAGCATGGCGCTGCTGGAAAAAATAAACCGGGAGCACCAGGGCGGCCTCGAAGGGCCGGGCCTGCAGCGTGCTTCGGTGGTGACGCAGGGCGAAGGCACCGGCATAGACGACAACAGGTTTTTCAAAAAAGGGAGGCTTTACTAGTGGCGGCGGCTGGCGTGACGGTGGACATGGGGGGAATCAAGGGCCTGGAAAAGCTTCTTGACGACGCGCGTCTTGACGCCGGAGCCAAGGCCAAATTGATGGGCCACGTCGCGGGCATCGTCGAGGAGGCTTCAAGGACGCGCCTTGACGAGACCAAGGAAAGCCCGGACGGAACCGCGTGGAAAAGCTGGGAAGAGAGCACGCGGAAATACTACGAAAGGCAGGGGTGGGGCCATCGCTCGCTTCTGAGGGGAAACGACAATCTTCTTAAAAGCATCCGGGGCGAGGTCGCGACGGACGCCAACAGCGCGATGGTCGGAGCGACGATGGAATACGCCGCCGTCCACCAGTTCGGCTGGGCGGATCGGAACATAGCGGCGCGCCCGTATCTGGGCGTTTCCGAGGACGACGCGCGGGACATAACCGACGCGGCAAAGGACTACCTGTCAAGGAGGTTCGAATGAGCTATCTTGCGCTGCGCAACCTTGCGGTCGCGCAGATCGACGCTGCGCTGCGGCCGGCGTTCCCCAAGATCGCCGTCAAGGCGCATTCCGGGGTTTTCACCGAGGCGAACATAAGACAGGAGGGCCAGCGGTCGCCCGCGGTGCTGACCGCGTTCGTCCGCGCCGCGGACGGCGTGCACGCGAACAGCGTCACCTTCATCTCGTGGGTCTTGTACCGCGCCGAAGGGGACAAGCTGCACGACGGCGCCCTGCGGATAGTCTCCGCTTTGGTGCGCGCAATCCGCGACGCGGACTTCGCCCTGCTGATCCGCGAAACGCGGACTGAGGCCGAGTGCGTCCACACCGGCAAGCTGGACGGCATTGGCGCGACGCTGTGGGCCGTGCGGTGGACGCTCGACCTTGGCGGGCGGGCGCTTCCCCTGGTAGGGGAGCCGCTCGAAGGACTGGAAGACATGGGCGAGGCCGCCGGCGCGATGTCGGTCGGCTCCGCGGAAATAGAAGAACACACGGAAATGGGGGATTCATAATGGCAATACCGTTCACTCAAATCCCGGCGGCGCTTTTGGTGCCGGGACAGTACCAGGAGGTCGACGCCAGCGCGGCGGGCGCGGTCGGCGAGATCAAACGCGCGCTGATAATCGCGTACAGGAGCGCCGCGGGGAAGGCCCCGGCCGGCGCGCCGCTTCGGGTGATGGCCGAGGACAGGGCGGCCTCGCTTTTCGGACACGGCAGCCCGGCGGCGCTGATGGCGCGGGCATTTCTCGAACTCAACCGGGTCGAGGAGTGCCACGTCCTGCCGGTGGACGCGCCGGAGGCGGCCACGCCGTGGCAACGGACGTTCGCCGTCGCCGGAACCGCGCTCGGCGCCGGGGCGGCGGCGATCACCGTGTGCGGCCGTCGGCTGGACGCGGCGGCGGTAGCGCAGGGGGCCGCGCCGGAGGCGGTGGCCGCCGCGATAGTCGCCCGGATCAACGGCGAGCTTTGGGTTCCCGTAGAGGCCGCCGCGAACGGGGCGGAGGTCACCGTGCGGGCCGTCGTGCCGGGCGCTTGGGGCAACGCCATCACCGTCGAGGTGGAAAGCCAGGCCGACGGCATCGTCGTCGATGCGGGGATGCCGACACCCGGAGCGCAGGAGGCCAATATCCGGCCGCTTCTGCGCGCGCTCGGCAACGTCCGCTTCCATTACATAGCCAGCGACTTCACCGATCCCGCCAACGTCCTGGCCCTGGCGGACGAGCTGGACGACCGCTTCACGGCGGGCCGCCAGATCGGGGGCCGCGCCTTCCTCGCGCTTGCCGGGGAGCTCGGCACCGCGTCGGAGCCGGACACCATCCTCGGCAGGGCGGCCGGGATCAACAACCCCCACCTCGTGCTTCTTCCGCGCGGCGACCACCCCGCCCTGCCGGGGGAATGGTCGGCGCGCTGGTGCGCCGCCGCCGGCCGCATCCTCGCGGACGATCCGGCGGCCAACACCAGCGACCTGCTCATCCCCGGCCTCGCGCCCGCGACGTTTCCGGACGCGGACACCAGGCAGGCCATGCTGATGGCCGGCGTGGCGACGTTCCGCGCGGACTCCGCCGGCAACGTGCTGGCGGAAAGGCTCGTGACCAGCTTCAACGAGAACTCGGACGGGGGGCGCGACACGTCGTTCCTGGACATACAGGTGCCGGAAACGGTCGACGCGATCCGCTCCCACATCAACGCCGAGGCCCGCAGGCGCTTCGGGCGGTGGAAGCTCGCCAGCACCGAGGAGAATTTCGGCGCGGGCGCGCTGGTAATGACCGCGGGCGTGTTCCGCGCGTTTTTGTGCGAGCTTTACCAACAGGAATTCATCCTGCGCCGCCGCTGGTGCCAGGATTTCGAAGGCTACAAAAACAGCCTTGTCGTGGAGGTCAAGGCGGGATCGAAAACCCGCCTTGAGTACAGGCACAACCCCAACCTGATAGGGCAGTTCCTTATCGGCGCGGGCAAGCTTCAGTTCGTGTAGGAGGAGGCTGTCGATGCACAGACTTGCAAGGGTTCACAGGGTCATATCGTCGCGGCTGGGGGAACTGCCGCTGCAGGAAGGCGGCAGCACGTTCAAGCCCGCCGGCAAGCGGCGGGAAACGAAGGCCGGCGAGGTTTGGCAGAACACAGGGTTCACCGAAAGCCAGACGGCCGCCGAGCTGAGGCTCAAGCTCAACGCCACCGGCGCGATAGGCGTGGAGGAACTGTCCGAGATGGATTCTGACACTTTGACGATATGGACGACGGACGGCAAGCAGTACCTGATGGCCGACGCGTGGGTAACGGAGCCGGGGCAGCTGGGCAACGCGGAAATCGACGTGACGTACAACTCCCAGAAAAGCGACAGGCTGTAGGGGGGAAGCATGAAAAAGAAAAACGCCGAAAATTCTGACCCTTTCGCGCCGGAGACCATAAAGCTGCGCCGCCCGCTTCCGGGCGGCAAGGGCGGGGAAGAGATAGCCGAGCTGATTCTGCGGCCGGCGGAGGTGCGCGACGCGCGGGCGGCGGACGCTCGCAGGCCCGGCACGATGGGCCACGCGCTGGCGATGCTGGCGAGCCTCACCGGGGCAAGGGAAGCATCCCTTGCCAGGCTTATACCGGAGGACTGGGCTGACGTGGCGGTGAGCCTCAACCGCATCAACCTGCGCTTCGCGGGCGAAACGAGCCTCGTCGATCCGCCGGAAGGGGACGGGGAGGCCGGGCCTTTCGACCCCTTCGCGCCGGAGATCGTCAGGCTGCGCCGCCCGCTGAGAAGCGGCGACGCCGAGGTCCGGGAAATCAGCCTCCGCCCGCCGGAGGCGCGCGACATCCTGCGCACGGACGACCGGCCGGAGGGAACCTTCGGCTACGCCGTCGCGCTGCTTTCGAGCCTGTCCGGCCTGCCCGAGACGCTGCTGGACAGGATGATACCGGAGGATTGGGCGGCGGCGGCCGGAAGCCTTGAGCGGACGCACCTGCGCTTCGCGGGCGCGATCAACGCGGTGGACGGCAAGGGGGTCGGGGGCGAAGACCCTCCGGCCGCGGAAGCGGATACTCCGCCGCCGACTTCCGCGACGACGTAAGGCGGCTGGCCTGCGAGCTGCTGCAGATAATGCCCGGCATCGGCTTCGAAACGATCATGCGGTTTCGGTGGGCCGAGCTGAAGGAGTGGCACAAGGCGGCGGCGGGGGTTTACAAAACGATGAGAGGGATTGACTAGGACATGACGGGCGAGATGCGGGCCTGGGTGCGGCTCGGGCTCAACGACAACCTTTCCCCCGGCCTTCGCCGCGCGGCGGCGGGCGTTCGCGACTTCGGAGCCAAGGCCTCCGCGGCGTTCGGCGCGGTCGGATCGGCGTTCTCGGGCATTGGCGGCGCCATCGCGGGCCTGGGCGTTGCGATGGGCGGCCTCGCCCTGGCGCGCGGGGTCGTGTCGTTCGAGGACAGGGTTACCCGCATCGCCACCGCCGCCGGCGCAAGCGGAGCCGCGGCCAACGAGCTGGGCAGGCGCCTCCGGCAGGTGGCGATAGACGCGGCGGTGCCGAGCGACGCGCTGCTTGCCTTCGCCCAGACCGCCGCCGAGAGCGCCGTCAGCCTGGACGCGATCTACGGCAACTCGGATTTCATGGCCCGCGCGATACAGGCGTTCGGGATGAGCGGCGAGGAGGCGGGCCGCCTCTTCGCGACGTTCTACAGCCGGGGCGCAGGCCCTGAGCGCATCGAAGAAATCATTAACAACGTCACCGAAATCACCGCCCGCGCCGGCAACGTCGGGGTCGGCTATATGCTGCGCTACCTTCCCCGCCTCATCGAATCCAGCGCCCAGGGGCTGGACGGCATAGAAAGCATAGTAACGGAATTCAACATCCTGGCGGCCGGCACCGACACCGCGGTGCAGGCGGCCTACAGGCTCCGCGCGGTGTACGACGATCTGTCGAACCTCGAGATTCGCCGCGCTTTCTATGCGCAGCTTGGATTTGAGGTAACCGACGAGACCAGCATCTTCGAGGTGTTCGAGGCCCTCGATCCGTTTTCCCACCTGAAGGACACTTTTTCCGACGCGCTCGGCACGAGCAGGGGCTTCGCCGAGGCGATGGGCCTTTCGGCGAACCACGCCGAGCGGGTGCTCGCGGGAATCGGGGAACTCGGCGACACCTCCGGCGCCGTGGCGCTCCGCGCGGAGCAGAACGCCGGGACGATGCAGTCGTCGCTGGTGCGGCTGCAGGAAACGGTGCGGCAGTTCGGCGACGAGATTCTTACCGGCCCGCTGCAAAAACTGGCCGACCTTCTTTCCCGCAACCCGCAGGGCCTGCGCCTCGCCGTGTACGGCGTGGCCGGCGCCCTCGCCCTGATCGCGGCGGCCAAAGGCGTGAATACGATTGCCGAGCTTTACCGCAATATCAAAGGCGCTCCGCGCGGGGGCGGAGGCGCCGCCGTCCCGCCGGCCGGAGGCGGCCTGGGCCGCGGCTTGGGAACGACCCCGGTGTTCGTCACCAACTGGCCGCTGGGCGGGATGGGCGGGCGAAGGCGAAGGCCGGGAGCGAGGCCCAGGCCGGGGGCCGCGCCAAGGCCGACGGCAGCTCCCAGAACGGGCCGCGGGCCGCGCCCCAGGAGCGAGGGCAGAAGAATGCCGCAAAGCCCCTTCCGCCGCCGCTTCGACCCCGGACTTCCCCCGGCGCCCGCGGCCTCCCCGGTTCCCGCCTCCCCCGCCCCCGGACGCTTCGCTCGGCTTTTCGGCAGGGGCAGCCGCGCCCTTGGAGCGGCCGGCCGCGTGGCCGGGCCGTTGGGAGCGGCTGCCAGCACGGGCATGGCTCTTATGGACGCGCGCGCCGAATTCGCCGAGATAGCCGCGGACGAGACGCTGTCGGATCGCGAGCGGCGCGAAGCCCAGGGCGGCGCCGCGGGCGAGGCCGCCGGCGCCGCGGCCGGGCACATCATCGGCGGCGCGGCGGGGGTCAAGGCAGGCGGCATACTCGCCGGGGCGCTGCTGGGCGCAAAAAAAGGCGCGGTGGTCGGCACGGTCGTTCCAGGCATCGGCAACGCGGTCGGCGCGGTCGCCGGCTTGGGCATCGGCGCCCTCGCCGCATGGGGCCTCGGGCGCGCCGGCCGCCGCGCCGGCGAGGCGGTGGGCGCGGCCGGCTATGGCGGCGACGGCGCGGATGCCGCCATGCCGCCGGCATACCCGGAACCGCCGGCCTGGCCGTCCCCTCCGGCCTTCGCCGCATCGTCGGCATTGCCGACGCCGGTTCCCATGCCGGTTCCTGCGATGCTCGCAGGCCCCGCCCTGCGCGAGGAGATCGCCGCCGTCGCTCCCCCTTCCGCGCCGGCTCCGCAGGTGGCGGTCGATGGCGACATACGGATCGAGAGCTTCCTGTCCGTCGAGGGCGGCTCGCTCGTTTTGCGGCAGGAGGCGGGGCGCAACACCACGCCGTTCAGGTTCGACGTCGGCTCCGCCGCCGAAGCGAGGATGATACAATGAGCGCCCCGCGTTTCGACTCGGCCCTGCCTATCCCGCCCAGCCCATTGTGGCGGGAGGCGCTGGAACCCGATCCGGCCGGCTCCCCCCGCTTGGCGAGCTACCAGGCGCCCGGAGGGGAGCCGGTGGCATTCGTCCTCCGCAAGTTTCGCTTCACCGGCGGGCAGTCGAGGGACGTGGGGGAATATCCCTTCGGCGGTTTGTGGGACTCGCAGTACCTGAACGAAAAGCCGCAGGCAATGACCGTGGAGGGATACCTGCGCGGGCGGGACTACATCGCCCGGCGGCACGCCCTGGTCGCCGCGCTGCGGGCGCCGACGGGGGACGCGCATCCCGGCTTTCTGGAGCTGCCGTTCTGGGGCCGCATCCCGGTGGTCGTCGGCGGCGGCTACGAGGTATCCGAAAAATCGGACGAGCTGGGCCAGTGCTCGCTCGTCCTTCCTTTCGTCCGCGCCGCCGCGGATGCGGACGGGGGCGCGCTCGCCGAGATCGCGGATCGGGATGCCGCGGGGCCAGAGAGCCTCGATGCCCCCGCGGAAAGGGTGAGGGCGGCGGCGGTCGCGGAATTCGAGGCGGAGATGGCCCGCCGCCGCCCCCCGCTCGCCGTTTTGCGCTCGGCCTTTGGCATCGTCACCGGCGTCCTTCTTCAGGTGACCGGCAGAATGCAGGCGGCGCAGGGAGTGCTAAACATGGTGACAAGCAACGTGATGGGCATAATGCGGCTCGCGGAGCAGGGCATCGCGTCCCCGCGCGTTCTGGCGCAGGCCGCGTTCAACGCCGGCGCGGGCATCGTCGGCGCCGCGCTGGGAATACGCAGCGCCGCCGCGTCCTACGGCGGAGGCCGCGCCTTCCCCAGCCTTCCCGCCGCGGACAACGGGCGGAACGCGCTCGTGATGCTCATGTCGCCGGGCGCGTTCGCCGCCGCCGGCGACGCGGCGACGCCGGGCGAGGCGGCAGCGCTCACGGCCGCGGCCAACCTTGGCCGTACCGTGTCCCTAGTCTCGTGCTGCCAAATCATGGCCGAGACGCACGGCATGACCCGCGAGGCCGCCCTCGGCTACTGGCGGCTTTTGGAGTCTCTCGCGGACAGCATCGACAGGGAAAACCCGGCGGTTTACGCCGCAATCACGAGCATGCTGGCCGCGCTTTCCGCCATCCTTTCGCGCAAGGGCCTCGCCGCCGAAAAAACCCGGCGGCTCGACGCGAAGCTGCCGCTGCTGCGCGTGTCCATGCTTCTTGGATGCGGCGAGGAGGAGCTTCGCAGGCTCAACTGGGTGCCGGATTCTTTCGTCTTTGGCGGGGAGGTGAGGTATGTCTAGCAAAATCATCGTCACTAACTATAGCCGCTCCGGCCGGGAGCTGCGATGGCGGCGCATCTGGATCCGGAAATCGCTCGACAGCATCTGCCACGCGCTGGAGCTTGTATTGCCGCCGTCGGAGCGCCCCAACGTGCGCCGCCACGACAGGATACAGGTGCGCATCGCAAACCCGCTCATAACCGACTCCGGCGGGCGGCGGCTCGTGACGACGGCGCTGGTGGACGAGGTGGAAACGGCGGCAGGCGCATCCGGGCACTCGGTGACGGTGCTGGGCCGCAGCCCGGCGCGGGACATCGTCGATTCGACGTGGAGCGACGACCGCTGGGTCAACCCGGAGACGACCACCCCGCACACCCTGGCCGAAATAGTCGGCAGTATTGCTGAGAAGTTCGGCATCGACTTTGCCTGGCTTCCTACCGACGTGCCCGACCCGACCGGGCATGTGAATTTTTTCGCGTGGCAGAACGAAACGCCGTGGCAAAAAATAATAACCGAGGCCGACTCGCAGGAATTCCTGTTCACCTCCAACGGGGCGGGCGGCCTGCACCTGTGGCGCGTCGCCCACGCCCCGCGCGTCGAGGGGTTCCATGTCACGGAAGGGCAAAACGCGCGTTCGATAACGTTGCGGGAAAACGGCGCGGAGCAGTTCCACAGGTACGTCGTCACGGGCAACTTCGAGGAGGTGGAGGAGGCCGTAGACCACGAGTGTCCCCCCGGCAGGGTCATGACCATCGACATGACCGGCTTCGACGTGACCCGAGAAAAAATGCGGAACAGGGCGCTCCTTGAAAGAAACCGCAGGCGCGAGGTTCGCGCCGCGGTCGCGGTCTCCGGCTGGGGCCTGTCGGACGGGCAGATCGCCGCGCTGGGGGACACCGCCGGCAAGTACGTTTTCTGGGGGCCGAATTTCATGGTGCCAGTCCGCGCGCCGACGGTCGGCCTGGACGAGCCCCTGCTGGTTGCGGAGGTGGAGCACGAGGCCGACCATGAGGCTATGCAAACAACATTGACGCTAACAAGGAGGGCCGCGTACCTCTTATGAGCATGCAGACGATTGCCGCGCGGCTGCGGACGCTGTTCGCCCCCGGCAGGCTGGCCAAAAGATACCCCGACGGCAGGGCGCAGGTCGAATCGCACAACGGGCGCGTCACCGAGGCATACGAGCTGTTCCCCTACGGCTTCGTCGCGCGCGCCACGTCCGGCAAGGCGCTCACGCTGTGCCAGGGCGGCAACCCCGGCGGCACGGTGATCCTTCCGATAATCGACGCCGCCGGCGACGGGAGGCCGGAGCTGAGCGACGGAGACGTAGCTCTGTACACCGAGGGCGGAACGCAGGCAATACTGCGCAAGTCCGGCGCGGTGGAAATCAACGCCAAGGGAAGCGGCAGCATCGTTGCCAGGGGCGCGGGCGGCAAGCTGTACCTTGGCAACGACCTTACCAATATGTGCGAGGTGCTTATAGGCATGATCGACGAGATAAAGGGGCTTGCCACGACCGGATCGCCAAACGCGCACGCGATCAACCCGGCTTCGCAGGCCAGGCTGGAAAGTTACAAGGCGACCGTCAAAAATCTGCTGAAGGAGAGCGCGTGATGGCAATGTCCGAGGACGCCCTCAAAAACAGGCTGGTTACTCTGTTCAATCTGATGAGGGCCTCGCCGATGAGCGAGGAGGAGTACGCCGAATCCTTGGCGGGCATCATAACAGCCCACGTCCGCACGGCCACGGTGACGGTAGACCCTGGCATTCCGGTCGGCACGCCCGCGGGGGCGGGCGCGACGAGCGGGCCGGGAACGGGGAGGCTGACATGAGCGCGGTCATAGAGCAATGGGCATCGATAGAGGAGCTTGCCCGCATGAGCCTGGGCACGGACAAGGGGACGTGGTGGGCCGATCCCGGCTTCGGCAGCGAGCTGTGGCTTTTGCGGCAGACCGGCAAGGTGGACGGCCTGACCGCCGGGACGGTGGAGCGCATGGCAAGGGAGGCGCTGCAATGGCTTGTCGCGGAGGGCCTCGCCCGCTCGGTCGACGTGCGGGCCGAGCGCAGCGGCAAAAGCAGGATAGATTACGCGGTGACGGTAACGCGGCCGGACGGATCGACCGCCGGCATAAAGGAGGCGTGGAGTGTCGTTTAGAAGGGAATCGCTGGACGCGCTCCAGCGGCGCATCGACGCGAATTATTCAAGCCTTTTCCGGCCGCTAGACCGCACGCCGAGGCACAGCCTGCTGAAGGTCTTCGCCAGCGTCGATGCCGGGATTTACCACCAGCTTTTGGGCGATCTTGATTTTCTGGCGCGCCAGATTTTCCCGGACACCGCCGAGAGGGAGAGCCTGCGGCAGCACTGGTCGGCCAGGGTGCCGCCTCTGCATGCCGCGACCGCATCCGGCGAGGCGTACATGACGGGTATCCCTGGCCGGCCAGTGCCGGCAGGGGTGCTCTTGTCGTCGGCTACTGGGGAGCGTTTCCACGTCGAGACAGCCGCTCGCTTGGACGCGGAGGGCCGGGTCGTGGTGTCGGTCAGGGCGCAGAACCCCGGCTCGCGGTCGAACGTTGCGCCTGGGGAAGAGCTATCGATAACGTCCGCGATACCAGCCGGCGTGGACTCGGTCGCCGTGGTGCGGCCCGGCGGCATCTCCGGCGGCGCGGACGCGGAGACGGACGAGGAGTACCTCGCGCGGGTGCTCGCGCACCTGCGCAACCCGGCGCGATACGGCAAGCCCGGCGACTTCGCGGCGTGGGCCATGGACTCCAGCCCGGAGGTCTCGGCGGCGT
>Ga0209755_10008500_pt1 | contig 10979 bp, 9 predicted proteins | sample TergutCo191P1_FD_187301 | JGI IMG/M metagenome (GOLD analysis project Ga0209755, IMG submission 187301) | Cornitermes sp. P1 segment gut microbial communities from Petit-Saut dam, French Guiana - Co191P1 (SPAdes) (version 2) | ecosystem: Host-associated > Arthropoda: Insects > Digestive system >... | reverse complement strand
CACTGCTACACCATTACATTTTTAAAAATTTTCTGCATTTGTAAAGATGTGGATCTTATCTGCCACATTTATCTAAAAAGTTTGTATCATTACAAAAGATTGTCTGCATTTTAATTCTAGTTAAAATGTCTACTTATGAGAGGTTACTTTTCTTACTAACACCACTACAATACTTGTTGTAGTTACAGACACCTCAAAGCAGCCACACGTATATTAATTTTCTCATAACAGCAAAATTAAACAAATACACATATAATAGCCCTTGTGACAAGTCTCTGTTCTTGAACAAAACCTTCTGTGAAGTCCATGGTACTGAAAAATTTTAGCTTGGTAATTACAAAAATAATATTTACTTATGTCTGTGTGCTCAACTTTCCAAGTTCAGTGACAGCTGTTCTTCAGAAATGCAGTTTGGTATGTTATACCTCAAAACATGGGTTAGCACACAACCCCACACTGCATTTTGAACATTAAATTTCATTGTTTCTTTCTTTCTTTCTGGTGGAACTCACAAAGCACTATATCCTCTTCCCTTCCAAAGGCCAGTGTTTGTTATATATTGTTTCATTTTTAACTGGTTGATGAATGAGACTTGTTATCCATGTCTTGTGGTCTGAGTTCCAGGCACACTTCATGCCTCTTGTATTAGATCCCTCACCAATGTTAGCCTGATCAGTCCATGTAATAATGTTGAACCACAAAAAGGAAGAATGATAAAACTGTTATGAATGGTAAGGTCCAGAAAGTTGAAAAATAGCTCATTTTTCCAGTTACATGGCTGTCTGCTATTGCAGTAAGAATATACCATGCAGTCAGATTTGTACACATAGTGCAATGAGACTTCTGTCTTCCACTATCTTCTACTATAACCAGTTCCACAGCCTCACCATGCTGATCACCAAAATTACCCTCTGCTGGTACAGAATGTATGTTTGTTAGTATGTCTACATTTCATTTGTCTTTCCACATTAAAGTTTTCAAATTACATTCTCAATTTAGCCTTTATGTCATTCCAAATTTTATTTTATTTCTGTCCAAAACTGAAAAATCACATTTATGTTTGGTCTAACAGCCCACAGCACTTCACTGTCTTAATATGTAAATCATCCAATAATGCTGGAGATGAGCTGTCCATGTACAACTTGTATCCCACATGTTAAGTCCTTGCAGGAAGCCTACTTACATTTACACAAGTGTCAATGAGAGAGTCACCTGTTTCCTTCTTTGCTTGAATACACAGTCACACTGTACATATGCCTAAATATCTAAGACTCACATAGGTTTTAATTCCAAACTGTTTGTGTTTCTTTGGTATAGTTTCAAAATAAATGGCACCTTCAAAGAGCACAATTATTTCATCAAGCACAAAATGTTCAGCTGGACTGTATTATTTAGCACTGAGCTCGTCTTTTCCACAGCTGGTGGTAATTTTAACGTGTCCTGTTGGGTGCTTTGTTTTGAATGTTTATTAGAACACAGTCTTACATAATACATAAATATCATACATAACTAGTTTCAGCCTTGTTAACAAGCCATCATCAGACCATTTCTTTACCAACAACATCCAGTGAAACTTTTCTTTGCATATGGATTGCAATTTCATTCCTATATATTTCACAAAATTCATTAAAATAAATATATAAAATGTTGGTAAAATATGGGGTGTAGAAAGGTCTTTTACTAGGATAATTTTAAATATGAATACAAACAAAAATAAATAAAAATATATAAACATTAATGAAATTGGGAGGCATTACATCTGATATATTGAAGCACACTTCTATGTTTTTATACAATTTTATAATTTAGGTTCCTCTGGCTTTATAATAATTCCAGCTCTAATGCATGGATACTCCTTAAAAGTTATGTTATTTGGTATGTGTCTTCTTCATATGGGCATTTATGACTACTGAGTTCTGCAATATGGAAAACATTTGAATTTAATCAGTCACTTTATCGTTTAATTGAAAAAATCTGTCGTTTCAGTCATCCATAATAAATGGTATGAAGAGATTTACAGATTAAAGTTTGGTATGTGTACAGTGTCAGGTAAAATCACCTAGTGTGATGTAGAACACTGGTTACTGAAAAGGGAGCTGGCTTGAGAGCTAGTCAATTGACACTGTAAGAAGGGAAAGTAAGAAGGGTCATCAACATAATGACAAACACATGATCTCACATTAAAAAGTTTATGAAGTTATATTAAATAGAGAATCTCAACTGACTAGCTCTGAAGGTAACACCACTCTTGGTAGCCAATATTCTACACCACAGTAGATGAATGTACCTGACACTGCACATATACCAAATTTCAATCTCCAAATGTCTATGAAACACTGACCTTGCCTGGGCAAAATCACGAGGGAAACACCAGCACTACATAACATGTCAGTACACATTCATGCCTCATATCATGGATCACTGAAGTAAGAATTTTTAATTTAACAATAAATTGTCACCTTTTATTTACCAACAGATAATGCACAATTTTAATTTTGTGTTTCCGTGCATCATAGTATAAGTCAAATAAAAACCAACTTGATGCAACACTGTGCAGTTTTTATTTCTGTAGAGTAACTCTGTAGAAATAAAAACTGCACAGTGTTGCATCAAGTTGGTTTTTATTTGAGATAATGCACACTTTTTGTAAGCTAATCACTTATTTAACTCGATGCATTTCAGCATTTGTCTACACCATCTCCATGGAGTTCTTGACTGCTTTTTGCAAAATAACAAAATGACACAGCCACTTATTGATTGTAAGATCAAAGTTTCTGCACAGAATCCACATTGTATAATAACAGTTGATGTCTCTACACTGGTGTATGTTAAAATATTTAGATGATTAAAATGTTAAACAAGTCATCACACTTACAAAACTCAGTCTTGAATGTTCTCATATATGCATCATGTTTTTACCATTATCAGAGCACTATAGCTGTGATGACGATAATGTTAAAAAGTTCAAAAACTGAAATACTTAAAATTTTGAAGACTGTAGAATGTACAGCACATGTGGAATGTGGCATGTTGGCGTCTTTTTTAACAACTTCCTATAGTGTCTTGAAAAGTGTGCATATACAGGATCCAGCAGAAATACCTGATGATTTGGCATCACAGCTGTGAGTGGAACTGTTGGCATGAGGAATATGTCCTTGACCGCCCTTCTAGCGTGACTCAAAGCATTTAAGTTGCCATGGAGCACTGGTCTGTAGAGCATTTGGCTTTCGCTGTGGAGACACATTTCAAAAACAACGATTCTGTCATTGTGACTCAGCATATATTTTGTCGGTACTTCAATATTCGTCGGAATGACAGTGTCCCTAGTTGCAATACTGTACTGTTGTGGGTGAGAAACTTCAGAGAAATAGCAACTGCCATAATAAGAAAACCTCCAGAAAGAGATCCTTCACTCAAAACTCCTGATAACACCGAACAAGTGTGTCAGGCTTTTGTCAGAAGTCCTCAGCGGCAGAAATGCCATTGCATTAGGAATGTCTGATCATACAGTAAGCTGAATATTGCACGAGGACTTAAATTTCCATCCTTACAAAATGGTTATGGTTCAAGCAATAAATGATCAAGACACCGTAAATTGAAAAACTGTTTGTGAGGTTCTGATGAACAGTCTGGATAATGACAACCTTATCCACGTTCTCATGATGGATGAAGCAAATTTATATCATTGTGGCAATATCGATTCTCAAAACTGTTGCTACTGGGCAACCGAGAACCCTCGTGATATTCACCAGAAACCTTTACATTCTGGGAAGGTTATTGTTTGGTTTGGTGCAGCATCTTTTGCAGTGATCAGTCACTGTTTCTTTGAAGATGAGGTATGCAGGGCAGTAACAGCAAATTCAGCCCACTACACCGAGATGTTTTGCACATTTCTGGAACCAGAGTTGCAGAGACTTGGTGCTGAAACCCAGACACTCTGGTTTCAGCAAGATGGGGCAACAGCTCACACTGCAAGGACTGTAATGCGAGTCCTCAACAAGATGTTCCCAGCTCATGTGATCTCACAAACAGGGAATCTTGAATGGCCTGCAAGATCGCCCGATCTCAATGCCTTCAACTTCTTCCTCTGGGGATATCTCATGAGCAAGGTGTAGGAAAAGAAACTAAGGACAATGGTGGACTTGCAACAGAACACCAGAGACAAAGTGGCAGCAATTTCTCCCACCATGCTGCAACGAGAGATGCAGAACTTCCAGAAACGCTTGTGAGATTGTGTTGACAACAATGAAGCCACCTCACAATAACTATTCAGGAAGTGAATATTGTAATTAAAATGCTTTGAGATAAAGACAATTTTAGTAATAAGTTCATGTAAAAAGATAGTATACTTTTCATTTTATTTTAACTTAAAAATTGTCAGGTTTTTCTGCCAGACCCTGTACAAGTGGGTGCGGTTGAAGGTTTGGTCATTCTTGATGTGTGCAAGTACTCCCTGAATACAGTATAGACAAATGCCAAATGCTGAAACATGTCAGAGTTAAATAAGTGATTAGCTTACAAAAAGTGTGCATTAACTGTTGGTAATAAAGTCACATGAAACACGATGTACGGTGTACACAACATCAAAATAAATTAACTGATTAATTTCAAATATTTTCCATATTAGAGAACTCAGCACTCATAAATTCCAATATAAAGAAGACAAATAACAAATAGTGCATATATATCCATGCATCAAAACTGGAACTATTACAAAGCTGGAGTAACTACTTCTATTAAAATGTATGATCATAGTGCCTTGGAATAGAAAGAATGACATTTACTCCAACACATCTGATGTAATGTCAAACAATTTTATTTACTCTTGTGAATTTTTATTCATTTTTATTGGTATTTATATCTAAAATTACAGTAGTATAAGACAGCCTACACTCCATATTTTACTGGCATTTTATACATTTATTTTAATTAATTTTATGATAAAAAAGGGAAGAGGTCTCAATCCCATATACCAAGATGTTTCACTGGACAGTTTTTATATAGAAAAAGGTATGATGATGGCTTGTTAACAAAGCTGAAACTAATTACCAAGAAAATCTGTATATGTGTTGTGTAAGATTCTGTTTTAATAAACATTTCAACAAAAGCAAAACTGGGATGAATCACCTTCACATTAATTCCTTTGTCACAAAATGCAGAAATCTAAGTATATGAAAGAATCTGTCTTGTTTCACAGTGTTTCATAGTGTTTTATTTGGGTCAGTCAGATTCTAGTATCTGTGCTGGTATGTTCTGTTCACATAGCAAAATAAAAAAGAGTATATTTCTTGATCAGTGTAAGTCAAAGCAGTGCCATGCCACAGTAATTAATCACGCTGACAGAAAAGACTGAATTGTGAGCAGACAATAGGCACACAACATGAAACTACAGTACGCAAAACTCATGTACAGGAAAATGAAGTAAATGCATATTTTGCCCATACTGCACTCTGCACTAACCGATCTGATCAAAGTTTGTGTTTCCTTTCCTACTCATTTCAAGAGGGAAGGTGAACTCATTCAAATGATCATCCAGATAAGCCAGTTCCATGAAGTAAAACAAATTTTGACAGAAATGCATGCGATACTCGAGCACAGTTAGTTGCAGATTTTGCAGTACAGTGTCCCTACTTACATAAGCAGACATTTGAAAAGAACAACTCATGAAACTAAGTTTAAAGTGACAATTAACAAATTTACAAAGGACTTTATATAAAGTTGCATAAAAATATTTGGAGTGTTTCAAAATTTGAGAAGGGGTAGACAGATAAATTCTTAAAACAGCACTTTCTATTTGAAAGTTTTTATGCTTAAAAATGTATGAAATATAATAGATAGTATCAGCAGGCACAGAAATGGACATAAAACCTGGCCATTAGTGGCTATGTTGGAATTCAAAGATCCCAGAAGATAAAGGTTAAATATGACTCTGGAAGGGGTACAGAACAATGTATCAGTGAAATTAGGCATCTCCTGAGTATGTGTGCAGTGTGTTACAGGTAAATTCAGTGATGACAAGAAATGAATGTGCACTGAAGGCTGCCAGAAAAATGCAACTCTTTTTGCATAAAGCCCCAAATTATTATTGTTTATAATGATCTGTGATCAGACACGCTAATCCTGAATGAAGACAGCAATTAAGTGTTTGGAAGCAAAAGGCTTGCCTCCACAGAAAAAATTCACACTGCCCTTAACGGAAAAGCGATGCTATTTTTTGACCCCAATGGCATTATTCTTCAAAAATGGGTCCCTGTGAAGCAAGCTGTAAACGGTGAGTGCTAAGCAAAGACTGCTTTGTGGAATGCAATTTGGGGAAAGTGAGGGTGTGAGAGACCAGTGCTTCTGAAGAGACACTAGTTTTAGCTTCAAAACAAGTCTTAATTTCTATGGAACACCTGTAGCACACCCACACTACAGTCGCTACTTTTCTCCCTGTGATTTCTGATTCTTGCCACCTACAAGGACAGAAATTTGGCTGTAACCATGAGGTTACACAAGCCTCTACCACAACCCTAGACAAGATTTCAAAAAAGTCTTACTATACTGCCTGGGAAGTGCGTAGTGCACTGCAAAAAAGTATAGATTTTTTCACGTTTTCCATTCTGTCAATTACAATTCAATTACTAATAATTTAGGCCAACAATTGCACACATCATTCACAACAGTGTGCAACTCCTGACTTAAATTATTGCAAATGTATAACTTGTAATCACCATTACTTCAGAAAGGAAACTATGCCAAATCTCTGGATAACTAAGATACACGGTAGTGTCAGTAGTCTCATTAATTTTGAAACACCACTTGTAGAATGAACTGATTCCTCAAATTGCTTTTTCAGGAGCTCTGAACTTGAAAGCAATGGCATGTCTCAGAGTATCGTGTGAGTTCTTATGAGACTTATATTAAGATAGTGGGTTTGATGGCTGCATGAGAACAAAACTATCATCCCTTCAATAATACAGGCATTAACTTCCCATTACAGGGCCAAAAAAGAAAAGGACAAAAAAATTATCTGGTGTCAGCATCCAGAATTCCACCATGACACAATCTCAAGAAATACTTCACAGGTGTTAGTATCCAATCCAAGAAGGGAATAAATAAAATAAAAAAAAAATTAAAAACAAAGTCCTACAATTTCAATTCATGTCTTCTGGTACATTATGCTGTGTCAACTGTTAAAGAGTTGCCAATATTTCACAGCAGAGTACTGCCACCCCCTTCAGGGACCAAAGATGGATGCATTTCACTCCTCCAAAACATAACTATTTGTAAGAAGTACATCCTCCCATCCCACTTTACCCTTTGTCAACAGTGCTATGAGAACCCCAAATGTCCCAAGTCCTACATATCAATTGGGTGAGTGGAAGTATATCTCAGAAACCCTTAATTCATTCCCTACAAAAAAAAAGCAGTAGATAGCCTTCAAGAACAAAAGTGTTTCACTCCTAAACCTGTAAAATAAAAATTATTTTGAGACAAACAGAGAAAAACATTGATGAAACCAAGTCCTACATATCAATTGGGTGGATGGAAGTATATGTTAGAAACCCTTAATCCATTCCCTAAAAAAAAAAAGAAGGCAGCAGATAGTCTTCAAGAACAAAAGAGTTTCACTCCTATACCTGCATAATAAAAAACATTTTGGTATGAATAGAAAAAAAGATTGATAAAAATCTAGCAGAAGACCAATTTTGATTCAAAAGAATAGAGGCACACGAGAAGCTATTTTGTGTTTGCGAAACACTGTACAGAAAAGTTTTAAAGTAAACAAAAAGGTATATATTGCCTTTGTAGACTTCCTAAAAGCTTTTGACAATGTAAATTGGAACATAATGATTAAGATACTAAAGATAACAAAAACAGACTAAAATGATACAAGAATTATTATACAAAGATCAAAAGACATCTATAAAAATAAAAGAAAGTAAAAGAGAAGCTGCAGTTAGAAAAGGAGTGAGGCAAGGCTGCAACTTATTGCTATTGTTATTTAATATATAGAACAAACTATAAATGAATACAAAGAATATTGTACTGGAATTAAGGTGAATGGAGTGAGCACACAGATGCTAAGGTTTGCAGATGATATAGTGATTGCAGCGCAATATGAAGCTTAGGTGGCATCTTAAAAAGTAACTACAAAATGAAAATTAACAGGAAAAAAACAGAAGTTATGGTTTGCTCCAAAGATTTTGAAAATATTAATATTAAAATGGATGACAATGCCCTCAAGCAAGTACCAAAGTTTAAGTACCTAGGTAGTATAATTACAGAAGATGGGAAAACTAAAGATGATATAATACAATGAAATAAAGAAGCTACAGTTACATTTAATAATAAAAAGCAACTACTATGTTTGAATAACCTTAGTTTGGAAATGAAAAAGAAACCTATAAAAAGCTGTATTTGGAGTGTTGCTCTTTATAGATCAGAAACATGGACCTTAGAAAAAAATGAAGACAAGATCATAAATGCATTTGAAACATGGTGCTGGAGAAGAATGTTAAAAATAAAATGGACACATAGAATAATGAATGATGAAGTTTTTCAAAGAGTGAAAGAAGAAAGATTACTTTTAAAAATTTAAAAAAACAGACGCCACTCATGGATAGGGCATACAATTAGGCATAACGAGTTTGTAGTAAACATCCTTGAAAGAGCAGTATTCGGGAAAAAGGCCGTGGGAAGACCTCAACTACAATACTTAAAGCAAGCCACCAGAAACACAGGAGCTGACAGTTACACAGCAATGAAAAGAAAGACTTGCAACAAACCCAGATGGAAAGCTGCCAACCAATCAGAAGGTTGAGGGATAAGAAGACCTGCATAACATCACTGTCACCACATATATTGACTGATTTGCACACCTGCCAACTGGGGGCCCTAAAAAAGGGAAATTCACAAGATTATGATTCACATCTCTCAACTTGCACATTCCCCACTGTTGACCCTTGAAGAACCTGTTCTCAAGAATGCCACTCACATCTGTCTACTTGGAAACTTAAGCCCACTGGCTTGTTACTAGCCCTATCATTCCACCCTTCCATAACTCTGATTGACCAGCTATCCTCCAACTTCCCAATATAACAGACACACTCCTCTCCTCCCAACCACTTCAGTATCCATGTGATCCAGAATGTTGCACTGAAGACAGAAAATATTCTTCTGATATGTTGGAACACACATTTACCACACAGCATACATCCAACAGATGATCACCAAATGAAATCCTATACTTTTAGTGAGATTCAACTGAAGGCCTTTATCACAGGAATAACCTCCAATGGCCTCCATAGTCACACAAGCTGAAGATGGACCACAACTGCAGAAGAGTAACACTGAGATAGGAAAGTGTCTGATAAACAGCCAAAGTGTCATGACCTTAACAGAGAAGGAAAATATAATCCCACAAGAAGAAAAATAACCACTCTGGTAATGTGACAAACCCAGGAATTAACACAATATGATGCCCAAGCCAGGCACTTAACATATAATGTAACAATGAAGTGTGTTTGTATAACCACTCTTGTTATGGAAAAGCAATAAGTATTACAGATTATGAGTGTGTTTTAGTACCCTTAGTTAGCCAGAATGCAGAGCACCTGCGTTGCAGTACATGATCATCCATGGATTGTCAAGCTGTACCATATTTTTACAAATTATCTTATAAATGGCACGAATTTTGGAAAAGAGGTATTGAACACAAAATGTGTGCTTTTATTTCATCTGTAATTTTTGTCTGCAATATTTCTTATTCTAAGAAGAATTAAGCAAGGTAGTATCATGAATGTACATAGGTCTTGATGTAAAGTACCAGTTTTCTCGTCAGACTTTAGTCAAATTTTCATTTTCGAAACAGGTTTTCAGAAAATAAACAAATATCAAATATAAAAATCCATCAAATGACAGGTCAGTTGTCCAGTGCTGATGGACAGACAGAAGTGATGAAGTTAACAGTCGCTTTTCAAAATTCTTCAGATGCACCTAAAAAAAGGGATAATGTTGCAGGTATCTGACATACACAGGGGGGTCAGCAATTTAGACATCAAGTTCAGCTAATCAAAACTCAAGATTTGGTGAACACAGTTGACATTTATAATATGGGAATTTATAATGTTCTTCAGCATTTTGGTTTACTGTGCGGATTTCCAGGATAAGGAACATTATCATTCTATAATATTTCATGACCTGACAATGATTATTAAGAACATTGTCTTTTGGGGTGTAATTCCACGTAGTCTGGAGAAAATCTACTGATATTTTAGATGAACCTACTGCCTCCACTTTATAGTTGATCACCTAAGAACAAATACAATTATACTATTTTCAAAAATTCATATCTTCTGAAATATTACATTGACTGTGGATTAAAATAATAATCAAACAACAAAGCTTCAAAAGTAACTGGAAAATTTTTCAGATTTCACCACCTGCAAACACACTGACTGTTAAACAGCATTTTCTATAATTAGTTAATATGTAACACATTCATCATTAATGTGCATAAATTCAGCAATACAGGAATTACACATTAAGGATTATACATGAAAAAAATTAGCTTACTGTAGCCTGCTTCTTTTTCCCAGTGACCTTAGCCGCTATTTCACGTAGCTCATTGCAAACATTTATAGTCTCATCAAGAGGTGAGGCTGGAGGAGGAGGAACTCCTGGAGAAGGTGGTGGTGGAACTGAAGAGCCCCTAAAAGATCTCAGAACTGCATCCATTTCATCTAGCAGGCTTGGACCAAAATCAAATGTTTTCTGTAAACACAGTACCAGGATTTATTAGTGCAAACATCATGAATTTGGACAGCCTATTGGAGGGCCTCATAAAGACCAATATTAAAAATTATTGCAAAATTTTGGTTCTGAACAGAACATCAGTGCAGTTATTTGATTTTATGCAAATTGCCTCAATAAGTAAAATTCCTCCTCTAACATCAAGTACATTTACAGAGAAAAGATTCAAATTTTCAATGTAT
>Ga0209755_10008499_pt1 | contig 10980 bp, 8 predicted proteins | sample TergutCo191P1_FD_187301 | JGI IMG/M metagenome (GOLD analysis project Ga0209755, IMG submission 187301) | Cornitermes sp. P1 segment gut microbial communities from Petit-Saut dam, French Guiana - Co191P1 (SPAdes) (version 2) | ecosystem: Host-associated > Arthropoda: Insects > Digestive system >... | reverse complement strand
GACAAAATCAAAACACATTTTGTGTTCAGTAACTTTTTCCCAAAAATAATGCTGTTTTATGAGATAATGTGGAAAAATATAGTACAGCCAAACAGGCTACAGATGATAATATTGTACAGTACATGGTCATTGCATGCTGGATAACTTAGACTACAGACACATTCAGAATACATCACACTTAGTGCTTTTGCATGGCAAAAATTGTTACACGAACGCACGTCAATGTTATATTTATACATACATACATTGCCTGTGTTGTCTATTACAACTATTTCAAATCCTGATACATTTTTCTGTTCTACTTCCATGTAGCAAATTGTTTTAACAGTTTTATTTTCAAAATAAATCATGCCAGACTGAGAGCGCGCATACATCCAGAAAACATGCTGAACACAAAAGGCAGCTTCTTATTCCTTAACAGAAAGAATATTCCTGTACAAAACCAAGGAATATTTCTTACACAGTGATAAATTCTTTTCATATATACTCACAGTGCCACTTTCTAATTTGGACATAATGTACAATGCCATTTTCATATATTACAATTCAACCATAATATTATTTCATCATACTCTGTTTATTAGGGGTGGCAATGGACTTAAACAGCTTCCTGATATAACTGTGACTATGGTAGACCCAGTGAAAGAATAGTAAGATATCAAATTTATAGGCATGAATAAGTTAACCCTTTAACAGATAAAGTTGACAAAAATAAGTATCATTTAAAAGTATGAGTTGTATCTCCCAGATAGCACACCACATTCAGAGTCAGTTCAATTAATGATGTTCAGGATAATACAAATAGGGTGGCACATATGATTACCACTGTCCATGAAGTAGTCAGGAAGCAGTAAATCTGAAATTTCAACAGCATAACAATGGTCTACTATACTTCAAACCATTCAGCCCAAAACCCTTTTATTTTCCTCTATCCTATCTTGAAATCTATAAATTATAATAAATAACCCACTAGCTTCATGCATTGCTTTTCAGCATTTATAATATTCTCTACAAACACTACATGTTCCAAAAGACTGTACTCAGCTGAAAATGCTGAAAAACAAGAGAGAATTTAGTTTAAGCATATAATCAAATTTGGGGTTCATATATTTTTATTCTCTGTACATCCCATAATTCCAGTGCCAATAAAATATACTGAATGAGTTCCACAGACAAGATTATGACTAATTCACTTACAAGGATCCACAGCATATTGGTCCAGGTTAGTTACTCCTTCTTCTTTGAGGATGTCATCATCTATAGCAAAATTCCCTGTGAAGGTTTTTGCATCCCGACACAAGATGGCATACGCAGCATCAGCCACAATTTCTGGTTTCCGTGACAAACGTCCCGCATCTTTGCCACTAAGCATTTCAATGGCTGCTGTATGAATTGCTATGAAAACACAGATAAAATTTGAAAAATGAGAAATCTAGCTAACATTTCATAAAATGTAATACACAACAGATTACAGCCTTTACTGGATGTTACATGGCACAAGTTGATATCTGGTTACCAATGTTTCAGGTCAATAAGTTGGTACACGACTACCAATACAAGCCACATAATTTCTGGAAGAGCACAGGACTCAACTACACTGGTAGAAGCCTGAAATCTCACATACCAGGTTACATTTCTACAAATGGGCCTGGTATAAATATAATTACCATAGACCACAGCAAAAGTTACACGCCAAATCAGTTACAAAAACTCAAACTTACTGTTAAAACAAGTAGTTTTGCACATTTGATAATGAAATGCACATACTTGGAGATAATCTAAAGAAAACAGCTTTCCCTTTTTCTGCAGAAGAATTTAAAAGAGAAATTAATGTACGGCATGTAACATAAGGGTGGGTAAAACTTATTTACAATGTACAACTTTACTTGTCCAAACTAAATAAAAAGTACTGTCTTGTTTTTGCTATAACCTAAATTAATAAAATGAAGGTGCAAAGCCAGCAAAATTTGCTACTGCTACCACCACCACCCTTGCTTTGTTCCCCCCCCCACATTCATACCATGCATCTTGATATTATCAAAGTTTTTTATTCACCAACAAATGCACAAGTGATTGTCTTAAAAACAATATTAAAATTTACATTAAAATAGCTCTGACATGTTTTGGCGTAGTCACACCATCTTCAGGGAGCTTATTATCCGTGCTTGCTAAAGTTATGCTTTGTTAAAATAGTCAGTTATGGTGCATTGGTGTATGATTAAATTAGTGGTGATGTGTCCTTGTTGGTGTGTGTATGTCTACTCCCGAACGGTGCGACATACACACACCAACAAGGACACTACTAATATATGCAGCCACATCACCACCGATTTAATCCTACACCAGCGCGCCATAATTGACTAATTGACTATTTTAACAAAGTGTAATTTTAGCAAGCACAGATAATGAGCTCCCTGAAGATGGTGTGACTACACTGAAACATGTTGGAGCTATTTTAATGTATATTTTAATATTGTTTTTAAGACAATCACTTGTGCATTTGTTGGTGAATAAAAAACTTTGTAACTGCTAAGCTGTTACGCCTCCACATTAATAAATACCAATCCATTATTATTATTATTTCATACAAAATACGTGATGTTAAAAAGTTCCGCTACAAGACACTTCACAAACACGATGACCCAGTCCACCTTGGATTATTACATATACTGCCGAATGGAACATATATTGCCATAGTAACAAAAGTGCCCAAGGCCAAACACAACAATAATAATTTCTACTGCACATACAGCTTATTTAACGACAAGGAATGTTTCTGACCAAAGTGCAACCATAGTTTTAAACTAAGTACAGATGTACCTTTTACATATAATGAACATCCACAACAAAGCTGCTACAGATTATGGAACCTATAAGTAACAATTTCACAGCACCATTTGGTTTTTAAGAAATGGTATTGTGTTCTCCCTAAAGATAGTTCACATGTACCGTAACATGCTAGAGAAGCTCATTTAATATTTGTACTAAATAAGAATGTGCATTCAGTTGGTAAATAAATGGTGTGTGCAAATGTGGTTTGTTTAATAGTAAACACAATGGGATGGCTTCCATGAAGATAAGTATTGTGAACATGGTCTTCACATCAGCAGACCTCAGAACACTATGTTCCATTATACCTAGGTACATAGATGTCCTGATAAAAGCATACTCAAATTAATGAAGTTTTACAGTTTATCAGAACTTTTATATTATAACATACATTGATGTATACAATTTAAACCAACTACATGAAAATTACACATGTACAATAAAACTGGTATCTCAAGCACATGTGTAGAGATCTCACTGAGATACTATTTACATCTTTGTAATGATCAACAACAAAACCCCTGTATAATCAATACATAATATAAACTGGTCAATTTGTATTACTATATTTTATACTGTCCAATGATTCATATTGTATATTCTTTCACTCTGTTTCTGACTTAGGGTCATTTAAAAAAAAACCATAAAACATTAAGGTTCAGCATTCAGCATTCCTGCTTAATGTTCAGAGACCCCAGGTTCTAGTCTACGTCCAGAGTTTCTTATGGACTTCCTTAGTCCCTCTAAGCATATAGCAGGATAGTACGTCAAACACACAGTCTGCTTCCTTCATTGTCCTTCCCAATTTATCACCTTCAGCATCAATGTACCACTCAAAAAATAACAACACATAACAAAAGAGGCAGTTGAAATTGTATCATTAATGAAAGAAAGAATCAATCAGGAGCAAATACTGTATTTACTTTCTGGCTGGTATCAGTAAACATAAATTACAACAGCCAAGGTTGTGGAAACTGATATGCAAATAAGGTCATACTGGTACTCAGAAATGTCTTAAAAATTACATACGCGGTAACAATCCAAATCTTCGCAGTTATGTCTGACAACTCAATGGGTGAATTCTACATTGGCAACAAATAAAGCAATTTGTGAAAATTTAATTTGAACATTTTCAGTAACCCTAAACAATGTTTTTATTTACCTGTTCTAGGCCACAGAGCATTCACAGCAATTCCTTCTTCCTTGAACTCCTCAGCCATGCCGAGAACACACAAGGACATTCCATATTTTGACATGGTGTAAGCTGCATGATTCTTAAACCAAAATGAGTTCATATTCAAGGGTGGACTAAGATTCAAGATATGTGGGTTTTTCCCTTTTTGCAGGTAAGGCAGGCAAAGTTTTGATCTGAAATATAAAGAATACAAACTGGTTCACTAATCAACTCAATGCAAGTTACCTTCAAAAAGTATGGAGAAAATCTATTGTCTGTAAATGACAGACATGTGGCATTGAATCAGTTTACAGCACAAGAAATCCATGGGACACTTCAAAATTTGTAGTCGAAGCTGAAAAACTATAGTCACCCCATCCTTCTCAGATCTTTCAAATGTGTATATATTTCAATATCTTGGCAAATCTTTGTGAAAGAAATACTACCACTCTAAGCTCTCCTCTAAACAATGTTACAAACACAGCTTGGACAACTAACAAGCAAAAAACAGCCCTGTAATCACTTCTGCATATGTACACCCAAGTGAAAGGTGTATAACGTAAAGCATACAGCCTCTTCTAAAGACACCTCCTTCAAGTGGTGCACCCCATGTCACAAAAAAGAATGTTGATTAAATTACAGTCATACAAGGCAGACAATGTTATACACACATAACATTAAGGTGCATTCTTGCTATCATTAGCGCAATGGAAAAGCAATAAGTATTACGTATTATGAGTGTGTGTTTAGCCTTAGTTATCCAACATGCAATGTGCATGAGCCATATTGTCATCTGTGGCCTGCCCGGCTCTACAATATTTTTCCACATTATCTCATAAACAGTACAATTTTCAAAAAAAAGTTACTGAACGCAAAATGTGTGTTTTGATTTTCTCTACTAGTTTTGTGTGAAACATTTCTCATTTTAAGAAGAACTGAGTGAGATACGATCAACAGTGTATATTGGTCTTCATGTAAGGTACCCATTATTCTTATCCAATTTTATTAGAACTTGAATTTTTTTTTGACAGTTCTGCGAAAAATACTCAATTATCAACTTTCACGAAAATCCATCCAGTGCGAGCTGAGTTGTTCCTTGTGGGCAGATGGACGGACAGACAGACATGAAGAAGCTCAAAGTCGCTTTTCGCAATTTTTAGAATGTGCCTACTAATGAGGGACAACTGCAAGTAATTATAAGTATTATTTATTATATTCAATAATGTAATACTAAATTTTCTGAAGTAATGTTTCAACTTAAACCTACCCTGAGTTCCAAAAACTGAACACGTTATTATTATTGAATGTTAAAGCACCTCTCCAAAACCCAAACCTGATATCCACAGCATGGAGGAGCAGAAGATGGCAAAAAGGACTCTAAGCACCAAAATCAAGTTGTGAGGTACTGTGCTTTTATGGCTGCATGATACTGCAGTGGACATAACCAAGCCACTAACAATTATGTAGGAGCACTAGGCAGCACCTCAATGTATTTATGCCTTCCACGAACACATGACTCAGTACAAGTGATGTTCAATTCCTCCACTACTTGGAACAAGGCCAATACCAGAGGCAATAAAAACATACAAAGGGCTTAATTTTGCAGGTACTCCTCAATTAAAAAGATACCTACAAGCAAACATATACTCCTGAACAGAAATATGGCACTGCCAGCATATTACCACAGGGTGCTGGCAGGACCAAAAACAGGTGGGAGATGAGGAGTCAGCCAAATATGCACTCAACATGTATAAGAATCCTGTCATGAGATTTATTTAGATTAACAATTATCTTACATGCATCATACAATCTGAACACACACATGGGGACACGCCAACATATCATTTTACATATTTATGGAATGATATTGGCTGCATTTTAAAGACACATTCCCTCTTTGCAGGATGTACGGATGCATGATGAATGCTTGCACACTAAACACTTAAAACAGCAAAAGAATTTTCATACCACTTGGTTCTTATGTAACACTTCAATGAACATTTGTTTTCCTATAATGCAAATAAAATTAGAAATTATGTGTATTATAATGCATCATACTCACACCAGGAATGTACCTCGAGCATTAATTTGATGCATAAGGTCAAATTTCTTCATATCAGTATCCAGGGTGCCTGTTAGTGAGATGGCACTAGCATTGTTCACGAGGATGTCAATTCCTCCAAATTTCTTTACAGCCTCTTCAACTGCCGATCTCACTTGCTTTTCATCTCGAACATCAACCACACAAGACAAACATTTGCCTCCTGCAGCCTCAACTGAAATATATGTCATGCATCAGTACATAGCAACTTCAAACAATTAATGGAACACTGACCCTCCCCTATCCAACTTACACAACACCTCCACTGACTCTAGCAAAGACATCACTTTCCCGTTCTATTTTGTCCTTTGTTCATCATTATGTATATCCAGATATAATTAAAACACAAAGGAATAATTAATTCCAAAAATTGTGAAAAATGCAATCTAACTATATTCAGAATTATATAAGTTAATAGCTACTGTGTAACATGCACACAGGCGAGTGGGACTAAAATAAGTGACAGAACTGCAGCATGATGCATGAGAATGGTCACAGGAACTGTTCTGCAAATAAGCAAATCCATGATGCGCAAAATCATAAACGAGGCAACCCCGCTGAACCAGAAATATAAATAAAGCAAAAACACACACACACACACACATATATATATATATATATATATATATATATATATATATGCTGTTCATCAATAATAGCATATGAAAGCTTTACTAATTACATTACAGAATAACATAAACTGCAGAAACAAAGAAGATTTAAGGAGATCAAAAGTGAAACATTACTAACGTACATTACATCAATTTTGGTAATCATGTCATAAGAAGTGACCATCTGTGCAGCAAATGACTTAAAATTTCCTGGGACAAACACATTTAACAGTGTGCATGTATATACAGACATCAAACAAGTCACATCAGGATTATTTAACAATTAAGCCACTGCTGCAAATGAACTTCTGGAGAGGTTTACAACTTAATTTTAGGATAATAATATAGAATAATTTTTTGTGACCTCCTTTCCTATAGGTTTATAAATGATTACAACGTTAATTTCTACGTACAGAAACTAAGTTCGGTGGTTTTCAGATAACCTTCTTGAGTAACAGCAAGGCATTCCTTTGACAATAATTTTGCACACACCCATGAAGATGGCATTCCCACGCTGAAACACGCACCAGGTAGAATATGCGATTCTAACATTTAATATTATGGTATCTTAGACTGAAGGAATAGTATTAATGAAAAGTGAAACATGATTCATACATATCTCATTGTAAGGCAAAATAACATCTATGGCTTCACAAACTTTTCAAAAAACTTCCTTCCAAATTGTAAACATAGATTTCTTAATTCTTTATTTCCTTAAAGACACTTTATTCACCACGAACATTACAAGGTGTCAAACGGAGGATGATTATGAATTAAGGACTAAAACATAGGCAGGACTATTGTAGAACCATTATTCCAGGACTTCATTGAGGAGATTGAGGAAACCCATGAAAATATGTATAACCTCGGACCTTCTCATTATAAGACAGGTGTCAAGTCCTACACTGTAGTATTTAGGTGTTCTGTATTTATAACTGATGGAATCAAATCAATGCTTACCTTCTTTGGCAGCAGTATATATGGTTCCTGGTAACTTTGGATGTGGTTCTGCAGTTTTGGCTGCAATAACAACATTGGCCCCATCTTTGGCAACTTTCAAGGCAATTGCTTTCCCAATACCTCGACTGGCCCCAGTAATGAACACTGTATGACCAGCTAACTTCCTAAGGAAAGAGAAAAACACATGCCACTGATTACACCTATTATGCAATCTGCATGAAACATGTCAAAGATAATCCATACCTTACAAGTCACATCCAGGAAGTCTTCAACAGGGGTGTACAAAGTTTCCAAAACCTGGAAGCCATCTCAAAATTACAGGTGACTGAACTGTAACATGCAGTAAATTGCGTACAGAGGTCCCACAACTATTTGGCACCATCACACAAAATTTCATCACCCAGGTGACCTAGCAACTGGGTTATGTGCACCTCTGTTACAAAATTGTATGTTACATCCAAGAAAACCGTAATCCTATATTCACCACTAAAACCAGTAACTTGTTGTGTGGGTGATGAATAACAGTTGCTACAACCTAACCCCTAATTCCAGTGCTTGCTCTTCACTTCCAAAATCAACCATGCTATGCTAGTATGCCACATCACACTTTCATTTTGTCTAGTCTATAAAACCGCAACTTGCTACAGGTTGGAAAGTCATGATTTCATTCCTACAGGGAATAGTGAGTTTTTTGTTAATTGGAAAGTCCTGGCCCAGCCAATGTAACCAAAGAGTTGTCAATAATTTGTATCTGATGGCAAAGGGACAATAGCATGTGACCAAATACTCATCTTAATCTAGCATATTAAGTCTCACTGCACTCAGGCATGGCAAAGTTTTTGCCTTCAGTTATCAACTATCAGCTATCAACTGCAAGGTAAAAATATAGTGTCAGATAACTACCGGTTGCCATTTCCTGTCAGCTCATCATATGAACATAACCTGCTTACCCACACACAACACACAAAGAACAACGGTGGAAGTGACAAAAGACAGTTGCCCGATAATATGGGACCAGAATAACATAAAATATTAATAAATTAAATTAATTAAAATAATGTAAAACCTCCATACCATTCTTACAGACACCAATAATAAAGTGTGCTAATTTTGGAGGCAACCTTCAGTTACAATCCCCAGAAAAGGTACCTGGCTATTACAGTTAAAGGTGGGGGGAATACTAAAGCACGCACTTTCTCATCTCTCAGGTTCTACCATTTTCAGTTACTCTCATACCCTGTGCATCTGCAACAGATATGTATGACAGAACAAATTCAGAATATGCTGTCCCTTGCCTAGTAGTACTGTGGTAATCGACCTATTTTTAATACGTTTACTAACCTAGGACCAATTCATTTTAACCCCTGTAACTTGAAAAACTACTGTCAGACTCTAAAACGCACAGTTAAAATTGCCTAATTAGAAATGTGCACACCCATTATCAAATATAACACAATAAACCTGTTCATTAATGTAGATGTTTGCGCTGACCATTCCTACATTAATATATAATTTTCACCATTACAATTCACTGATCTACCACACAGTTCTACGGAATGATACACAGGAAGACATGCGTCACTATTTCGGGCTTAACCGCTAAATATACATTACCCTGTGTTAATCATTATATAGCAGACTGTTTCAAAATTAGTGCTCTGTCATTCGCCTCTCATCATCACGAACACATAATCTGCGTTTCGCAACGTGCTCTGAAGACGGTCTTTGACCTTAAAGTCACAGACTAGCCATCAAGTAATACCTCTCCCAGGTGACTATCACGAATATCAAAGTTCACGGATAATCCAATGTGCCCCTGCGATGAGGGGGCTCAGTCAACAGAACACTTAATATATGACTGCAAAATACTAGAATTTGAAAGGAATAGTTTGAAGCATCAAATAAAGCCCAGCGGAGGAACCTGGCCCACCACCAACAGCGACTTGTTAGCAAAATACTCACACGCATTTTCAAGATTTATCAAATCGGTAGATTTCAATATACTGCAGTAGAATATATAATGGGTCTTATTTGTACATACCGGGATACACATCGTACAATGTTTAACCCTTATCCTGCTAACGTGGAGTATAGGGTGAGCACCTAACAATGCCAGCAAATTCCAGATGGGATTTAACTCAGCGTTTAAAGGGTTAATATAAGAAAACCAAAACATGCAGTATTACTCTGTTATGGAGCGTGTTGTCAATAAAAAAACTCTTAAAAGTTTCACGGATTATCTGTGCACCTACTAACGAAGTAAAAGTTCGGTAACGTTCTAAACACGGATTGTGCTGTACATGTGAACATATGCGCCATAGATCAGACGTAGACAATTTGTGGTGCAGTAGAATTCAAATGCATGCCATCCTGTTCTTGTATTAGCCCTAAAATAATTAAATTTCCTGTAAACTAACTTGAGTCCTTGTTTGGACTACTCGACCAGGAACACGGCGGCATTACGCTCCTCCCAAATGTCGGCAAGTATTCATTAGACGATACAACGTAACATCCCAGATGACTTGACAATTCGTCAACAACAGTCAGAGAATCTTCCACGTCGCTCACTTAAACTATCGTGGCACTCTTAAAATACCGCTATTTCAAAAAAATCATGTAGAAGATTCTTCAAAATTAGGTTTGGTTTGGTTTTATTTAGCATCTATTTTGTTACACCCTGTAACGATGGATCTGTCCAAAATTATACAGGTAGTCTACAATATCAATTACAATCCGCAATAAATACAAAAATACATACATCATTTATTATAGCCACTAGTATATTATCCTAATCTAATTATACTCTAAAACACATTATATTCTACTATTCGAATGGCAGAACCGGTAAAATATCCTGCTAGAGTAATATATTACTCAAATTGCAAAAAATTCCTCAATTGTATAAAATGCATTATGAACGAGGAACCGTCTTAACTTCTTTTTTAAAACTTTTATACTTATCTAATTGTTTTATTTGCATCGGCAGTTTATTAAACAGTTTTTTACCCCTATTTATCACACTCTTTTGATACATGACAGTGTTACATTGTTGTGTGTGCAAATCTTGTTTCCTTCTTGTATTGTGTCCATGTATCTCTGAATTGTGTTTTAGGTTCCATTTATATTTTTTTTTAAAAAAGCATAACATCTCAAATACGTGGTCTGTTAGAAAAGTATCCGACCTTTGGCCGGGAAAAAGAAACTGGTTTACTTGGAGCGTTGGACACCTAATCACCCTCAAAGTAGTTCCCTTGGGACTCCACACACTTCTCCCAGTGGTGCCGCCATTGTTGGAAGCATGCCGA
>Ga0209755_10008498_pt1 | contig 10981 bp, 5 predicted proteins | sample TergutCo191P1_FD_187301 | JGI IMG/M metagenome (GOLD analysis project Ga0209755, IMG submission 187301) | Cornitermes sp. P1 segment gut microbial communities from Petit-Saut dam, French Guiana - Co191P1 (SPAdes) (version 2) | ecosystem: Host-associated > Arthropoda: Insects > Digestive system >... | reverse complement strand
CGTAAAGAGCCGCACTATGAAAGAGCTGGGGCTGAGCGAAACCCCTGAAGAAGCGCACTCACTCCTGCTTAAAACAGGTTTCTGGACAACCGCGATTAACCCGCACCCAAGCCGCTTCGGTCTTGCGCTAAGCGGCGCGAATATCTGCCCGGACGCGCCCGGAAATGAAGAGCGGCGCGATCTCCGCCATCTTGCGGCGTTCGCAATCGACAATTCGTGGAGCAATGACCCTGACGATGCGGTCTCGATAGAAAAATCACCTAACGGCGGGAACTTTCTCTATGTTCACGTAGCAGACCCTGCGGCTTCCGTCTCGTTTGACAGCCCGGCGGAGAGGGAAGCGCGTGACAGAGGGGCTACGCTTTACCTTCCCGAAGGCGCTATCCGCATGTTTGCGGAAGAAGCGCTGCCTCTGTTCGCGCTGGGGCTTTCCGAAACATCTTTGGCTCTTACTTTTAAAATGACAATTAACGAAGAGGGCAGCGTAATTGATACGGAAATTTTCCCGTCGGTTGTGAAGGTACGCCGTATTACTTACGAAGAAGCTGACAAGGAAACGGACGGCGGAAATTCTCAGCACGCGGAAGCGTTACGCGCGCTTTACGATTTGTCAAACTTGATTTATAAAAGACGCATGACTCACGGAGCCGTGAATATCGAACTTCCTGATATTCACATAACGGTAGAAAACGGAATTGTAAACGTAGAGCCGATCCGTATCTGCCGCTCTGTTTCGCTTGTCAGAGAGTGCATGATCGCCGCGGGCGAAGGCGCGGGAAACTGGGCTGCTGAAAGAGGACTCGCGTTTCCTTACATTAGCCAGGAAGTTGAAATGCAGGGCGCGATTCCTGACGGCATTGCCGGCTCGTGGCAGTTACGCCGCTGCATGAGGCCGCGTATTCTATCCGTAAAGCCTGGAAGCCATCAGGGGCTTGGACTTGACATTTACACGCAGGTAACAAGCCCGCTGCGCCGTTACACGGATCTTCTGGCGCATTTGCAAATACGCGCTTTTCTTCGCAATGACAATCTGATCAGCGCGGACGAAATATCAGCGCGGCTCGGTTTCAGCGAAGCGGCAGCCGTTGCCGCAGTTCAGGCGGAACGCGCTTCGGATAACCATTGGCTTATGGTTTACCTCAGCGATAAAAAAGATTCTGAATGGGACGCCGTAGCGCTTGAAAATAAAGGCTACCGCATGCAGGTTATAATTCCTTCTCTTGCGCTGGAAACTCAAGCGTCATTCCAAAAAAAAGTAATACCCAATGAAAAAGTAAAATTAATTCTTAAATCAATTAATATCCCGCGAGGAGAAGCGGTTTTTACTCCAAAAATTTAAAAAAACATATAATTTTCGCAAACAATCAAAAATTGACATTAAACGAAATTAATATTATATTTAATTAATAAGGTAAGGATAATTACAATGAAAAAATTTACCGGAATAAAAGCACGAACGGTTTTATACATAATAATTCCGGTAATTATTAGTTTTTTTGTAATTTTAACCATTCTTTTTATTTCATTGTTTAATTCCCACCAAAACGCAGCGGAATCTGAATTTAGAAATATAGTCAGAAAATATACAAATATTTTTGAAATAAAAATCAGTAATGTAATAAATTATTTATCGTTTGCTATAGACATTCTGGAATTTCAGGTTAGCGAGAATATGACAGACAGGGAAGCGCTGCAAAAATTACTGTTTAATATTTTTAATTCCAATAAAACTATTGACGGTTCTAGCGTCTATTTTGAGCCGAATATGTATGATGGCAAAGACGCCGAATATAAAAACACGCAGTATGGAACAAATCTTTCAGGGAGAATTTGTTTTTATTATTACAGATCCAACGGAGAAACAAGCTATTTGCGGGAATCGCAGGAAGACAACGAAGAATTATCCTGTCCGCATTATATTGACATAAAAAATATAAACGCTCCGATCTATACCGATCCTGTCGAAGCCGAGATTGACGGCGAAAAGATATTTATGTTTGTAGTCGTTTACCCGATACGCGGAAAAAACAATGAGTTTATCGGAGCAATTACGGCTGATATTTACCTTAAGGAATTTTACGAGCTGCTTCAGTCTGAAAAAATTTACAAATCAGGCAATATTATTATTACTAATGATAACGGAAAAATTATTTACAGCTCCAGATATAACGATATCGGAAAAACGCGGGAGGAGGCGGGGCTTGTTCGCGCGGTGCCGCAGCGCCCGGCTCGGATAATATTGCAGCAAAACATATCTGAAAATACCGGCATAGCGCAAAATAATACAATGTCAACTAACTCATTCCATTCAGTTACTGAAACATCCCAGATTTTAAAAATTAAATCTGTATTACACAACAAAAACGCTCTTATATCAAGAGAAACGATTTATTTTCCACAGCTTGACGCCCGTTATTATTTTTCTGTTGTCGTCCCTTTAGATGAAATAAACGCGGAGGGAAGAAAATTATTATTTATCGCTTTAATGTTAAGCGGAATCGTTCTAATAATGATCGTGGTTATTCTGTATTATATCGCCGGTAAAATAACAAAACCGTTAGTTGAATTTACGGAAATTACCAATTTAATCGCGCAGGGAAATTATCATAACAGGATAAAAGGCAAATATCACGACGAATTTGCCGTTTTAAAAGATACCATTAACTTTATGACAAGCCGCATTGAAGAAAGCATGGACGCGTCCAAAAAATCGCTGCGTATTTTAAAAAACATTTTAAACGGCATCGACGCGTTGATTTACGTTACCGTTCCCGACACAGGCGAAATTCTTTTTATCAACGAGCCGATGAGAAAACCATTTAACCTAAAGGAAGAAGAAGGAATCGGAGAACGATGCTACAAACTTTTTCGCAATCTTGATGCAAGGTGTGATTTCTGCCCATGCTATAAACTTGATATCAGGCCGGATATTCCCATCGTTTGGGAAGAAGCGATTCCCGAATATGGGCGGTATATCCGTCATACGGACTGTTATATCAACTGGCCCGGCGAAACGAAAGCGCACATGCAGTACGCGTTTGACGTAACGGATATCAAAAAAATAACTGAAGAAAAACTGTTAGCTGAACAGGAAGCGCAGGAGCTGGCGCATAAAAAAGAACAGGCGGAAGAAACATCGCGCATGAAGTCGGTCTTCCTTGCCAGCATGAGCCACGAAATAAGAACCCCAATGCATGGGATTATCGGATTTTCAGAGCTTGCACTTGACGACACTATACCGATAAAAACCAGAAGCTACGTATCAAAAATAAAAACAAGCGCCGAAAGCCTTCTTTTAATTATCAATGACATTCTTGACGTATCTAAAATTGAAGCTGGAAAAATGGAGCTGGAAAACATTCCGTTTGACATTAACGATGTTTTTAAACTCTGCCGCTTAATTTCATCTCCGAAAGCGCAGGAAAAAGGGCTTACGTTATTTTGCTACGCAGAGCCGTCAGTCAACAGGCTTTTATTAGGAGATCCGACCAGGCTTAGGCAAATTCTGCTTAACCTTTTATCCAACGCGATAAAATTTACAAATAACGGCATGGTTAAACTTTTATCAGCGGTTACAGAGAAAACGGAAAATTCAATTACAATGCTCTTTGAGGTTAAAGACTCGGGGATAGGCATGACTGAGGAGCAGTTAAGCAAGGTATTCCGGCCGTTCATGCAGGCGGATGACAGCACAACGCGGAAATTCGGCGGAACAGGACTCGGCCTTACAATTTCAAAACATTTAGTCAACCTGATGGGCGGCGTTCTTCACGCCGAAAGCACTTACGGCCTTGGCTCCCGGTTTAATTTTGAATTGACTTTTAATACAATAAAAACGACGGAAAATAATACCCGTACAACCGTAACTGTTAACTTTGATGAAAAACCAATTTTTGACGGAGAAATTTTAATTTGCGAAGACAATACGTTAAATCAAATGGTTATAAGCGATCATCTATCTAAAGTAGGAATAAAATCCGTTGTTGCCACGAACGGAAGAAAAGGAATAGAACTGATAAAGAAACGCATTGACAACAATCAAAAACAGTTCGATTTGATATTTATGGATATTCACATGCCGGAAATGGACGGTCTTGAAACCGCAAAAAAAATTATTAAGATGGGACTTAAAACTCCGATCATTGCCTTGACCGCGAACATAATGGCAAACGACAGAGAAACATATTTTGAGTCGGGAATGACAGAATGTCTGCCAAAACCTTTTTTAGCCCAAGAATTATGGTCATGCCTGCTCAAGCATTTAACGCCTGTCAGCATGACAACAGTAAACAGAGTTGTTGACTATTCCGAAGAAGAAGAACAGCAAAAAGAGCTGATAACGGCGTTTGTAAAAAGCAATCAAACAACATTTACAGATATAAATGACGCTCTTAAATCAGGAGATATGAAACTTGCGCACAGACTGACGCATACCCTTAAAGGCGTCGCGGCGCTTGTCGGACAAACAAAACTTTCAACGGCGGCTCAGGCTGTCGAACAATCGTTATTAAACAATCAAACAGAATTAATCGATGAACAAATGAAAAATTTGGAAAACGAATTACAAGAGGCGTTACTCGAATTAACGTCTCTTTTGGAAAATTATGAAAATAATTCCGCGCCTTCGGAAACCGAATATTTTGACAAAGAGAAGTCGTTAAAACTATTGGAAAAGCTGGATTTGCTTTTACAAGAGGATAATTTTGACAGTTTGAATCTTTTAAACGATTTAAGAAGAATTCCGGGAACAGAACAACTGGCAATCCAAGTAGAAAATATGAAATTTAAACAAGCGCGTGAAACACTAATTAAAGTCAGGAAGGAAATCCAGGCTTAAAGGAGATAAATATGGAAAAAGCGAAAAAAATTCTTATTATTGACGATGAAAAAATGAACATAATCGCGTTAGCGCATTTTTTAAAACCTGACTACGACATCATCGTATCGACAGAAAGTCTTACGGCTCTTGAAACGGCGGAAAAACATTTACCGGATATTATATTACTGGATATAATTATGCCGGAGATGGACGGATTTGAAGTTATTGCCAAATTTAAAAAATCTGAAACTGTAAAAGATATTCCTGTTATATTTATTACCGGATTAAATAATGAAGTTGATGAAGAAAAAGGCATAGAGCTAGGCGCTGCGGATTACATAACAAAGCCTTTTAAAAAAGGCATTGTTAAATCAAGAATCGAAACTCAAATAAAATTAATGGAATACAAACACATGATAGAAAATTACGGACAGACTCAATAATTAATTGTTAATTGGATTCCACGACGGTAAATCGCTGTCGTCATTATCATTTCTTTGAGCATCGCTTCCAGAATTGCCAGATTGAGAAGAAGGAATCTGACCTGACGATAAATCCTCATCTAAAAACGGATTGTTTGACAGGGAGAAATTCTGCTGCTGTTGCTGCTGGGTTCTGCCGCCCTGATTTCCACGCTGAGGCCCCAAAAGCTCCAGAATCTCAGGCGATAATTGAGGCAGCGGGCCAAGCGAATCCAGGAACGAACTATCAAGCCCGTATCCTGAAGGCTGTAAATTTTGATAAGGGGACGACTGATCGTGAATATTGCAAGTCGAGCCCGGCACGGTTCCCGCAAGGAAGGAGAGAGTAACAGCGCCTTCGTTGCAATGCGGCGTTCTTATGCGGCCGGATTTTCTGCAGACTGTCGCGTCAACAACCCCTGACGGTCTTGCAAAATTTTTCTGAGGCAGTTCAAGATGCAATACGCGCATTAAATCGCCCCAGACAGGAGCGGCAAGCGAAGCGCCTGTTTGGTGCATACCCAGTGAGTTGCCGGGTAAATCAAAACCATACCAAACCGCTGTCGTATAATAGGGAGTATATCCGATTGCCCACGCGTCAGACCAGTTTTGCGTAGTTCCGGTTTTACCGGCTACAGGCATTCTGAATGTTTTTCCTTCTTTGTCTGTGAACACAAATCTGCCGTATCCAGCGCCGCCCGCAAGCGTACCGCCTGTGGTGGCAAACTCCATTATTCTTGTCATAACATAGGCATTCTGAGGACTGATAATCTGATTTCTGGCTCCCATACGCTGCTGCCTTTGACGCAGATCTCTTTCAACATCAAAGAGAAGCTTGCCGTTACGATCTTCAACAGATCGAATCGCAATCGGCGTTACATCGCGTCCCTGATTGCCAAAAACCGCAAACGCCCTTGCCATACGCAAAGGAGAGGTAGCGGTAACGCCAAGCGCAAGCGGATAAACACGCGGGAAAAGCCTGCGAATTGTCGCCTCGTCAGAATAACCTAAAAGCGTGGAAGCCCTGTCAATGGCGGCGTTAAACCCGATAGTCTCAAGAATTGTAAGAGACGGTATGTTAAGCGAAAGAGACAGCGCGTTATACAACAAGACCGAACCACGCCATCCTCCGTCATAGTTATCCGGAACATAAGGCGTGTTGTCTTCGTTAAAATAAGCAATCGGCATATCGTAAATCATAGAGGCTGCGGTAAATTTGCGGCTGTCTATCGCCGCTGAATAATACAACGGTTTAAACGAAGAACCGGTTTGAACATTTGCCTGACTTGCCCGGATATATTGATTTGATTCGTCATATTTCGATCCGCCGACAATAGCGACGATATATCCTGTTTCATTTTCAAGCGCGACAAGAGCGCCTTCAACAACATTCTGCTGAGTGTTCTCTCTCATCTTGGCAAAGCCGTGGCCTGTTATATCTTTTAATTCGGAAATACCGAAAGCAAGAGCAGCCATATCCACAATAGGATTGATTATCCTTGTGTAACGTGAAACCGATCTGATTTCATTTTGCCCCTGACCGATAGTGCGAAGATCTGTCACGTTAAGAGCAAGGCTTATCATATTTAAAATCGGCTGGAACGAGCGTTCCGCCTGAACGGTGCCCCTCCTGCTTAATACGGCATAATCCCTGTTAGCTTTTTCAAGCCCCTGCGCTAAAAATCTTTCGGCGGCTTCCTGATATTCCAGATTCAAAGTTGTATGAACCACATAACCGTCACGGTAATAATCCATTGAACCGTACAGCAGCGAGTCAAGTTCGCGGCGCACATATTCGCTGAACCACGGCGCTTTATCTTCGCGTGTCAAATACGCCGCAAGCGAAGGCCGCGTCCAGTCAAAGTTTTCCCAGTATTTCGCGTATGAAGCTTCGGCCTCGTCCTTATCGGCATAGCCGAATTGAATCATTCGTTCAAGAACATTATGCTGACGGTTCATCGCTAAATTCGGATTTCTTAAAGGATCGAATCTAGTCGGGCCGGAAAGCAAAACAGCTAAAACCGCGGATTCTGCAAGATCGACATCGCGGGAGCTGTGCCCGAAGAAATACTTACTCGCCGTTTCGACGCCGTAAGTGCCGGGACCCATCGGCATATAGTTAAGGTAGATTTCAAGTATCTCGTTTTTTGTATAACGCCGTTCAATTTGAAAAGACCACCAAAGTTCCCTAATCTTTCGTTTTATAGTCCGCTCGCTGCGGTTAGTGTACAATGTTCCCGCTACCTGTTGGGTAATTGTAGAACCGCCGCCCAAATTTTGACCGGTCACTATACCCATAGCCGCGCGGGCAATACCCCTCATGCTAAAACCTCGATGATTGAAAAAATCCGGATCTTCACGCGAAAGAACCGCGTGGATCAAATGACGGGGCAGTTCGCTTAAAGTTACCAATTCCCGCTTTTCATCAGAGGCGAATTCGGTAATAAGCGTGCCGTTAATATCGAGAATCTTGGTCGGAAGGGCAGGCACCAACTCAACAAAATTTTCCTGATTTTTTGTATTTGAGGTTAAAGCGAGAGACAATCCGAGACCGACACCTATAATTATCACAAAAAGAATGGTGAGAGCGGCGATAAATCTGACAGCAAATGCGGAAAAAGAGCCTCTTCCGCCCGAATTACCCATATATTGAAGAATAGTGAAACGAGAGGAAATAGTCAAGGGACGCAAAAACGCATACTTTATACGCGGGCATGGGCGAAAGCGAAATTTCCCCAAATATCAGAATCTATATCTTCCGTAGTTTCTTCAACTCGAAAAAAATCAATGTTCCTGTTACGATAAACGAAAACCCATCCGCCACGGGAGTCGCGGCAATAACACCCCAAAGACCCCAGAAATGTCCGAAGATCAGAATGCAGGGGATAAGGGCGATGCACTGACGAAGCAAGGAGAGGAAAATCGATGTTTTAGGACGGCCTGTAACCACAAACAGATTTGTTGAGACGATCTGAAAACCGGCAAGCGGTATCAGAAGCATCATGACGCGCATCGTCCAGACAGTAAACTTCATCAGTTCGCCGCTGCCTTTAGGCGCAAAAATCCTGACAAGCTGCTCGGGGAAAAGCTGAACCACGGCGAATCCAACAACGCAAATTGCCGTGGCGGCGGATATCGCGCCAAGATACGCGCGTAATACCCGCCTGTACATTTTAGCGCCGTAATTAAAACCCAGTATCGGCTGCGCTCCCTGATTGATGCCAAAAACGGGCATCAGTATCAACATTAAAATCGCCCCTGTAATATTCATCCCCGAAAGAGCGATATCGCCGCCGTTTTCAACTCCAAGCGATGCCGCCCCGTACCAGCCGGTGCTTTTGTTATTTAAAAGCTGAACCGCGGATATCAGAAACTGAAGCAGCGCCTGCGCCGACCCAAAAGCCATTATCTGCGCGACGATTGAAGGCTGCAGTTTTAAAATACGGAAGTTAAGCCTTACGACAGCTTTTTTACTCAAAATAAATTTTAGTATGTAAACAGTTGAACAAAATTGAGCGACAACAGTAGCCCATGCGGCGCCTTCAACCCCCCACTTAAACCACAGGATAAAGATCGCGTCAAAAATGATGTTAAGAACCGCGCCAAGCACCATAGCGATCATCGTAATGCCGGGAAACCCCTGCGCCCTTGTACAATGCGAAAGCCCGAAACTAACCATGAAAAAAACGCTGCCGTAGACCGTTATGCGAAAATACTCCCTCGCGTAACCAAGCGCCTCGCTGCCATCCGCCGCGCCCATCAGCGAAAGAACCGGATCAAGAAAACAAAGCACAAACAGCGTCATCAAAAGCCCGATGCCGATCAGCAGGAAGAAACAATGATCGAGAGCGTTTCCAGCCTCATCCTTCCTTCCCTGCCCTAGCCGTATGGAGATCATGTTTGCCGCCCCAATCCCAAAAAGCATCGCGAAAGCCATCCCGATTGTCATAAGCGGCAACACCAGCGAAATACCTCCAAGGGCGATCTCGTTCACCGCCTGCCCGACAAAGATGCGATCAACCACATTGTAAAGCGCGTTAACCAGCATCCCCGTTATTGCCGGAATTGAGAATTTTAAAAGTAATTTTCCTACTGACTCTGTCCCGAGTCTGCCGGCTTTATCAATTGGCATGGCAGCGGCTTCTGAGTTTTCCTGCATGGTTCAGTTTTGCATTTATGGCGGAGATTGGCAAGGTGCCCTTGCAATACCACTCACCTTGCATATAAACTAAAAAAGGTGCCCGGCACCGGGGAGAAACATGAAAAAGTTCGCATTTCTTGGCGCAGGCAGTTTCGGTTTCACAAGAACCTTAGTCAGAGATATTTTAACTTTCGACGCTTTCAAAGACGCGGTAATCGCGTTAATGGATATCGATCAGGCGCGGCTTGATTACATAACCAAAGCGGCGCAAAAAATTGTTAAAGCGGGAAATTACAATGCAAAAATTATTTCAACGACAAACCGCGCAGAAGCTCTTGAAGGCGCTGACGGGGTTCTTTGCACAATTCTCAACGGCGATGTTGATATCTGGCGATATGATATTGAGATTCCAAAAGAGTACGGCGTCGATATAAATGTTGGCGATACGCGCGGGCCGGCGGGAATTTTTCGCGCGTTAAGAACAATTCCTGTAATGCTTGATATTTGCAAAGATATCGAAAAATATTGTCCCAATGCCGTGTTTCTTAACTATACTAATCCAATGGCAATGCTGTGCCGCGCCATGCAAACCAGATTTCCAAAATTGAAGATCACAGGGCTCTGTCACAGCGTGCAGGGAACAGCAAGCATGCTCGCGAAGTGGATCGGCGCGAAAGATGAAGATGTCACCTACACATGCGCTGGAATCAATCATCAGGCTTTTTATATTGATTATAAATGGAACGGAAAGGACGCCTATCCGCTGCTTAAGGAAGCGATGAAAGATCCAAAAATCTACAACGAAGAAATTGTGCGCAACGAAATGTTTTTGCTTTTGGATTATTATCCTACAGAATCATCCGGTCACAATTCTGAGTACAACGCGTGGTTTCGCAAACGCCCGGACTTGCTCGAAAAATTCTGCATACACGGAACAGGCTGGAATCCGGGCGCTTATGGTTACATTCTTAACGATTACCTCAGCAGAAAGGAAACTTGGCGAAAAGAGATCGAAGATTGGCTTAATGAGCCTAACGTCGATCTTAACCGCGGACATGAATACGCGGCGCATATTTTCAACGCGATGTTTGGCGGCAGAACCATGTTCAAATTCAACGGCAATGTTTTGAATAACGGCTTGATTGACAATCTTCCCCATGGCGCCTGCGTCGAAGTGCCCATTCTTGCCTCCCCTCACGGATTTGAAGCGGTACGCGTAGGCAAACTGCCAGATCAACTTGCGGCTCTTGTGCACACCAGTTCAATTTGCGAAGAATTAGCCGTAGAAGGCGCGTTATCCCATGACGCGCGAAAAGTTTATCAGGCTATTGCTTTCGATCCATTGACTTCCGCCGTATTGGGCGTGCAGGAAATAAAAGAAATGACAAAAAAGATGTTCATGAAAAATGCGGACTATCTGTCAGGGTATTCGATTTTAGGCTGATTACTCACCCTGTATCGATTTATCGCTATTTGTTACCACTTAATTTCCGGCTTTTAATAACGGAATTACAGGAGCGGTAATTTCCATTACGGCGGGAAAATCTTCAGGCTGCAACA
>Ga0209755_10008497_pt1 | contig 10982 bp, 11 predicted proteins | sample TergutCo191P1_FD_187301 | JGI IMG/M metagenome (GOLD analysis project Ga0209755, IMG submission 187301) | Cornitermes sp. P1 segment gut microbial communities from Petit-Saut dam, French Guiana - Co191P1 (SPAdes) (version 2) | ecosystem: Host-associated > Arthropoda: Insects > Digestive system... | reverse complement strand
TGGCACAAAATTCCGAGGATTTATGCCTGTTTATCGACATCGGAACCAACGGAGAAATTCTGCTTGGCAATGCCGATTTTATCATGGGCTGTGCCTGTTCCGCCGGACCCGCGTTTGAGGGCGGCGACATAAGCTGCGGCATGAGGGCGGCCGACGGAGCGATCGAGGCGTGCGTGATTTTTGATGAAACATCGGACAACTCCCAAACGTGCTTTGCGCATCCCGGTTATATTGGTTAATACCATACCCCTTTTTGCGGCAGCAAAACCTTTTGCGATGGGTCACGTGGGATCATCGTATCGGGGCTGGTACTGTGCCAAGGCACCAAAGTTTTTGGCTTTATACCATCAATTATTGTCAAAATTTCTTCTTTGTCACCATGACCGGATGACGGCACAGAATGAAAAACAATGCCCAATACATCCAGGAAAGACAATACAGAGCCAAATGCAGGGTCAAAAGCACCCAGCGGAACCCCATTGGTATGGATATATGCACTGTCGGTTACATCATAATCTATGAGTGAAAAAATACCTTGCAAGGTGCTTTGAACAAAATAAGCACCCGGATTATGATTTATTTGTGACAGCGTAATCGTGTCGTTAATAATTTCATAGTGCGCGTCCGGTAAAAAATTTGCCGCAAGCTTCGCGGTCGCTGCTTCCAGGACAATGGTGCGTCCTGACAACTCGGCAGCAAGCATCATGTTTGCCATACGGTCGATGTTGCGGTGATAGAAGTTGAAGAAACACACGCCCGACACGCTTTTTAACCGATCCGAAACAACATGAGGGGTTTCTGCTTCTTTATATTGCACAAATTTATTATCAACACTGCCATCATCACGCACCGGCCAAAAAGAGGTGCCCTCCATGAACAAATAATCGACACTGATTTCGCGCATCTTATCAATCCATTGTTGATTTAATTCCGGCCGTTGTCCGCGCATGCGTATGTCACCGCTGTGTGCAATCCGCAAGTCCGGTGTTTCGACCAAAAGTGCGCTCGCACCAAGGACATCGTGATCAATGGGGTATCCTGTTACAGCTATATCGCCGATGTGTACCGGCTCATGATAATCAAAAGGTAAAATGTTTTGCCGAAAAGGACCCTCACCAATGTCCATTAATGCATGATATAATTCCATGCTTTCACGGGACATATATATAGGCACATCCGGGTGCACGGTATCAATGGCACCCATGTGATCCAAATGCAAATGGGATATAAACACAGCGGTACATCCCGCCCAATCATTGTCGTATAACCCAACTACGGCCGGGATCATTCCCAGCCGTAGCATGTCTGAAACTTTACTGCCCTCGCGCCCGTTTGCTTGCGAGAGCAGTGTGTCTGCAGGATTATATGCGCGTCCAAAGTCAAAAATTACTCTGTCATTTTGATAACGAATTTCGGCGATATTGCCACCGATTGTATTTAATCCGCTGTGTACGCAAAATGTTGTTTTAGCGGCCACGCTCAAGTTCCTCGTTTGCACGCTCTTGCGCACGAACCAGACCAACTTCAGCGGTTACATTGCCAAAACGGATTTCGTCCATTTCTTCCATAAGGATGGTACGGATTGCGCCGCCTTGTACATGACGTGTGCGGAAGAATCCATATGGCAGTGAGTATGTTGCTGCGGCTGCACGTGGATTTTCTGCTAAGAAATCAAGGAACAGCGGCAATGATGCTGCGGTGTATGTTACAGGCACATAGCCGCTGTCAATTGCCCATTGTGCCGCAATTTCCGGACGCAATGTAAATGCCATAAACTCCCATGCGCCAACGCGCTCTTCAATGCTGTGGTTGGTGTTTTCAAAAAGAACAAGGTCATTGCCGGCAAATTCTACTGCACGGCTGCCGTTTGTGCTTGGTGTGGGTGCAACACCCCAGTCAAAGGTTCCGTCAACTGCATTGGTAACGTGAGGCATTCCGGCGGATGAACCAATATACATGGCAATGTCTTGGCGACCGAAAACACCACTGTTAAAACCATCCGCACCGGCGGTACGGCCATATGGGCTGTTAATAAGATCCATGACCCATTCCATGGCGCTAATGCCTTCAGGTGATGCAAAAACAGCGCGGTTGGTTGCTTCATCAAGATAGGTGCCGCCTGCTTGGAACAATTTTGCAATCCATTCCATATCATGTGCATTTTCAAAGCTAAAGCCGACAACACCGGCTGCTTCGTCGGTCAGTACACGTGCTGCTTCTAAAACTTCATCCCATGTGGTTGGGATGTCAAGACCCGCTGCATTGAACATGTCGCGGTTATAGAACATAACACGAACACTTTTACTAAATGGCAAGCTGTACCATTCGCCGTCAAATACGCTGGTGGCGCGGAAACCGCTTCCGATATCATCAATGTCTTCTGCGGCAAGACCCACAACAGGATCATTCATAAACATATTTAATGGAAGAATCATGCCGTCAACCATGTAACGTGTTACATCCGATACGGTGGCTTGTGCAATGTGCGGAAGATTTCCGGCAAGGTCATTTAACATAATTTGATTGCTCAATTGTCCATAGTTTCCTTGGAACATCGCATTAACGCGCACATAAGGATTTTGTGCATGGAAAGCATCCACGATGCGCTGAATACCGGCTTCATGTGCACCGGTCATTGCGTGCCAAAATTCGATTTCTACAACACTGCGGTTGTTGGGATCAAAACCGGGGATTGTTTCACCGGTCGGTTCAAATGTTTCCGGTTCCGGTGTTGGGGTTGGTGTTGGCGCAGGTGTTGCAACTGCGGGGGTTGCCGCTGGTGTTGGTGCTGGTGTTGCCGTAGGGGTGTCGTTGCCGCATGCGGTAAAAACAAATGCCATAACAACGAAGATCAATGCTGCAAAAAATAATTTTTTCATTTTGTGTTTCCTCTCTGATTTTTATTAATTTTTTGTTTTAAATAAACTGCCAAATGCTGATAAAAACGTAACCGTAAACCCTCCTTCTCTAACCTTTAAGACCGGACCGAGATACCCCGGCCACGATATGTTTTTGCATGATAATAAATAAGATAACCATGGGTAATACCACGACTACCGATGCTGCCATTAACAGTTCAAAGAATGTCCCTGCTTCACCGCGGAACAGTGCCAGTCCAAGCGGCAGTGTGCGCATGCTGTGTGAATTGGTGACAATCAGCGGCCAAAGAAATGCATTCCATCCGGAAATTACCGAAAGAAGTGAGATGGTAACCAGTGCCGGCCGTGCAAGCGGTACCATGATGGACCATAAGAACCTAAAATTTCTGCAACCATCCACTTTCGCGGCATAACTTAATTGATCCGGAATGGCCAAGAAAAATTGCCGCAGTAAGAATATGGATAGAACACTGGCAGACCACGGAACAATAAGCGCACGGAAAGTATCAAGCCAACCCAAATTTACAATGGTCAGGAAATTGGGGATCAGCATAATTTCACCCGGCACCATCATGGTTGCCAATAATATATAGAACACAACATCACGCCCCCAAAAACGCAGGCGCGAAAATGCAAATGCTGCCAAAACGGCGGTGGTTACTTCTAAGAAGGTACCGACAAAGGCGACAATAATGTTGTTTACAAAATATCTGGGGAAGTATGGTGCATAATCCAATATTCGGTGAAAGTTTAACCACTGCGGAGGAATGGGAATCCAAATGGGTGGGCGAAGGTTCACCTGATGCGGCGTTTGTAAACTACTGGATACCATCCAAACAAAGGGCAACAGCATGAGTACAGCACCAAAGCCAACGATAAGATAAATAACCGTTTTTTGTAACACATTTTTCCAGTTGATGTTGTTCATATGATGTACTCCCTTCTATTTATAATGGACCAGTTTTTTACCCAGCCAAAATTGAATGAGCGTAAAAAATAAAATGATCACGAACAATACAAGTGCGGCAGCGGTTGCCAAACCAAAGTTTCTGTCGTCCCAGAAACGCTGGAAAACATAATAAACAACCGTCAGTGCACTGTTTGCAGGGCCGGGCAATGGTGTTGCACCGGAGGCAAACAACGCATATATTTCACCAAAGACGCGGAAAGAACCAATGACACCCATGACCGTCAAAAAGAAGATGGACGGTGAAAGCAGCGGTGCGGTCACACTCTTGAAGCGGTGCCAAGCACCGGCACCATCAACGCGTGCCGCCAAGTACAGTTGTTTGTCAATGGTCTGTAAACCGGCGAGCAAAATAACAATATTAAACCCAAGCCGGCTCCAAATACTCATGATGATTAGAGCGGCCATGGCGTAATCCGGATGCTCGATCCATGGCCGTGGATCGACACCCACAAAACCCAAGAAATAATTTAACAAACCATGTCGAGAGTGGAAAATCCAGCTCCATACCATTGCGATGGCAATGGTACTGGTGACAAATGGTAAAAAGTAAATGGATCTGAAAATGGTCGCGCCGCGAATTTTTTGATTGAGCAGTACGGCAATAAACAATGAGATGATGATGGCCGCCGGCACAACACCCAGTACAAATGTGAAGGTGTTGCGAATTGCCAAGTGGAAACGGCTGTCTTGTAAGAGAAATTCAAAATTGTGCAAGCCGATTTCTTCAACTTCAAGCGTACGGCGGTGTACGGTGGTAAAGCTCATCATTAATGAGCGGATAACAGGATAGATGCTGAATACACCCAAAACAAGCAGTGCGGGAAACAAGTACAGGTAAGCAATAACCGTACTCTTTACTGTGGGCCGCATATTGTTCATGCGGTATCACCAACCCTTTCACCACTGTCTGCGCTGAAACAATGGATGTTTTCCGGTCGTACATGCAAATTGCAAGAATCCCCCATGCGCAGTGAGGTATCACTGTTGACAAAGGCACGAACATATTCACCGGAAGCCGAGCATACGCGTATCATCGTATCGCGCCCAATGGTTTCTACATGGCTGATGGTGCCGCTGAAAATACCTTGTGTATCCGCCAAAAATAAATGTTCCGGACGGATGCCCACGCGTTTGCCTTCATATCCGGGCAAATTATCCAACATGTTGATGGGTGGACTGCCAATAAATTCTGCCGCAAATACATTCACAGGACGATTGTACATTTCTTGCGGCGGGCATTCTTGTTGCAACAATCCATCTTTCATCAGCATAATCTTATCAGAAATACTCATGGCTTCTTCTTGATCATGGGTAACAAACACGGCGGTGATGCCCACTTCAAGCTGGATGCGGCGAATTTCTTCACGCATTTCCAGACGCAAACGCGCATCAAGGTTCGATAAAGGTTCATCCAACAACAACAGTTTTGGTTCTTTTACAAGCGCACGGGCAATCGCCACGCGCTGCTGTTGCCCACCACTTAATTGCGCCGGTTTACGGTCCAGCAGATGCTCAATCTGTACCAAACGTGCAATTTCAAGGGTACGCTTGCGTGCTTCTTCTTTGGGGACCTTCATCATTTTCAAAGGGAAAAGGATATTTTTTTGCACGGTCATGTGCGGGTACAATGCATAGTTTTGAAACACCATACCGATGCCGCGTTTTTCAGCATCCACCTTTGTTACGTCGGTATCACCAAAAAGAATTTGTCCGGCAGTTGGTCGGTATAATCCTGCCAACAGCATTAATGTCGTACTTTTTCCGCAACCACTGGGGCCTAATAATGACACCATTTCTCCGCTTTTTATTGTCGCATTCAAATTGTTCACAGCAACAACAGAGGTATGGGTTTTTCGCCCTTTTTTTGCATTTGGATCAGTAACGTGGCTATCAAACGTCATGGTTAGACCCTTTAAATGGATATCCAATTTGGTGCCTCCTCGTTTTTTATTGTTATATTACCCTCACGGGAAATGTAGTCACGAATCAACTCACTGATTTCTTGAGAACCGTGCTCCGTGGTTGGACAAGATTTATAAACATCATATCCACCGGTGCCGGTTGCGCGGTAACTGGACATGCACAGCGTATATACCGCATCATCCGTAATAGGGACACCGCCGACTTTTACATCTGAAACACGTTCTCCGCATGGTTTGCGTAAATCGGCAGTATAAGTTAGTCCACTGAAAAAATCATAATTGTAATGCTCGACTTTTGGATAGAGAAAAGCGTGGGATACTTGCGGGACGCCTTCGGCATCCGGCGATAAATAAGATGCGGCTCGTTCGAGAGCAACTACTAATTGTACACCAGTTATATGCATCGTAACAAGATTATTATTAAAAGGATAGTTCTCAATGACGTCCCGCATCCGTATAACATGTCCAAAACCCGGTATGTTGTTTGCCAGTCCAACGCATGAAATTTGTGCGCCGGTTGCTTTGCGCTGTATATGATTAAACAAGGTTGCGATTGGGCTTCCGTGGAGTGCCATCTGTGCTCTGTCCGCAGGCAAAAGCGGTTCTGATGCCGTTCCGATGGGTATGTCCAGCCATGCTTGCAAATCATGCTCCATTGCGGACAAATGATTGTTTTCCGGATACATGAAATGACCGGGTTCAACAAATCGTGATGTCCATTTAAAGGCATCATCGTGTGTTTCCCCGGTTATTGCTATAAACTGCTGCGCATTCGATCCCGGCTGAACAACAAAAGTCCCGTAATGCAGACATCCTTCAACCAACATATGCTGATGAGCCGTTAAAAGTATATCAAAATCCAGTTCTCGGCAAATTTTAGAGCCAATATTTTCTGTGGATGTGGTTAGAACCGCTCCGCTATTAAGATCACATTCAAAGCCGCCGTGATAAATACAAATGCACACATCGGCAATATCTTTCATTTGCCGTAAGGCCTCTTGTGCCGCTTCAAACGGAGACGAAATCGTAACACCACGCAAATTATCTGCTTTTTCCCAGATGTTCACATATTCTGTAACGATCCCGGTAATGCCAATCTTTAAACCATTTGGCATGGCATGAATTTGGTATGGTAATACAGGCAAGTCGCCGGAAACATTGGCACACACACAGACCGCATTTAAGTCATTTAAATACGCACGGAGATAATCGGTTCCATAATTAAAATCATGATTTCCAAGTGTAATGAAATCAAACCCTGCAATGTTTAATGTTTGTGCGATTGAACCGGCACCCATTGCATTTACATGTATATATGTAGAAAAAGGCGAACCTTGTATGGTATCACCGCCGTCCAGTATGATGGTATCTTCATCTTTAGCAAATAAGCCGGCACAACGCGCCAGCATGTCCATGTTACCATGGATATCAGACATATATATAATACGGAGTCTTTTCGCTGCCGTAGCTACGAACATTTTTCTATCATCCTTTTTCACAACGAAACGCATCCACTGTTCATGCCGCTAATGTCACAAACAGCTTCGTTCATTATATCACAATATTCACCCGATGACGGACTAAAAATAACAAATATAATAAACACGAGCATAATAAGGATGCACACCAACTGAACTTTCCAATATCCTTCCACTTGATGGCACATGATAATCCCCCTGTTACAAATTGATTGCATACTTGAATATAATGGTCAGATGTAAAACGTATATCACGAATATGTAAAATCTGTGCAAAGTATCCTGAATAAAAGTGTCCGGATAAAAATTGTTCTGTGGTTTAAACTTTGTGTTAAAATGGTTCACATACACAAAAAATATGTGTTTTACTATTCGCTTTGCTGTGATTGCATTTAATTTTCAGGGGGTGTTTATGCAAACAGGCTGGGAACGCAACAAACGTGTGCATTTTGACAACATTGTTGCACAATATGATGTCATTCGCTGGGATTATCCCGATGCACTTTATGATGACATTGTTCACTTTACGACCACCGGAAAGACCGCGGTTGAAATCGGTGCGGGTACCGGCAAGGCCACCGCGCCTTTTCTAAGGCACGGCTTTGATGTCACCGCCGTTGAGCTGGGCGAAAACATGTGCATGTTTTTAGACCACAAATTTAATGGCAATGACAATCTTCACATCATACACAATACGTTTGAAGATGCGGTGCTTCCGGAAAAACAATATGATTTGGTTTATGCGGCATCGAGCTTCCACTGGGTTGATGCGGCTGTTGGTGTGCCGAAAGCATTTCATTTATTAAAACCCGGCGGCGTGTTCGCGCTGTTTAGGAATAATTTTAATCCACCGAAAGATGACATCATGTACGATAGGATTCAAGCGGTCTATGATCAATATTATTATACTTATTACAAAAATGCTTCCAGACCGAAAATCGTGCCTGCGCAAACATTGTGGGAACCTGAGCAGCTCATCATCAGTTTTCGTTTTGATGGCATGGAACATTACGGATTTACAGACATCACCATGCATCTATATGAATCAAAACAATCCTACAATGCGGACGACTATATTAAACTGATGGATACCATGTCCGACCACATCAGTCTTCCCGATGAATATAAAAACCCGCTGTATGAGGGCATTCGCAAAGTTATCATAGACAACAACAATCATTATACCGTCAACCGCACATTCCAATTATATATGGGCCGCAAACCGTAATCATATAAAAATCCATTGGGATTGTTGCCAAGATGAACTTTTTTTGAGCAGAGAAAAAGCCCATGCGATAAGGCTTACAATTACCTTGTCGTATGGGCTTTCTCGTTATTTACGGTTCAAAATCTCGGTTATTTCAATCGGTGGTGTTGCAAAGGTTTACACGACGATTTACTTATTCGGTGACGTTATTATTATTTTTGAATCGCACGACAACGATTTTACCATTTCTTTTCTTTAACAGCGTGTACAATTAACCAAGGCTCTATGAACAAATTTATCAATGTATGTGCTATAATTACAGGCAAAAGATTTCTCCCTGCTACAAGGTAGACAATAGCAAGCAATACCCCTAACACTGTTGTTGGAACTACTGCCCCAACTCCGACACGCCAATTTTTTGCAAATAATGCCCACACAAAATGTGTTATACCAAAAGCCACACCCGAAAATATAACTTGCAAAATAATTCCAATATTAACGGTATAAAGCCAATCCATTAGCATACGCCTAAAAACTATTTCTTCAATCAGCCCACTGGTAAAAGCCGCAAAAATACCAACCAATTTTAGAATATTAAACTTAAACATATTTTGGCGAACCGTAGGTACCCCATAAGCAGTATAAGCAATATAGGCAACCGCTATCGCTACTGCCAAAAACCAAGCCAATGGAATTTCTCTCGCAGTTTCATTAAACCCAATCCAAAAAATAAAATCAGCGGGATTTGGTATAAGCAGCATAAGCAAAAAGACAAGCGTAAAAATAGCCATGCCACCTAAAAGCAATCCAGCTTTGAACTCATGACTCATTTTTTTCATCAAGAATCGCCCCCTACCAACCATTTTCTATTGTCTGCTGTGTATGCCATACATATTCGCCAACAGTTTTTGATTTGTCCAGAAGATGTGAATTATGCGACCACGATAATTGTGCAGGCAGTGTCTGCACAATTTCCACGTCATAAGTCCATTAAATATGGTATCATACCCCCTGTCAAATCTCCACACAAAAATTCCTGTTCTTTGAACGAGGTTGGGGACGTGGGGATAGCAATACTGTCAACTTAAGGTCGTAAAGGGTGCTTGATTTTGCAACAAGACCTTTTAATATTATTACATTTTGCGAAAATAATTTAATCCAACACTGTCAAACTCATCTTTGTTACCTTGTCTGTAAACGCCAAACTCCTTTAATATCACATTAATAGCCCGCTCCTCGCTTGATGTCCACGTAACAATTTCATTAGAAAATATCGCAGAAGATTTTTGTTTTCCATTTTCATATAAAATCGCTGATTGTGTACCGTTCCCGCCAAAGTAATTTGTTTCAAAATATGCCAACTTTCCGTCGTATGAGTTTACTTCTAAAAACTCCATAATCGCAGAAGTAAGATATATAAAACCATCATACGTTTGGCAATACTTTAAGTTTACCAACTCGGTAATATCATCAAAAAAATCGTCCGTTAGAAACAGCATTGATAAACCCTGTTGCAATTGTACTGTACGTCTATCAAGCCAGTTCTTAGCGATATAATTTATTCGCTCGTTATATCCTAAAAATGCATTTATACAATGCCCCATATTTACACCCCGATAATATAAGAAATTTTCGCTCTCCCAGTCCTTGCCTGTATTTTGTCAAAAGGAACTTCTTTATTATAATGCGTATGTTACAAGCGTTAAATTGTCTGATATTTTTTCTTGAAAATCTACATCTCCATTTAGACATTCCCGTTGTTTGGTATTATAAAAATTGACACGCCTTGTCGTATGGGCTTTCTCGTTATTTACGGTTCAAAATCTCGATTATTACAATCGGTGGCGTTGCAAGTGCTTGAAATGTGTAATGCTTATTAGTAGTGCAATGCAATAGCAAGTTTTAATACATATCCTGTAGTATATGCCGTTGTACCATCTCATCAAAAAAGCTAACCAACACGGGGAATAGTTCATCAAAACCGTCAGGAGTTTCTACATGTGCCGAAGCTGACACTTCTCCTCCTGAACGTGAAATAGCTCTCAGCCAAAAGAAAGAGTCGTGAATATCCCTGCTTGTTGGAACGCTAAAACCATTCCATGCTGATATGTTATGAGTTTCTAGTATTTGCCTTAACTCAGCGACATCGCTAGGCGGTATGTTTCGTACAGTTTCTGTATAAACAACTTCACGACTCTCATCATCAAGTCTTTCCACATACCTATTCAAATTCTCGTTAAACTCATGTCTAAGGAGTGACATTATAATTGGTGTTCTACTATAGTGTCCAAAAAAGGTATATTGTGGCGGAAACCCACCCCTCTGCTCATGCAAGACAATAGCAAATTCATATCGGTGCTGTGTGTTTCCATCGCTATAATGAAAGTTAAAATTAACATGATAAATATCACTGTAATCAAAAGGTGTTGCGCATGAAGATACAGTTATGATAATCAAAAATAAAGAAACAATTACTAAAGTCCTTTTCAAATCTTATCGCATCCTTGTTGTTCCAAATATAAATAC
>Ga0209755_10008496_pt1 | contig 10983 bp, 5 predicted proteins | sample TergutCo191P1_FD_187301 | JGI IMG/M metagenome (GOLD analysis project Ga0209755, IMG submission 187301) | Cornitermes sp. P1 segment gut microbial communities from Petit-Saut dam, French Guiana - Co191P1 (SPAdes) (version 2) | ecosystem: Host-associated > Arthropoda: Insects > Digestive system >... | reverse complement strand
TTATTAATGCAGGAGTTTAAATTCCAGCCATTCCCCAAGGTGGAGGGATTGGAATTTCTAAATTTCTTAAATGTGTTCTGGACTGAGGCTGGCAGTATGTGAAGAATTAAAGGTCTGTTCAGTGTACTAAAGTGGCCATTGAAGAGCTAACAGGTAAATTTAAAGTATAAATTTAAATAAGGTGATTATTAAATTGGAAGTTTTTATCTGTGTGGTGTGATCAAATAACTTCTGTAATGGTGGTGAGATGATGGTACTGTTTCTCCATGTATATAGGGTGTGTCTCTGTTTCATACAACAGATGAAAAACCACAAAACACACCATTAGAAGCTGTAAAATGGGACTTAACAATACATGCAGTTATGTTGAACCCAAATAAAATATATAGCATCAGGATTAAAGAAGGCAGATGAAATATACACATTCAATTCAGGTATAAAACACTGTAGACTACTTCCTGATATCCAAACAGGGCTGCTGCTATATTGGTGCTAATACAAATGAGAATTATATGACACAACCGAGAATGTTTATTGTTGTTTTATTCTTATACTGTAGGTTAACCTTTTTATAAATTTTGAAATATTTGTTGTGTAAACCTAGGATCTGAAGATGAAGTTGACCATCTGGGATTTGTGTACCTATATTTCTTACAGATGAAAATTTACCTGATGATGACCAAAGGAAGAAGAAACATGTAGTGAGTTGCTTAATTTTGATAAGGATTATGATTCTGCTGGCTACAAAAGATTGTTGTGTTATGTGCACAGGAAGTCCTGCTACCGAAAATAGATGGCAGATAAGAACTGTCAAGTTTATGGTTACATGCTTTATATATATAAATAGACAGCTGAAGTAGATTGTAGGGTATTGAGGTGTAACTTGCTGTCATAGCAAACAAGAGAGACATGAAAAATTCTCATTTTTATGCCTAAAAAATGTCAGACCAACTGTAGAAGGGAAGGATAGACCATCAGTCGCAACTTAAATTCTTTATCAGTTGTTAAGTTGTGACTGACGGTCTCTGCTTTCTTTCCGCTGTACATGTATCACAACAGGAAGTCAATGAGAAAGATGTCAGACCAACTGTCATGCTGATTGGTAGTTTAACGCCATGAGCAACAGTTGAATGTATCTGGAAAGTGCACCCTGATACAATGTAGAGAATTGCCGTGGACATTTACTGACATTTTTATTCTGAGTTTGCTAAATTTGTTCTGGATGTCACAACCTTGTCCACTGCTAGCACAGTTCCCTCTAGATGTAGTAGGTGACAGCAGCTTGTTGAGAATTGAAGAGATCATGGGTTTTGCTTTTAGTTGATTTTGCAAGAGAAGTGCGGTACATGAGATCCACTTACAAAGGGTTAGAGTCAATGTAGTATATATGAACCATTTGCACTGGTACTGTACATTTACAGAATGGTATAAATATGCAGATGAATGTCAAGGGCAATAGTAATATGACACAAAGTCAGCATGATGTCAGAATATCTCACATTTATTTTTGTATAGCTGCAAAATCAGATGGTGATGTGCCTAATGAAGACGACAGTGGTTTGGATAATGAACGAGGTTACACGTCTGACTCTGAGCTAAGCAGGGTGACTGTAAGGCAGCACAATAGCTTGGCATCAAGACCAACAAGCCCTGAACTGTCCCCAAACAGTGGTGGGGGTTGGATATTGGTGAGTCATTCCATGTTTCCACTAGGATATATTGAGAGATAGGAGCCATTGTGAGCAAGGGAATGGTCTTACAAATGAGGAAGATGACAAAAAAAAAAAATTACTTAGGTGGCTACTTTTCCAGTCCTTACTTGATATCACACAGTCTTAACCTTTGTGGGCTGTGCCTCATATGACAGCAGCATGCCTCTAATCCACTTCTGTAGTATTCTAATGATGGTGTGTTATGTTTGAAATTATTCACTCTCTGGACTTTGTTCATCATGGGATGTAAGTTGCCCAGCAGTTTAGAATAGCTGAGCTGATGTTTCCTGTAACCTTTTGCCTGAGGATGGGAACAAATTCTGTCATAGAAGCGTGTTTTAATTTTTATTTGAAGCACAGATGAGAGACAAAGTCGAAAAGATGAATGATTAAAAAGTGCTTCTCTGGTCAGGGTAGTTGAAACTTATATGTTTCAGTATTAATGCATGGGTGCCATTCCTGTAAAACTGGAAGATTTAAAACCACCTATGTTTGTGCAATGATCTGTCATATTTAAATATGACCACCAACCCAGTAATATCAGGAGTTTGAAGTCCGAGTTCTGGGCGATAAAAATCAGATTATGAAACATTTTTCATTTGTGATGTGTGTGTGTGTGTGTGTGTGTATGTGTGGAAAAGGCACTGACAGCTTGTTTCTGGTAGTACACATCCTTCTTGAGAGGACATTTGTCCTTGCAAAGCTTGGTCTGTACTTAATGCTGCTAAGTGTGGGTCAGTCAATGGTGAAGGATATGATGGTATTATGCGCAAAAAGGATCTAAGTTTCTCAGTTAGAAACCTATGGTAGAAAAGCAGTAGTCTTCTCTAGAACAGTATTGAAGACAAATCTCTGCCCATGTTTGTATCAGTTGGAGGTGTGATTAAATGTAAGTTCTGGTCATATTCTGAGAGACAAGTTTTCAGAGAACAAATCTCTGAAGTGTCTGCTGTGTTGAGGGAAGAGTCAATGTGAAATTAGAATGGTAGTAAGTTTGAATTTGAGTAATGAAATGTGACTGTTTAGTGGGGAAAAATTCATATATTGCAGCCATATAATGTATGTTAGTGAAGTATTTCACGAAAATTCTTTGTTAACAATTTTGTTGGTATATCTTACGGTTATTATGTTGTAGGGTTGATCAATATATATAAGCAGAAGTGAAATGGAAACATCTGTGTTGTACGAAAGGAGAGACGGTTAGCACTCCCCTAGACAAGGATGGAATACACATATATTGGTTGAGGCACTGCTGCCTGTCAGCACTTAACCACATTTTTTTTATGTTGTCTTACATTTTTTCTGTATATATAAAAATATACATGTGTGAGTCATGTACAATTATAGTATGGAATCCTGCTTATTACATTGTGTTAGTGGTTCTCTATCAGATTTTGTTGTAGTATATTTCATTGAAATTTTTAACACATTTGTTTTATCACAATTAAATTTTTTCCACAATTTACCAAATGTATTTATGCTTTTTAGGTGCATTCAGCTATTAGCTATGTCATGTGTATGTCTGCCTACCTGCATGTAACAACTTGGCTCCCACTGAAAGAATATTGATGATGGTTTTGAGTATTTTTTTAAAATCTGTCGAGAAAGTTAAAGGTTCATTAAAATCTGACAACAATAATGGGTACTTTATTTGAAGACGTTCATACATTTATGATATCCTGCTGAATTTTTTTTTGATTGAGATATGTTTCAAACAAAAATTGTAGGAAAAATGAAAATATATATTATACTCCATAACGTTTTGTGAAAAATTATGCCATTTATGAAAAAATGTGGAAAAATATTGTACAGCCAGACAGGCCACACATGACAATGTAGTGCTGTGTAGGAAAGATGCACTTTGTAAGCCAGGCAAGGATACCGACAAACACTCATTATGAAAGAAGGCCATGATTGAATAAGTATTCTTTTGTTTTAAATGCAGCGTTCATATGTATGAGAGAGCAAATTAGTTGGAATATAATTGCTTTTAAAAACCAGTCCATACAATTTGTATAATTCTGTTTTCTGCACAATTTAATAATGAGTTATCAGAGATACTGAGTATAGTGTATGTAAGAATATATTGTCAACTATGGCAAGTGTATATAGTTTCATTAATCATGTTGATGTTAGTAGGACATGAACACTGAAAGATTCCAAAGTCAACAATTGCAGAATATTTTGACAAGGTTAAAATTTTGAGGTTAGAGCAGTACAAGTACAACATGTGTGCACGCGCACACACACAATGTAGACATATAAATTATAATAGGAATGTAGGCTTCAGTTCTCTACATGGAATCTGTTGTTTCCTGTAATTATATGTGATCTGTCACTTCAGTGCAGCAGTCTTCTTAGTGTGTCACATTCGTATGTAGATTATCCTCACAAGTGGTTTGCATGATTGAGTCATCTATAATTCTTTTCAGACTATGTGAGGAAAAAGAATTCCAGGCAAAAAATCACCAAGCATTATGGGTTCAGCATTCAGAGTTGTAGACAAAATCAAGAGAGAATTCTTCTCTGTATTGTACCATTAATATCATGTGTGTTTTGTGGTAGCTGTGCTTCACCTGGGTGTTAAGGTGGCAGATTTGTAATGAGAAAATTGTGGGTTTGCTTCTCGTTTTAACAGTTTATTTTTATATATGGCTTGTAAAATACTTTTTAAGTTGGTACTTCTTTCTTATTAAATTTATAGTTTTTTTATTATCCTCTTTATTTTCCATTATATGACAACACAGTCTTCATGCTTTGTCTTTGTCATTTGCAGATTGATTCTCCTAACAAGGGGAGTGTATGATCAAGTCTTCTCAGACTCATTTCAAAGTTTGTGATAAAAGAGAGTTTTTACAAAGCAAAATGACCAAGCCATACCACCTGCATGCTCAAAAATTGTAAAACTCGACAGAGAAGTTTTCCCTATTCCTGAACACTTGTGTCTGTGCATTACATCCTGCACTTCTCTGTGACCTAGTGATTAAGTTGAAATGGTTGTAATTAGAAGGTTGTGAGTTGGGTGGTGTTGTAACCTTATTAAGGCAAAATTGAGAAAAGTGACTACTAGCTTCTCTCTGTCCAACTGCATGGAACAACTCAGCTCCTACGGGACAGTTTTCATGAAATTTAATATTTGAATATTTTTCAGAAATCTGTCAAGAAAATTTAAGTTCATTAAAATATGGTAAGAATAATGGGCCCTTTGCATGATGACCTGTGAACATTTATGATAGTTTCTCGCTGAATTCGTCGTAGAATGAGAAATGTGTCAGACAAAAGTTATATGGGAAGACAAAACACTCATTTCATGTTCAGTACTTTTTTCCAAAGATGGTGCCATTTATGAAATAACGTGGAAAAGTATGGTTGAACTGAACAAGCCACAGATGTCAGTATGGTGCATGCATTTTGCATGCTAGATAACTATGGCTACAGACTCATGCTCAGAGTTGTTATACATATTGCTTTTCCACAGCAACAATTGTTATGCGAACACACCTCAGTGTTACGTTGTACATACATTACCTCTGTTTTTAACGTATGCTTTTTAGTGTTCTGTGCCATGATCAGTGTTCACTGTGTACACACCCTTGTAATGTCATACTTAAATTTATATTTATTTGATTCTAGGAATCTGTTATTGTCAGTTGTACACATTATAAGTTTAAGAGAAATATACACATTATACAACTCTGATTTACACACCTGTACTGCTCATTAATGGCTGAATTGCTAGTAATCTATGTGTAAGTATACAATGTACAAAAGGAACTTAGTAATTTATTATTTTAATTAGCCTGTAGAAGTTATAATGTTTTACATTATTAAAATAAATAGTAATAATAACAACAATAACATCAACAACAACAAGAAGAAGTGTGAGTGTTAATGTTTTGACAGACTTTAAAATGTGATGTATGTGTAGCATTTGTATTATACGAGTATCAGCAAAGCCCTCATTGAATTTCCCTATAAGACATTTTAGTCCTATGATGTGTTTTGAACATGATTAAATCATGTTCAAAATGTTATTTATCATGTTTCTTATATATTTCATTCATTCTAATGCCCATATTACTATAGACCATGAATATATTTTAGGCACTTATACTAAGTAATTATGTGAGAAGAAAATGACTTTAGTGAATCTTAAAACAACGAACATTGGCATATGCAAACACATGTTAAAAAACTTCCATAGAAATTCAGTATAGGTACATATCTAGGCAACACAGAAATGTAATGCGTATGTAAGATATGCTGCATGATCTCTGTTTTATTTTCTACAAAATGCAGTTTATTTCATACTTACTTTTTTTGCGTTCAAATAATATGTTTTTCATAAGCCAGTTGCTAAAATTTAAATACCAACCCTGTCATTTAAAGGTTAAAGGTGCACATGCTGTATCCTATATTTGTGGGTGAGACAGAAGTATTTGGAATCTGTTATTTTAGAAGAATACAACATTATTTAAGCCTCTACAATAACATCTTTTTTTTATGTAACCAACATTTTTTTCACTGTAGTTAGTCCGCTGGACCACAAGTTTGTGGATGCTCTCAGAAGAAAACGTTTTTGGTTGGCTAAGAAGTCATGCACGTACTGCTTCTTCCACTTATTGGTTATTAGTAAATTGGTGTCCTCTTTAAGCATTCCTGAGTGAACCAAATGTGTGATAATCTGAAGAGGCCAGCTTGTGACTGTATGCAGAATGCTGCAACCCCCTGAAGTTCATTTACTGGTGGGTGTCAACAGTGTGGGTGGTAGTGCATTGTTATGTGACAGTGCAACACCCTTCATTACCATTGGTTGGCATTTTGTTCAGATGGCTGGTTTTGACAGGTCCTAGAGTGTCTCATTGTAATTGAGTTCAGTGCTGTGTCACTCTGTCATACTCTGTTGGTTAATTTCTGGCTGTTTCTGGTGGATCAGCATCAATCCCCAGTGACTTTGTGTTGCTGAAAGTGTACAACTGATTTCTGCTCCTGACACACCTCAGGGCAAAAAATATTATCATATGATGTTGCTCTTCTTTGGTGCAGACGGAAAGTGGAGCATTCATATTAACTATGCAATGATGATACTACAGTTGCAATTCAACATCTGAACTTCACAGCAATGCTGAGAGTTTATGTATGTACTAGCATTCACAATGAGCAGCATAACTAATACAAAGGAAATTTAAAAATCATCTTTACGGATACTTTCTGTCTCACTCACGTGTAATATTTATGTAAGATACTCTGCTTGAGAGAGAACTGTTTATATATATATAGTATATGCGTGCACGCGTGCGTGTGCGTGCATGCTTTGACTTCTTACAATGTGCACATAAGAACGACAGGAGGATGAAGTGTTATATTGACTAAACCAAGAATGCTTCATTTAAGTTGTAGCTGGAGTTGGGAGTAAAGTGTATCAGTTGGTAGTAATTTACCAACTGACATGGCCAAAATGTCAGAAGACGGCACTGTTGTGAGATCCTCAAATATTGCATAGGTCATTATCTGCTAGTTTTAAAATGTAGACTATTCTACAGGGTGCTTACAGTGATGTGTTACGTTTAGGATCCCTTGTCTTCAGAATTTTTGTGATTAATCTGGCATTCAGAACAGAACACGGTGTTCTAGAGAAAGGATTTATGATTGCAGCTAGAAAGATTGTGAGGCACCTACTCATTAGGGCCTATCAAAAAAAAAAATGGAGATTAAATCAAAAAGGACTACTCTGAAGGTGGATATGACAGGTGACCATGAAATGTTGGTAATGAATTGCAATTGAACATGACGTATAAGGTTGTAATCTGCATCAACAGTGCTGTGAAAACCTCAAATAACATGAATTGAGAATTTATTTTTATAGGAGACCCAGCAGAGTAGGTGCTTCTCCACCTTTCTACCTGCAGACAGACAGATAGTGGTTCCCAATACATGTTACTTCCTGTGCTGTTTGGAGTGGTACATATGATGGACAACATTCAGGAGCCAAGTAGTCATAAATTTTACCCTGTATATCTAGAAAATTGAGCAGATCGCATTTGTAATTGAATTAACTTTTTAAATGTTGCCATAATTTTATATTTGCTTGTGCTGTAACTGATGTATTGTTGGTTACTTGGTTGTCATTGTCCATTCCTACTTCCATGAACGTGGATCATTTTAAAATGAAGCGTTCTGTGATGGTGTTTGTGTTTCCACAAGTTCTCCTCATGCACCTTTGTTCATTTTTTTCCATACTGTCTTTTGTGCATCTTCTTAGTTTGGTTTCTCGATTTAGTTCTTGGTGGCTCCAGTGGTCAGTTATTTAGTATAATGTAGAATCCTCTTGACGTTACCCATAAACGGGATCTCCAGCTGAATGTGGAACTTGCTCATAGAAGCTACAAACCCGCTCATTGATGCATTGCTGCACAGCAGTTGATGGTAGCCCCTGGTCTGTTGTACTCAATTCTTTGTTAAAAAAAACAGTTGTGTATATAATATATACCTGTATTTCTCTATCCATTATTTCACAAACTCTCTTAAAAACCTGAAATGCCTTTGAATATTATTATTGTGTCTTCTCAGTCCTCCCAACTGGTCAGTTTTCAGGAGGGTTCCGCATGATAAGGAACTACTTAGGTTATGTTTTCAAAAGAAACAGTGCTACCATTCAAGATTTTTTACCAGTGAGACTGAAATTTTGTTACAGGCTTTCCCTGAGAGAAATGAGAGTTCCAATGACAAGAGTGATTTCATAACAGAAAATCACTTAAATAAAATCTTTTGTTATTCTGTAGGTTCTAATGCATTGAATTTTTACTGCAGGCTACACAATTCAGATTAATATTACCATTCATTTTGGCTGTTTATAAACCGTATTCATGTTTTTTTAGACAAATGCACTGTTTCGTGGTTTTCACTGCAACATAAAAGGGAAGTTGTGTGAGATCACATCATGAAATCAGTGCAAATAAAAATCATGTAAGCTGGAAGGTACTTGTACCACATATGATACAACAGAATAATTAGATTGTTTGCCTTGCAGGTGGGTCGTGAGGGAGATATACAGCCATTAACCATTCGTCCATTGCCAGTCAATCAGTTCAGTATAGTGCATGACCGGGAGTTGTTACACCATGATCCATTTGGTTTGGTGAAATGTTGTGAGAGTCTGGCATTTCTCATCAGGGATGTTGCTCACATCACGCCTTACAACTTTGAGAACTGTGTTCGTTGTATTCGAACATTTGTAGAAGCTAGTCTTAATGGAAGTAAGTGTCATATTGTAATTTTCACCTTTAATGTCCTATTGTGTTTGTATATATTGCAAGGAAGTACTCACTGTCAACACAACTATTTGTTATGTTATATCAGAGGATAATATGATTGCATATTTCACTCATTAAGCAGCCATTAAAATACATGAAGGAAACCAGTAGACAGCACCTTTTCAAACACTGACACTATTTTGCTAGTGCATTATTTATTATGTAGTTGATCGATTTTAACATTTCACAGTGGCATACACATTGTAATATTTTAATATATTTTATTGGCATATACAGTATATTGGAACACCCAAAGATTGTGATCTTTCTACCCACACAAACATGCACTTGCAGATGTAATTTCAGTTTCTTGTATTTTAGGCATAACTAAGTGGTTGAAACATGTAGCCATATTATCTTCTGATAAAGTGTAATAAATACTTCTGTTGACCATGAGTGATAACTTCATTGTAATGTCACATTGTAGCTGAAAATATTGTTGTGACATCATTACTCTCCTTTTACTCAAATATGAAAGCAGTTTACCCTTTTGCTCATCTGGTTGAACATTGTGAATTTAATTTCATAATAATTTGGTCCTTGTCCTCTTTTTTTCCCTCCCTTTTGATCTGTTTTCTGTCTGTCTCTCATCTTTGTATTAAGCAGGTGTGTGAAGTGAATACATGCAGATGCAGTTAAATATCATTAATCTGAAGTGACTGGAACCAAAAGTAGGGCTTCAGGTTATAAAAGTTTTCATTGCTCACTCATCAATTATGTGGTTTGTTAAAATCCTGATGTTATGTTGTATGCTGTCATTTTTAGTTAAATGGGTAACTAGAAAATCTCCTCCTCATATTTTTTTTAATGGCGACTGTGTATTAACAGCTTATGGCGTAACACAAACCAGACAATTACTTAACATTTGTCAAACCTTGATCTTAGTTCATTGTTTTTTAAGTAAGACTGAATGGACCAATGTTCCAGGGGTGCTCATTGTTATAAAAGGACATATGTACAAATTGTCAAGAAAATAATGTACTGCAATGGATTTCTGTTAGTCCAAATTATCAGGAACATTTTGTCACACATCTGCTACTATCTCCTTCATTTGTATTTGATACCATTATTACAATCAGGTGGGTAAAAATATTCATAATTCTGGTTGAAAACAGTCAAGAAAACAGAAGCATATATGTTTGTAAAAATGAAAAATTGGTGGATTGAGGTAATATTAGATGGTGATGAAATGACTCAGTTCTGCTTTTGTATCATTTGGTTCAGCTGCTGCTGCAGCTTCCCACCATTTTTTATCCCAGATGATTGAATTCCAGACTGTTAGAGTTATGCTGTGTTTTGAATTGTTCAGCTTCAGTAATCGAAGGGTTGTGGTATAGCCTTGACCTATGGATTAAGCATGTTTTGAAATAACTGTATGAAGAAACACACAGAATTCTGTGTTAAGTGCTGAGATATGTCGCATACTTCAAATATGTATGGTATTTTGAGTTAGACAGTCAAAATTAACAAGTTTTCACTGTAATTAATATGTAGGTCTTTTGGATTCTGAGTACTCCATTTTCACAGTAGGAAATGTAGGCAGTATATTCGTCTGACTGCTGTGTAGCTGTCAGACTACATGGTGTTATGACCCTGAAGTAACACATTGTATCTTTGTTGCTGTGAGACAGATCTGACATGTAAGTAATGTTTATTTCCATCCATCATTCTGGTATATGTTGTGTGTTCACTGTCATTTGACTTAAGGAAAAGCAGTGACAGAGGAAGATTTGCCATCTGGGTAGAAACATGGAATTTTATGAGAACTAAAGGAACATGAAAGTCAGTGATGGGTACACAGCAAGCACGAATGCTTGTAACCTTAATGACATATGTAATACCAAAGTTTTTAATAAAATTTCTTAATATATTTATAATTCTAAGAAAATTATATTACAGCCTCATAAGATATCATGCTGTTTTTTTTGTTTATTATTTTTTTTTTTTACTTATTTTTT
>Ga0209755_10008495_pt1 | contig 10984 bp, 4 predicted proteins | sample TergutCo191P1_FD_187301 | JGI IMG/M metagenome (GOLD analysis project Ga0209755, IMG submission 187301) | Cornitermes sp. P1 segment gut microbial communities from Petit-Saut dam, French Guiana - Co191P1 (SPAdes) (version 2) | ecosystem: Host-associated > Arthropoda: Insects > Digestive system >... | reverse complement strand
GTCAACACAACTTATATTTTTGATGAAATAACTTGTCAGCCTCTTGTACAATGGTTACCAGGTCTTTCTCGGGGGTAAAATGCGGCCGGGGCGTGCTGCTGACCACTCACCCCCTTCTACTGCCGCGGTGATAGAAGAGTAGAGCTATCCCTCTACCCACCCTCTGGGCCACACCGGGCCTGTAACGGGAACACTTTACCCTTTTTTTTTAACTTGTCAGTTACGTCAGCAACATGTTTCGCCTTTGCTTTTCATCATCTTCGGACTATTTTGGTGGGTATCATCATCATCCTTACCGTTATGTTCCGACTTCATAATGCTCATTCTGGTAGCTATCAAAATGTAAAACATAAAAACTTTATAAATATGAAATATAACATGTCATGTGTCCCTTTTATATGTATAAAGTTATACATTTTTAATTTTTATGCCCGTAAGATTAGCCTGAAGATGAATCAAAGTCGCCAACATGCTTAAAGTGATTTACAGGTTACTTTATCAGTAATGTCAGTAGCGTTGACGGTGTTAAAGTACTTTTACATTTTGTTTTATTGATCTTTTGGGTTCCTTATATATAAGAGAATTTCTTAGTGGCGGAACATCTTAGATGCTTATGTAATTAGGTATTCAGTCAGTCAGTTAGTTATGTAGTTTGCTTTAATTTAAGCTCCTTGAGGTTCAGGTCTTGCTTGGCATTTTATTTTAGTAAGATAAAGCAGCCCCGTTACAGGCCTGGAGTGGCCCAGAGGGTTCCAGGAAGTTAAGGTTCCCAGATTTCATGACAACGGCACAGGATAGTGGCAAGCTTGTCAATCTTACGCACCGGCCGTCTTTACCCCCAAGAAATGCTCCTGATACTCATTACTGTTAGAGGCTGAGTCGACCCCAGGGCCACAGTACGATCGGAAGGATTTTATGTCAATGAAAAATTCCAGTGACACCAGCTGGGATCGAACCAGCGACCTTACGATTTGTAGCACAGCACCTTAGCCACTGTGCCACCGCCGTCCCCGTTTTATTTTAGTACGACACATAAAGTAAAACGAAACTCTATGACAGCCTTTTGGGCGGTCCCTCCCCATCACCAGTTCATTTCATGTTAAGATAACACAGAATTGTGTGTTTCCGTGTTCTGTGTCACTGAAAGTGTTCATGGCTAAATCTTGCTTACTGTTGTCAGTATATAAACGTTCATCCTTAGGCTTATAATTCGTATAGGCGTGGACCTTAATTGCCAAACTGAAGCGGTGGTTTGAAGAAATTTGTGGCAACGTGCACAGTGCTGGTGTGTTCTCTTTTTTTTTTTTTGCTTCATATCTCGAAAGCCACAAGACTTACGGGAAAAAAGGCATGTTGGACAAAAAAGGCGTGTTGGACATAAAAGGCGTGGTACATTTTTGGCTACAGTATGGTGGTTTTTGTTCGTAGGCCAAAACACAAGAGCTTGCAGTGTACGCATTGAAAATTGCATACATTTGCAAAACAGAAAATGTTACAAGTACGAGCATGAAAAATGGTGCGTAGTGTGACGCTAGAGGGTGTCACGAAGGTGACTATAAAGATTACCCTATTCTGGAATGTGGCGTCATTTATTCTGGCAGATTTTTTTCAGCTTTGTACGATTTAAAGATACTCTGTACTAACCACTCAGCTTGAAAATCATGCAAACAGCGTTTAACAGTTCAGTTCCCACTTCACCGGAAACGCAGTATCCATTAAAGAGACGAATGGGCTGCTGGTGTTAGGGCAATATTCGTTGTGATAATCACGCGAAAGACTCAGATACACTATGTGGGCAAAATGAGATTTGCATTGTAGAACCGATGGTGCATTCAGTGTGCTTTAAATGATTCAAGCGAAATAAAATTATATTAGGTTTAGCTGCCAATAATTACCTTATTGATCGTAAAACTGCTTGGAGCTGTAACACTTTTTTTTTTGGCAGTATACTTAATGTTCCATCGATCTTCAAATTTACTGTTACGATAATTTAACCATTTGAAGCCTAACCTTTAAATGAATTGTGCATGAAACTTTGTTTTTGTCCCACAGAGAACACTGAGTCAAGTATGAAGTCCAGTCAGCTAATGCTGTTCGGGGAAATAAACGGTATTTGTTGTAAGAATTATACGAAAACCATAAGTACACAGTATGCTAAAAACGGGAAGTTTCTTCGTTTTACAGCGTTTTCCATTTCATTACTGCTGGAATTTAAAAGGTTAATAAGGTAATGGCCAGAAGGGGACATGTAAAAATGTAATGGATTGCATTTAATGTTTAATAGAGAGGGGAGGGGGGGGAATAGGGGCGCTTAACCTGATGAAATACTTGACAGAAGCTGTGATGAAGGGTAAAGAATATAAGAAAGTCAGCCTCACTATATATCAGCAGTATAAATTTCGCGGCGCGTTTCTTGGTAGACGACACTCATTACCCAGAGGAGTCGTAATTTATGTAGCATTGCAGTTTCATTTTCATTGCTTGCAGAAATGAGTATCTTGTGCCAGGTTACAGTAGAATATGTTTCGCGTTCTGTTACAGGCAAGGTGTGAAACTAAGCAGTATATAAAATGCGCCGAAAAGTCAAGCGTAGCGTGAAACGTTTGTTATTTTGTACATTGCCTAGGCATTTCATATAGTGCCAAATTTTATACAATGTGTTGCAGTCGACCTAAACAAATCAAGCAGTCCTGAAAGCCTCAGCCCCTTGGGTTAGGAATGGTGAACCATTTCGCTACGCTGTGCCAGCTTGGCGTCAAATGTTATTAAAATATGTAACATTAAGCTGCCACAGTTGCCATTTATTAGCTGTAGGAGTTTAAAAGTTACATATTTTAGTGCTTAATATCGCTCTACTGTAATGTATGGTTATCAGTTGTCTGTATTTTGGCATTTTTTAAGGATTTTAGTCATTCCTATAAGGAGGAGCAGAACACAGACTGGCATGATGGCTTCACACTTTCGTTATAATGACTCCCAGAGGATGCCACCTTGTTGCGAAACATGTAGGACTTTATATATGTCATATGGTGTATCACAGAGTGCGTATGTTGGATGATATACTGCGTGAAAGAACATGCACGGTATAAGTAACAAAAAAGAACGATAACACAACGTAATGTTTTCTTTTAACTGTGTTTCCTTGGATAACGATACATCTCAGAGTAGGTGGAGGGGGACGGTCGTGGAAACATGGAGTGGCGTCAATAATATGCCTTGCGTAAAACGCTTGTGGTTTGGTTAATTACTGGATTGTTTAGTGTCTTCACTTGTTAATATAAACTAAACCTGTAATAGCTGGTGCTAGCTGATGAATTGGTTGGGGTAAAACTTGTCAGCAGGGCATATGACCATCCCTGTTGCAGGCTAAGCTAAGCTAGCCTGACCTAACTTAACATAACCCCCTGTAAATAATTACTTTGTGCAGTAATTTTACCCTTCAGTCAATTAGGACTTGGTGACTGGGTTGGATAACCGAGTAATGACGGTTCGGTTTCCGTCAGGCTAAGAGTCCTTTTTCAAAGCGTCCAAGCGGGCTTTGGGTCCCAGCAATCCACTCCTGTTCGACGACAAATGGCAACCGGCATCTATTGCTTTAGGTCTATACCTCCACGCCTTCTGATGCCTTTGTAGTATGCAGTGATACACTTTATTAGTGTGTAAATATGTTTGTATTTATGCTTGATTATCCTACTAACAGGGCGCAAATTGAATACGGACTAAGTAACATTTTATTTACTTTTGTCTTATACAGTATGTATTTTGCAGCTGCTCAACGGCTAAAGATGCGGAGTATTTCCTGCTACATCTGACTCTTAACGCGATGAAGCGTATTTGTTTGAGAGAGAGGGTGAGAGAGAAGGCAATATGGTTTCTTCTCCACAGCACCCTTTTAACAAAGTAATGCGGGGATAATAACAGCCATACTTACGAGTGTGTAACATGCGAGAAAGAGAGGAAACACTAGATACGTCCTGTCCTTCCGCTAAATATGCGGAACCCGTGCCGCATTATCCCCTGGAAGCGACACAAAGCTGAAAGACGTCATTAGCTGCCGACCTTTTGTCTGTTGAGGAACCGTGTCAGCTGGGTTGTGCCGTGCGGTTGAGTGCTTGCTTCTTAACGTTTCGAAGGGACGTAATGCCTTCGTGTTCAGGGTTATGTGTACGTGAATTCACTCATAATCGTGAAGAATAAGGCCCTGCGTTTCTTCGAATCGTCAGGAACAGATTGCCCAACCACACGTCGAAAGAACCCAGAAAGCCAGATTTCTCCACAGCGTCGCGGTGGAAACATCAAACCACTCTTTTATTGTTAATAATATATTTATTTGCGATTATGTTCTTCATGCATTATGTCTTGTCGGTGCGTGATTAATTTTCTGTGAATGAATGAAACAGTAAAAGTTTTTTCGTAATATTTGGACGCCAGTCTTCAAGCATACCTAACAATATTTCTGTAAAAAGGGAAGGGGAAATGGGAATATTGTTCAGTATTAAATACTTGTACTAAGAATTCTTAGAATATGGCTGTATTACAGTAAACTTGAGGTCTTGCGATCCAACCCGGGAGACAGTACTATCGTTTACGGCTGCTGTACATTTCTGTGAAGTTTATTGATATTTATTGTTTCGAATCAGTCCCGTAATTTTCAAGTTTGAATTTGACGGAAGAGTGTATGTCACGAAAGTAGCGTACCATCTCATGCCTGTTCCAAGTGAAGTACACACCAAGTGAGTTTTGTTTTATGTCATAAGGTTTTACTGTGAGATTGCAGTAGTGTGGTGATTTTAAATTTGTTTTCACAAGCTTAAAATAATTTTGTTTTTTAGTCCCCCTTCCTCTGAAAAATGGATGTGTGCAAGATTGAAAAAGTGAAATTCGGGGTCACGGTGCCATTCCGAGAAGAAGTTTGTGAGAAAAACTTAGACCATACCTCCTTACCTCGCCTAGAATATACACAAGGACGGTACGAGAGCAGAATTTCATTTTAAATGACCAAAATACCTATACCACTTAAGAGTTCTGGATTTCTGTCTTTTGTGAATAACGAGTGAGTTGTATATGATGACGTTGTTGTTGTTGGTGGTGGTGGTGGGTTTAGTATGTTGTCTTGGACAATACTGGATGATTGTTTAATTGGAGGGGTAAAAGAGAGCCATTCTGTACCCTTATGCGTGACCTGGCCCTTCGAGTCAGGATTCGCTGTTGCTTTGGCTTGCAGGTATAGATTATAGCCGTGCAACGTCTGTTGTCCCAACGTACGCTGCAGATTAACCGCCACAACGTATACACACGTATCTCACGAACTGCGAGAAGGAAGCCATCAGTTACCGGAAGACGCTAAACGGTACATCAAAGGATGTGCCTTCCGGTTCCCGTATGCGAAGAAGTCGTTAGTTCTTGAATACGATGTTGGACATGAGACAGCGTCAGCCAGAGGCTGAGCCAGCACACCAGTCACAAATACCTACAAGAGATGAGCACATCGGACACACGTCAAGTTAGGGGACGTCGTGATTTCGTCAGTTGTGCCTTTAGATATGCCAGCGCATTGCGAATTGCCACAGGTTGACACCGTGCAGTAGGGTTTCACATAGCTCAATAACGTTGTATGGAAACCACTAATACTTCATTTTAGAAGAAGCGCTTGACGGATTTTTGAACTATCTGTATGTAATCCACTGCATCATTTTTGTACGATTTTGTAGATGACGAATTATAGTACTCAAAAGTTACGTGGCTGTGATAATTAAATAGTTGTATCTTATAACATTTAATAAATATGCGTATATAAAATCTTCTGTTAATTAAACTTGTAGTGGTAAAATTTAAATTCATGTGCTTTAAAATTTCGTATACAATTGCTAAAAGTGAATTGTCCCGGAGTGCATGTAACTGTCTAATAGGAAAGACAATTAACCTTTTCTTTTTAAAAGGTTAAACATTTGGTTTGTATTAATCGCATGGGAGGTAACGCTTGAGATATTTTCATACCCCTAGTATTACGCAAGTTGTCTATTACAATGATTCGCACGCACCAGCGTACTCGTGTCCTCTCGTGACGGAGGTAGTTGACTTCGTAAAGAAATAAGGAACTGCTTTGTCAGGAGACATAGAATTGAAATACAAACACACGTGTTTTTGCCAGCTTTCCCATCTTGTAACCTAATGATGCCAGCCCTTTTGGCTCCGTCCGCATGTAGTACTTCTATATCCTCCAGACGGATTTGTTTTAAAATTTCCGTAAGTTATGTCGATACCTTTCTGTTTTGGTTAAATTCGGACAACAATAGCGTGAAGTCCTACATGCTTATCTGCATGTCTGCCCGCGTCCCGAGCATAGCTTTACTTATATGTAGGATAAATGTTTGAAACACAGGACTTGTACAGAATTTTAATGCACAAATAAATAAGGAACTGTGCACTTGGATCGCTGTGGAGCTAACGCGAGAGAACATACAATGGATCCTACGGAGAGAGGTTGTTGGAACTGGCTTAGGCTCATGTAGAGTGGCAGGCTCTGGTATTAGCGGTTCGTTTTCCGCTACATTGTTCTTCTAACCTGTATATGGAGGTAGTAGTTTCCTCCGAAACCATGATCAAGTGCTAGCAACTGGCACGGCGCTACATCTCGAGAAGACAGCAAAGTTCGAAACCTGAAAACCTGTAAGCTCTTGAAACCCCAAAATTAATCTAGTCCAGGGGCGGGTATTTACTCGCTGGAGTGACGGATGATTCCGGTTCGATTTGACTGCTCGCCAAGGAGCGCCTGAGAAAATTTGTTGAATATTGTCACACACTAACGCCACCTATAACCCTACAGGCCTCAAATCTTGCAGACTTCACGGTCTGTGAGATTTGAGGTTCCCACAGCCTTGTAGATGAAAATTCCAGTTTTAAGGATATAACACCCTACGTATTGTTGTATAGGTACTGTACAAGCATTTCGGAGGAGCGTATAGCATCCATCTATAGGGTAGTCGTAGACCACCCGGAAATGGAGAATGCCATAGAGGCATCAAGCTCCGCCGATTCGTTAGTACCTAATGTCAGTCTACACGGCGAGATATCCCAGCAGTCTGGTATCTTTAGTTAAGTTTATATCCTTATGTTGTTTTTTGCAGCAAGTTATTCTTGTGGTAATATATACGCCAGGTGGCAATAATTTCCGAAAATAATTCATGTGAAGTCGAGATGTGCCTACGTTTCGGTCAGTATTGTAACCCATGTCTTTGTCTCTTAGTACAGATATCTATAAATAGCAGCGCTTATTCTATTAAAACTTCGAAGTGGAAGGAATGCACGTTCAGTGAAACTGTGATTTCAAAGTGAGTTACTTGGCTGTAATGTATGAGAGTGGGTCCATTAAGGGGTTATAGTTACGTGTGCTCATTACAGATGGCATCTACCATACTTTACCCTTGAAATTTCAACTGTTCATATGTTATTAATAAATTCGGATACTATTTTTAACTCCGGTATTCTGCGGAAAAGATACGAAGTGAGCCGAATCTGTAGGTAACCTGTTTCGATTTTGGCACACCCTTTTGTAGGTAAGGTAATAAGTGCAGCCTAATGGGGCTCCCAAAATCTGGAGGTCCGAAAAAATAGTTTTTTAATTTTTACAGTTAACAGTGTTCTCAGGTTTTAGCATACCGTCATACCTGTAGTCGTATAGCTACTGTTACTATCTGCAGTTTCTATGACCTTGAGGCTATCTAGAACCGACCGTAGTTTACCTAGCCAGTATGCACAATATTAGCATCACCCAGGGTCCCGCCGCCATGTAAATGAGATCTTCGCTCTTCTGGGTTGTTACGCGGCGCAGACTGGTAGTTATTTTATAAAAAACAACAGGACTAACAAACAAGGAACATATCGTATTACCATTTATAGTTTTGTTTTTTTTTATATAGATTCTTTGTCGTCGTAAAACATACCATATGTTCTTTATTACCTTTGCATGTAAATCGTATATAAAATCCAAATTAAAAATTTATTGCTATTTTCATCAAAGTATAACATTATTTTCAAAGTAAGGATGTGTCCGGAAAATATATACAGTGCTAAATAATTTGCGGGTTCTAAGGGGGACAGTTAAAGGAAACACTGCAGGACATGATAAAAGAAAGGGATCCCGTGTAACAGTTAACTTCCAAATATAATAGAAGTACTTTTCGTCATGTTTTAAGGCATGTTCTGAAAACCTGACTAATAGTTTGTGATACAGGATATCATGTGTATTGGCAGCGCTGAACTACAGACTGTGTAGTTTATCAGCCTGAGGATGATGTAACTTTACGTCGAAACACGTAGCTGTAGAGTGCTCCGCTGGACTTTATTTTAAAGTTCAAGAAAACTTGGTGGACAAGATACATGCCTCAATATAGATCTGACAGTACCGTGTGTGATTGTGCACTGTACATGATGTTTAAAATTGTTATGAATAATGTGTTAAATTACTGCTGGTCACAAGCTGGTGTTGTACAAGCTACAAGACTATTTTTGTACTTTGACAGAACCAGTCTGATCGTTCAATTACCATCGGACCTAGTGTTTTCCAACTTCATAGTTATCTAAGTGGTATATTGGACATTAGGAAGGCCAAGTATAAATTTATTGTACTGAATCTTGACAGTGGATCTTCCCTGGAAACCATTTGCAATTTAGTAATTCTAGGACGGCATGCAGCTGCGTCTTCGGTTTATACTGCAACTGCTTGCATATATGTACATGTCATGTTCCGTCTAATTAATAAAGCGGTTACTTATTGCTTTAGTTTTGTTTAAAAACTGATTTAAGCACAGCGTCATGGTGGTGTACATGGGTCTTTGTGGTAAAGTTCCGTGCATTCATTCTGATCTCGCGGTCGAGTAGGTGGTATTCGTGCTTGGATACAAACGTGATGCCCGGAAAACTGCTGTTCTGACTGAGATTGTTCGTGTCTTCTTCAGTAATAACAACCGGTGTAACTAAGACTGCGAGTAACCTTTGAAGCTGAAATAGGCGTTACTGTATGAGAAGAAGAAGAAGAAGAAGAAGAAGAAGAAGAAGAAATAAGAAAAGGAAGAAGAAGAAGAAGAAGAAGAAGAAGAAAAGAAGAAGAAGGCGGCGACGGCGGCGGCGACGACAAAACTGTATAGAATCGCAGAGTGGTATATATGTATGCAGCGCCTCTGTCAGTGCAGACCTGTTCAGTACATCAAACCTTACCCTACTTAGCGTTAGCTGCAACGGTAGGTTAGTAACTTGAACGGTCGTAATCTTGACCGCCGCACAGTTTAAATCCTTCTCATACCTTGTATGTCAGGCTTCGCCTTGTCCTATATTGTGAACATTCATTTTCGTGATTTTGTATGACTACTTGCTGCCTGCATAATTAGGGATGTCTGCAACATATTGCCTTAAAGCCGTATGCAAATTGCGAACCGGTGTGCGCTTTGGAAAGTTGCCAGTTTTGCGGAAAACGTGGTTTTGTAGGCGCTGCAACTTCAAGAGATGAATTTCTGCCTCAAATTCCTAGGCGAAGCAGGCGTATTAGAGACCTAATGAGTGCTTCGTGGATTGTTAATTTAATTTTAGCGGTGAGTCCCACACTTGTGAATTGACAACGGTCTTTGTTTAAAGGTCTGAAGTTTATTTTTTGTTTGTTTATTTATTTATGTATTCTACATTTTCTCGTTCTGTCAAGAGATTACATCGAGATATTTCAAGAAGTGTACAAACGGGATGTTCCGTCTTAGTACTCTAACGTGAGACCCAACCGGTCTATGAAATGGCCTGGATTTTATCCCCATCGATTTGTATGGTGTAGAGGTCACACAACTACCGTACTGACTATATGCAGGTATCACCAGCAAAGATGGCTATATTAGTACCTGGTATTCTGGGCTCGCCATTCTTTATACTGACTTTAGTAGTTCGAGGAATGTTGGGGACAGGACGGAAGGTGGTGGTACTGCTGGTTTTGTATCTCGACATAGACACATCGCTCTCGACTGAAACTTTGAACTCTTTACTTGAAATAAATATTAAGCTTGATAACACTGACTGATAATGTTAATCTTGATAACACATAAAGCAATCCCGAGTGCCGTATTGTGTCAAAAGCTTCTTCGATATCCATGGGTACCTCAGCAGCAGCCGCAGCCGTATTATTGCTGAAGTTTAAGGTCACTGCTTTGTTCAGTGAAGTGTGTTACAGTGACATGTACAAAAACCAAACTTAATTGCACTGAACAAGTGTCTTTTCTATTTATGGCTTTGGACAACTTTTCGAACAACTTTCTCTAATTGTTTGCCGGTCATGGACAAGGGGTTAGTCGGAAGTGTGTGTGTGTGTGGTTTTTTTAAGGCAGTGTAGGGTCCGTACCAGCTTTTGACAAGCCAGTAACTTCTGCCTTCTGGCAAGGGCCCTGAAAGTGCGATAGATGGAAGTAGCTTGGATGTATGAATGACCTTCAAACGTGCCTGAGGTATTCGATTTTACTTCTCTAGACCATAAACCGTTCGTAATTTTGGCACTTTTAGGGTTTTTGTAAGCCACGGTGTCGGATTGTCTCTGGATGGTTGTTACAGTTCTGAGCACAGCCTCCAACCGCCGTTAATGGTTGTCGTCACACAGATGATGAGAAGTGAGCCGGTTTTCTAAGCAGGCAGCTAGTTGGCGTTTTCTGGCAGGCGGAATTCAAGTTCAGGGCGGCCATGAATAGCAGTTGGTTCTCTCCGGCCATCCCATTTTGTATTGAATTTTGAGGTAGGCCACGTGGCTTGAGGTTTGTGTGACCTTACGGTTTCCATTTTGTGTCCCACATTTCAAACGTTTTTCCTGTGGACGTGTGTTGGTTTTGTGGCCCATTTAACTGCCATTTGAAGTGCTAGATCCCTCATTTCTTGCCTCAGTTCCCTGAGCTCCTGCATCTCCTTTGCAAGCAAACGAGGCCGGGTACAGGGCCGTGGCCGGGGCCGTGGGAGGGGAGGG
>Ga0209755_10008494_pt1 | contig 10984 bp, 15 predicted proteins | sample TergutCo191P1_FD_187301 | JGI IMG/M metagenome (GOLD analysis project Ga0209755, IMG submission 187301) | Cornitermes sp. P1 segment gut microbial communities from Petit-Saut dam, French Guiana - Co191P1 (SPAdes) (version 2) | ecosystem: Host-associated > Arthropoda: Insects > Digestive system... | reverse complement strand
CCGTCATTTAATAGTAGTAATAATCTACACCACAGATGATAAGAGCTCACCATCGATACATAACCGCATAAATCTTATAAACACCAATACTCATTACGATGAAAGCCTGATGATGTTCGGAATAGGCCGAAACATGTAGTTGTTATCATCCTCTAATAAACATCATTAGAAATATTTGTTGTGTTATTGACTAAATACCTGTACCTATTTATTTATACACACAAAAGGGATCACAGATTATCTAGTGTACAGTGATGGCACATTTCAGGGTGTCTTATCATTTATGCATTACTGATATACAGATGGCGGCTTTAAAAAACAGATTACTATTTGTAGTAACAGCTATATAGTACCATACATTAAAGTATCGTATTCAATTACCTTTTATTAATGCATTACTATTATATTATTCATACATTGACTTTATTGTGTACATGGCTTTCGGCATATTGATAAGTCTAATGTTACAATCTAACTATATGGGCGCAAATAAATACAACTGGGAGATCAGAGGAAAGAAAACACTGATGACATACCAACTACAGATGATGCAATGTGAAACACAGATTACGACTTCTACGGATGAACGCAGGTGCCTAGGCGTCACAGTATCTACTCTAATCCGTGGTTTCCACCATATAGGATAGATAATCTGTGTATAGGATGATATGCAGGAGGTATTGAACGGCAAAGGCGTTGTTTATCGCGTAATGGTAAGTGTGACGTGCCTACTATATATGCACATAATCCGGAGTTGTATTATATACATTCTCTTTGACTTCACTTTTAGAGTACGCCACGCTTTGGTAAAAATTATTATTATTCGAGGTAGTGTGGTGCCGAAAATTGTGTTTGGTGTATTAGGTCTTTTGTTCACGAATATCCGCCATGTTGTGTTCGTGGTTGGAGTGACGCCAGTTACTATGCAGAAGTTCTTACTGCGTAATGCCGAATGAAAGTAGAATTACAGTTCACCACAATAGCAGTGAGTAAAGTACCTTATTATAGGTGTTGGTGTTGCGCTTTCCGACATCAGTATGTAACGTACTGTATTACGTTGTAGAGTCTGAACTGGTGTAAATGCATTTAGGTGTAGCAGATGCTACACCATTATAAAACTGCGTAGCGAGCTGTTTCTGCGTAATTTGATTCGAAGGCAGGGAATAACAGGACGAACGTGAGTGGCATAGAAGAGGTAAAGTCCTTTCCATTCCGTGCAAGTATGTGAGGAGATTGGGGATATGGCTCCACTCATTCGTAACAACGGCGCAAAGTGCTGGTCGCAATACCCCCGGGAAAGAACCCCGGAGTCGTTGGAATAGAAGTTGGGGTGGGCCCCAGAGTCGGTCCGGATGTGTTTGTCCCTACCAGTTTATTCATACCCAGAATTGTTTACACCATAGCCAAGTTATTATACGATTGTGCCATTGCAGCAGCCATGTAGATAGGAATTGTGGTATGAACGTGAAATGTATGCACAGTAGTTTTAAGTAATGCCCAAATACATGTAGTTTGTGAGCCTGGTCAGTATAGTAATGTGCTTACACTCAAAATGACTGGAGGTTTGGGTTTTGATTCCTATTGGAGGGAGAGGCTTCTCTCACATTGTCCAGATATGCAGGGATACTCACTTAGTGTACTGTTCAAGGGATATGTGGGTGGGTACTTGTCTCTTGTGGAAGGTATCTGGGACAGGAAGCTGACCATTTGGCTGCTAAGGTTAATTAAGCTGTATCCTGTCTCACCACGTGTGTGGCAAGTTTAATTTAAGCAGGCAGTGGGGCTGTTAACAATAGTCACCTTGCAAAAACCACAGTTAATGTATGGTATTGTAGGCTCATAAAGCTTAATAAACAGGAGTGTGCTTTGCATGTACGATTGTACATTCATCTCTCCCAGTCTCCTGCCCTCTTCCACTCATTGTTTTGGTAATACAGACAGCCGCTGTTTATTGTTGGGTGATTTTATGATCCTGGACTCAAGATGGCCACCAGCGCAAGAAGCATCAGAGACAGTGTTATATCTGTGGCTATTGGGAGGGAGGTGTGACATAGGGGATATGATGCTGTAGCAGATGACATAAGTGCAGTGCACAATGTCATACATGATGAGTAAAATTTCGTGGAAGGTGAGATTACTCTGCTGGAACCATGAGCCGTGCTTTAAGGACCTCTACTGTGAATACTTGACTCCTGCTATCTTCTTTCAACATCGCCACCTAAAGCCTGCAGGAATACTAGGTTATGCGGACCACGTCATATCTCGACCACGGGTGTTACACTGCACCTTACTCCAAAGCAGGCCCACGTCCTTTAGAAACTGCATAGCAAAGCCCTGGTCACAGAACAGGTACATGAGAAAATCCCTTTTTGGACCACTGTCTTCCTGCAACATTGGACATCCATTTGAAGACCTCAGCATGAACAGCATCTCCTGCAGGCATTTCTCGTACTCGCTTACCACTTCATAGAGTTTTCCACTGTTGTATGTTCGAACAAGACAAAGGGTACTGAACACTGCACATGATGGTTTCGGCACAAAGAATGGCTGTTACACCGGTACAGGAGGTGTGTAGCATTGTGGGTGGTACATAAAAAATGCAGGGGAAAAGGTGAATGGAATACAAGTATAAGAATGAAAACATGAAGAAACGAAGAAGTGAATAATGAATTTTAATTACACAAATAGCCTAAAACCTAACAACCTTTGTCCATCTCGCTAAATGAAGGAGATAAGAAATGAATTGTAATTGTAGGAATAGTCTAAATCCCAATCTAATCTTTGTCCGTCTCAAATACTAGTACAGGAAGTTTGTGTGTGTGTGTAGCATTGTTGCTGGTAGATCAGAATGTGGGGAAAAGTTGAACAGAATACATGTGCAAGAATGAAAACCTGAAGAAACAAAAAGGAAGTGAGTAATGAATTTTAATTACACAAATAGCCTAAAACATAGCCTAACCTTTGTCCGTCCTGATAAATGGAGGTGAGAAATGAATTGTAATTATAGGAATAACCTAAAAGTGGTAGTACGCCACGACAGCAGCAACACACATGTTGGGCATGGCTTCAACTTCTTCTAGAGTCCAGGATTATAAGGCATACCAGTTTATTGTTACCATCATGTATCCATACTGTAATTATGTGTGAAAGAAATTGGGCCACCACCTGATGCTGTAGTGTAATGTGTTCTGGCTACAGATTTTAAGCTGATAACACGTAATCTCGTAAGTACTAGGATTTGTGTTTGTTTTGCATGCTTGATATAGTAGGAGTGCCATATATTCACAGTAGGAATGGACATTGATACCCAAGCATACTTTACATCAGCAACAACAATCATCGCTGTACCAACAGGAATTAAAATCTTCAGATGGCTCTCAACATTGTATGGGACACGAATGACATACAGAGCAGCCTGCTTATGAGCACTAGGATTTGTCTTCCTATTCACAATAGGAGGTGTAACTGGTGTAGTTCTAGCTAACTCATCAATTGATATTGTATTACACGACACCTACTACGTAGTAGCACACTTCCGCTATGTGCTGTCGAGGAGCAGTGTTTGCAATCATAGGAGGGTTCGTTCTTATGAGCACTAGGATTTGTCTTCCTATTCACAATAGGAGGTCTAACTGGTGTAGTTCTAGCTAACTCATCAATTGATATTGTATTACACGACACCTACGTAGTAGCACACTTCCGCTATGTGCTGTCAATAGGAGCAGTATTTGCAATCATAGGAGGGTTCGTTCAATGATTCCCACTATTCACTGGACTATAAACACAAATGTTTTGGTTTGAGTCTTGTCTTCCAGAGGGGGAGGATTTTTTCAGCATTGGTTTCTTTGCTGTAAATGGTGACTGCACTTGTATGGTTATATATGCAAAGGGATTTTACTTGATAAGGTTGAGAGTTTGGTCATATTACCTCATAAAACTGGAATGGAGGAGTATGTGCACTGTATGCGACGAAATTGGGCTGGAGATATACATTAGTAGGATTTCTGTGTATTTGTATCGGTAATGTAGACTGTGTGTTATCGTATAGTAGGATGGTTAATGAATGGTGAATTGGAAAGATTGTGAAAGAAAGCAGTCATAGCCTGATTTGATGTATTGTTCCAGTATTTTGCAGAATGCACTGCAGGAAAGCCAAAAACATATTAGGATAACTGGTCTTGTGGCTGATATTTTAACTGGAGGTTTTCTGACTGCATGGTAGGAATGTTTCCCGCTTGACTGAAAATTTGTTTATAATTATAATTTTATTTTTCAGTCTTTGTGAATTATCAACATACATTGTAATACAAGTACAGAAGGGATGGAATCTCCACTGAGTGCTGAGTTGATCACTCGAGCACTCAATTTTCATGGACAGCAATTACAAAAGCTGTGGGATAGTGAAAGAGGAGAGGCTGATTTAACAAAGAATGATGTGAATGTGAAAGAACTTGATTTTGGTGTTTATCAACAGAGACAGAAACAGTTGAGGTAAGTTTGTCGTTTTAATCCAGGTGTAACTGAGTCAGTGGCATTTATTTTAACCAGGTTTTGCTCCCTGTATCTGTGACTCATAATTGGTTTATTGCATTTGTTTTGTTGAGGTCATGGAAAGAGGTGCCATTGATAGTGGGGTTGATGGCTTTTTATGCTTTCCTCATTTTTGTCTGCATCTGGCCACTGTTGTCCCCATGTAATCATACCATGCCTTTGTCAGTAGTGGAGGTTATCACCTGTGAACATTTGTATTAACAGTATTACTAGAGAACTAGAGGGTGAAGTGTAACAGCTCAAGGAATGTGTAAAAGTGTGGGATTTACTTCTGTGGCCTCACTCTTGTGACATCAGTATCTGTGTGTAAAAGTTACATCCAGTTCATTTACCTGTCCTACAGCTGTACAAAGGAGTATGTGGGGTGTCAGTGAAGGGTGCTTCATTAACATCATCATGTCCACAAAGATTTTAAAGATTGATTGATTCATAGATGGGCAGTGTCTTCTTGCTGTATAATTTTAAAAATGTGTGTTGTACCCAAATTAATTGGAAGGGGTCTATATTTATCAAATGTCCTAATGGATCAAATAGAAGTGAAGTTTTAAAGGCTGGGTTAATTGCTATTCCTGGTCACTGTATGCACGAGGACTGGTATTGTATATGCATACAGGCCCTAGTCATTACTGGTAACTGGCATCCTGCCCAAAGTGCCAGTTGTATGGTTCTGGTCATGGTGCAGGATTTCTATTGGAAAAAATAATAGGGATGCACGAAAAATGGTTGCTATTCATAGTGCAGATGGGTTAGGTGGAACGCATAGAAGAGGTTTCTTTGAGTACTGAAATAACTGAAAAAGGGAAGAAAAAAAAAAAGAGAGAAATTCTACTGTCAGTAAATTAAGCTGTCAGATAGTATTATTCTGTCATCCATTTGTGATGTACATATTTTTGTTCACTGTGCTTTGGGTGATGAGGTCCATGAACAGGTGAAGAAATTTAGTATGTTCTCTGCAGCAGAGGCTGGGAGGAATACATGGATAGTAGTGAAAAATGAATAGGTATTTTTTGTGGGTCTCTGTGATTATACAGTATGTGGTAGCTTCAGAATGTTCCAGAATCTATTTGTGAGAAGTACGAAAGAGTACAACCAATTAAGCGTACATTTTCTTCAAAATAGCCCCGTGGTGTATCTATATTCTCTGCCAGCGACTGTAAAAGTGATGGAAGACATTTTGTGAAAGACTAATCAGCTTCTTTGCATTCTTAATAATGTCAGTATCATCACAAAAGTGTCATCCCTACAATGCTGTTTGCAGTTGAGGGAGCAGGTAAAACCAGTTGGAGCCAGGTCACGAGGGTATGGGGGAAGCTCCATTGTTGGCATATTCTTTGCATAGAAAGCCTTGACCAGAACTGACTGATGTGCTGAGCAATGTCATGATGTTTGTCCTCCATATTTTGGGGTGTTTCCTTCTTACCACATCCTAATGATGGATGTCAACGTATGTTTCTTCCCTCATGCAAGTAGTTCTTGCAAATTATACCAGCAAATTCCAGAAACATTTTAAAGCTACTACATATATGTTACTAAGCATACACCAGAAGCAGATGATGTTATACTTCCATACTAATGGATTTTTAGGTGGATTTATATGTTAGATATAAATAAATGATAATCTGAGAAGTGTGGAAATGTCAGAAAAGTGTTCTGCTTAGTGATTACAGTAGGGGAGTTCATAAGTGTCAGTATTCGTTGTTTTAGTTTCCAGGACAGAGGTAAGCGGTTGAAATTGCAGCAGTTTGTAGTGAAGAAAGCTGCTTCACTGTATGATGCATCTTTGCTGGAAGTAGATAATGAATCACAGGATAAGCCTCCTGGTGATGAAGGTGAGTTTATGATTATTGGCTAACATTCCTTTTACAGGAAAATGTATTTGAGTGTAATTTATTGCTTTTATCTTTTTTTTTTATCAAAATGTTGGTGATAACATTCTGTTTGATAAGTTTCCTTGCCACCTTCAAGGCGCTAACACCAATATTTCTGTAAAACAAAGCAGTAAACACACAACATATGTTTATGTGCAGAATGGATCATTCTGACATCATATTTGAATGGTGGTTTTGATTTTTATTTTGCAGATTACTATGCTGTGATGCCACCATATGATATGTTTCTGTCATTGGATAAAGCAAGTCGAGTGAAACATTTCTTCCAGGTAAATATATGTTTCTATGGATGGGTCAAGTATTGAATGGTAACTATTTGGAGATCCATCCGTCTATGGTGCTACAGCCCCTGGCCTCCCACAGAAGACGCCTTCATTCTTCTCCATCTCTCCTGCTTGTCTCTTCAGTCCTTGTTTTATAGGATCTGTAATTTATCCCTCTGGATGATGTATTCCCTTCTTATTCTTGGTTTCCCCATTTGTCTTGTATTATGAAGTTTCCCATTGAGAACCTTGTTTGGGATCTTCATCTTCCATTCTTATAATATGGCCCAACCAGCCTAGTTTTCTAATTGTAATATCATCCACAATATTTAGATCTTTGTATAAATTCTAAATTTCACTGTTTCATGTAGGATGCCAGCGTCCATTGTCTTGTATTGGGCCATAAATTCTTCCAACATTTTCCTTTCAGATGTACATAGCATTTGTTGTGTTATTTGTGTTAGGGTCCAGGTTACACTTCCATAACACAGTACTGGCTTAATATTTTATGTAATATTATTTTGGCAGATTTGTTTAGATCTAACTATAGTTTGCAGAGAGGAATAGGTGTTATTAGCAACTAGGTTCGTAGTTTCAATTTCTAATGTTTCTGTTTACAGTCCCAAAATATTTAATGCTTCTAACAACTTCAGTGTCAGGATCTTTAATTTTCAGTATGCTTATTCTTTCTTGTTCTGTTTTGTACGATTGCTTTTGTTTTTTCAACTCTGATGTTGAGACATGTTTCTTCAGCTCTCTTTCAGACCTTTGTATACTGAAGAAACAGCTCTATTTGTTCTTTCCATAATGGTTATGTCATCTCCATATCCTATTAATTGCACTGATTTTGTAAAATATTGTGGATGTGACTTCTACCGATAGCTGTCTTATTACATACTCCATTGCTCTATTAAAGAGGTTGAGGTTGGCTGCTAAGCCATCTTGTTCCAAGCCATTTCCTGCCTTAAAACCATGTCATCATTTGTCCTATCTTGACATGGTAGGTCAAATCATTCATTGTTGCTTTAATTAAACTTAACAATTTAATTGGAATTCCAAAAATTTTATTATTTCATGTAATTTGCCTCTTTGTCTACTGTTGTAGGCACTCTGAAAGTTAATGAAGATCTGATATATTTCTACATTGTATTCCTAGGCCTTTACCAGCAGATTTTTTTTACTGTAAAAATTAGGTCCATAGTTGATTTTTCTGCTTTCAATCCTACCTGGTATTCGCCAGTTATATGATAAGTGTGTTTTTTAAGTATGTTGTTTAGAACTGTGGTTAATATGTTGTTTCCTTTGCATAATAATGATATTCGTCTGTAATTGTGACACTGATTTGTTTCCCTTGTTTTTATACCATTCGGAGATTGATTTGATTTATTTTTTGATTGATTGACCCATGTGTAGAATGATCAGGAGAAGAACTGAGTTGTAGAATTACAGTGCAATACTTACATGTTGCAGACATTGAAGAAGGGTGATATTATCATTGGCTCTGTACTCACGAAGTCAGTCTCAGGAATGATGCTGAAGGTGCTGTGCACAGATGGTGAAGGGGCAAAATGTGTGTCAGATGTAAATGTCAAGGTATGAGAACTGGTTTTCTTTTACCCTAAAGCTGTTCGCTGTAGTGGCTTTTCACTTAAGTGGGAAAGCATTTCTGTATGATCTACTGTTACGCCAGTACTAAGAATAAACTTGAGTGTTACAGAAAGTTGTATTCATTTTAGCAGTTGTAGGAATTAGGTCTCTGATCATGTATATATTGAAATGTTTAAAGTTCATTTTGGACAGTTTTTTTGTGGCAAAGAATGAAAATTGTGATTGCAGATTGTATGCTTTTGTTTATAACCTGCAATTGGGACAATTGAATGTCATATTTTTAGGTGTTCATTGCACTTACAGGGTCTGTTATGTATGTAGTGTGAATTAATTTAATAATGTACACTTACCTTGTCAGAATCAAGTTGTGAATTTTTATGGTGTTTGGCAATCAGGCATTCTGTCCCACATCCAACTTAATCCCAGCTTCAGACAAGAAGTCTGTGAACCGAAGCTACTTGATGAATGATACAGTATGCTGCGAAGTGCTGGAAGTGAACTCTGATACTGAGAAGCTGGTGTGTGGAATGAAGGGTGTGACACTGCCACCTAATTCAGATTACGCCTCACGGCTAGGCCTCATCCACTCTGATGATTTCCCAGAAGTGTACAAGTAAGTGATCCTTTTGTGTGTTTTGCAGGGAGTTGACATTTTATGTCTATATCCTTGGACATGGTTAAGCCTTCGTATAAAATCTGAGATTAGTGGAAGCTCATTGTGTATTTTCATCATAATTTTGTGTGTGACTGTTACTTGTGTATATTGTGCAGTGCCTTTGTTAGGCGTGTTCGAAAAATTGCAAAAAAGCGACAATTGGCTCTGTCATGTCCGTCTTTTTATCCGTCCACTTGGAACAACTCGACTACCACTGGATGAATTTTCATGAAATATGATATTTGAGGATTTTTAAAAAATCTGCTGAGAAAATTCTAATTTCATATCAGACAAGAATAACAGGTACTTCACGTGAAAACCAATGTACATTTTTGATCTTGTCTTGATCCGTGCTTCTTAGAATGGGAAATGTTCCAGACAAATGTAAAGAAAGTCGAGCATACATTTTATGTTTGATAACATTTTCGAAAATCGTGCCCTCTGTGAGACAATGTAAAAAAATATTGTAGAAGTGGGTAGGCCACAGTACAATATGGTGCATGTGCATTGCATGCTGGATACCTAAGGCTACAAAGAAACACTCGGGTTGTGTATTACTTATTGCTTTTCCAATGCAACAACAGTTGCATGAATGTGCCTCAGTATTACATTACACGTACATTGTCTGTCTTGTTTTAAAAAATGAACATGTATTTGGTGCATATAGGTGTGCATGTTTCATTGCTTTTACATTAATACATACATGAGTGAAATAGTTCTATGATCATCAGTAATAAATTTGAAATCTCACGCACGACACAGTATACACAAGCTTGCTGCTGCTGTTGTCATAGATACTACAGCACCAAGTTTGGTTGTGGGAACTGCTGTTTCTGTACATATCTTCTATGACTGGAACCTGATGGTTTCATGTGAATTAGTGCAGTTCTTATTTCAACGCTCAAAAGACACATATGAACACTGGATAATATGATTTTGATTATCTTGAATGGTAAGGTTTGATGTTTGCCATTTGTGTGGATTAACATGTGTGCTAATAAAAATTGTGTAGCTTTAAGAAATGCCAGTTTTTTTTTTTTGAGAGAGAGATAGAGACGCACACACACACACACACACACACACACACACACACACACACACACACTGTTATTAAGTGGTGTAAAAAGGTCTGGTTGTTAACTTTTGTGTTAATAGGGTATAAAGATATGTAATTTAATTGGTTTGTGTTTGAAACATTTCACACTTTTATGAACCTTTATGTTCAGTCAATCTGCTTTAAGTCTGTGTTGTTGCAAGTTACTCAGGTTTTAAAACATATCACCCTTGGAGCTTATATTTTGAAAAAATTACAATACAATGTAAGTTTCGTTGTGGTGAAAGCCATAGATCACAAAAAAAACATTATTTGCAGCTGCTTTGTGGGTTTAACTCCTGTATTGATTTTTGCTGTATGTGAGATCATGTTTTGTTTGAAAGCTGCAGGTTTCTAGTTCCTAACCTTCGACCTACGTGCATCTCATTGTGAATCCAGGAATAATAATGTCCCTTATTGGACACACATGGTGACACCCCTAGAACTTTTTTTTAGTGTCAAGTTGTGCTACACAATCTCCATTTCCCACGAAATGTCAATTTACTGCATAATTTTATCTTCTTCATTTCACACATTCACATTTTTTCGTACAGTAAGCACCACCCCTTAGCACTGGTACAGTTGTTTCGATTTAATGCCTGTAGTTTAAAAGACAATTAGTTAGGGTCATGTTCATTCCCACTGATGGGTTAAATTGTGGTGAATATTCTGTATTATATGGGGTTTCCACTTGCAGGTTATGTTCCTTGTACTGTTAATTTTAAAGCACTTAAGTAGACTTGCGAATTGAGAACTGAACTTTGCTGTAAGCTTGCCCAAAAAGTTTTGCAACACAATATTTTTATTGCTAGTAATTTATTATATATTTCTTTGAACCTTCTCATAGGATAACTAGATGGATGTATTACACACCTCATTTTTCTACATAATCTCCAACTTCCAACATGAAAATCTATCCCCTTCT
>Ga0209755_10008493_pt1 | contig 10984 bp, 8 predicted proteins | sample TergutCo191P1_FD_187301 | JGI IMG/M metagenome (GOLD analysis project Ga0209755, IMG submission 187301) | Cornitermes sp. P1 segment gut microbial communities from Petit-Saut dam, French Guiana - Co191P1 (SPAdes) (version 2) | ecosystem: Host-associated > Arthropoda: Insects > Digestive system >... | reverse complement strand
GCTATGATATTCAGCTTTGTGGCTTTGCGTGTCAAAATTATATGCTCCAAAGGAACAGGATTTTCTGCGCCGCTGCCGGCCTCAAGATATGTCCAGCGCATGCCCATAAGCTCTGAGGCTATTGCGTGCGCCATTGTGAGCTTGGGTTTGTTCGCTGGTATGGCTTTTGTGTTTGAGATGTATTCAACTGCGGTTGCAGGGCCGCTGTTTATAAGCATATACGCTGTGGGAAAAGCCTCTATGCCAAGCGCTTTTACAATCAATCCTCCACGAAGCTGCTCCTCAATAAGATATTGCGGATTTCTGCCGCTGACAAGAGAAGTGAAAAGCATAGCATCAAAGCCTGGCACAACCTGCGAAGCACCGCCCGGGAACAGGATTATCGGAATGTCAATCAACTTTTTCAACTCAGCAACCTTCTTTGGCAAATTCGCATTTCCAACCAGCGAGCCACCCACCAAAATCAAATCTGCGCCGCTTTCAAACGCCATTTTCCCTGTTTCCAAAAAAGCATCGCTTTCAGAAGCGTCAGGATCCAAAAGCACGGCAAAAAGTGCCCGCTCTTTTATTTTAGCAATCAACTTCTCTTCAATCATGCATGTAAATTAGAAAAACGTCTGAACCCCGATTCACTTGATTTAAGGATTTTCTTGATTTTCTCAGCGTTATGCTCTGCAATCATGTTAATCCTTTAATCCTGAAAATCGGGGTTCAGACGTTTACTAAATTCCCTTCAATGACTCTCATCATGGGCATAGTGAATTGCACGCCTGATAGCTTTTTTGACGGCGGCAAATATAACGCTTTTGAGCACGCCTTAAAACTCTTGGGCGATGGCGCAGATATTCTGGACATTGGCGGTGAAAGCACTCGCCCGGGTTTTACTCCTGTTTCGGAAGAAGAGGAACTTGCCCGGGTTATTCCTGTTATAGAAATGCTCGCTAAGGAACAGAATACTAAAAATTTTCAGATTTCCATTGATACCATGAAAGCTAACGTTGCTTTGAAAGCGGTTAAGGCTGGGGCAAATATAATAAACGATGTTTCCGCTCAACTGCTACAAACAATGATAGACACAAACTCAACTGCGGTTATATCGGCTCCTGTGCCTGATGTAAAAAAATATTTGCTGGAACGTGCGCAGTGGTTGGAGGAACACGGTTGCAAAAATATATTCATAGATCCAGGCATTGGCTTTGGAAAAACTCAGGAAGAAAATATCGCTTGCATAGCAAATATAGATGAACTTTGCAAAACAAAATATCCCGTGTTGCTCGGAGTGAGCAGAAAAAGCTATATTGGCAAAATCAAAGGTCTGGAAAACAGCAACCGCTTGATTCCCAGCGTTATTTGCGCAACTGTCGCTGCGCAAAAAGGCGTTAAGGTTTTACGTGTGCACGATGTGGCGGAGACCAAAGAAGCGTTGGTTATGCTGACTCGGATCTATACCAATCAACCTTGCGAGAAACATACATCACCGTTGCCAAAGCTATGAACAAACCTATGCTGCCTATCAGCAATGCAAAATCTTCCACTTGCAGCACTGTGAACAGGAATAAATAGAGCGTTGTTAGAAGCGATCCCATAGATATAGTTTGCTTAATATCTTTGAAAATACTGTGCGAATACGCCGTTATCAAAATGATAATAGCAAGCGCTGCAAACAGGTATGCAAGGTTGAAACTCATTTGCTCAGATAAAGACAGCAGCAGACTGTAAAACAATACCAAACCAAAACTTGTCAGCAGATATTGAAACGGATGAATGCGCTTGCGGCTGATAAGCTCTATCATAAAAAACGCCAAAAATGTGAGCGCAATGAACATTATAGCGTACTTCGCCGATCGCATGGATTTCTGGTAGTGATCTACAGGAAACAGCAGATTAACGCCAAACTTTGACGAACCCAAATCGTAAGATCTGTCGCTGCTCATGAGCCACATTTGCGGGAAATTGCGATTGTAGCTGAAAACGCTCCAGCTTGCAGAGAAGCCGCTTGCAATGTCACGCTGGTCCGGCAAGAATTCGCCGTCAAAACTCGGAGTGTTCCATGGAGATGTCATAGATACGTTGGTTGTTTTGCCAACCGGAACAAAAAATAATCCGTGGCTTCCGTTGAGCGTGAGCGCAAAATCAAAAGCGTAGGTTCCATCTTCTGCATCATTAGCTTTGAGAGGCGTTTTAATTGTTATTCCTGAGCCCACAAGATTTGAACTGCTTACGCCGGACATGCTCTCCTTAGGATTGCCATCCCAATTGAAAATAATATTGCTGCGCACTCCTTTCAAATCTGAAATACCAACTATTACAAACGCATTCTCCCATTCAATGTCACTGATATTGGCTATGGAAAGTTTATTAAAATCCGGGCGTTTGAAAATGCCTGTAGCTTTAAGTTTAGACTGATAAACGGCTGTCTTGTAAATACTGCGGTAACGAATTTCCGGTTGCATATCGGTTTCAACATTAAGCTCATCCGGCAAGAAAAATGCTATGTCCTGCCTTTCCTGTATTATACGCACCCCATCATTTATTATAGGCGGTGAACTATTTACAATTTTGTACCTGTACGGTACACAAATAATAGGCCCTGTGAGCGTCTGTTGCTTGCCCCATTTTGAACTGATTTCCTCTGCCACATCCTTGCCTGCGCTTTTGCGGTCCAGGATCAAATCTTCAACCATGCTTATGGGAATCAGAAGCAACAGCACTAATATACCGATGGTTATCGCTTTGAAAGTGACGCTGTTTTTAAACTCAGAATTTATCATCCCTACCTCGCTTTTTTAAACATCCCCACTGCGCTTTCCGGGGAGTCTTCTCCGGTTGCGTTTTTTATCGGGGCGAATTCGCTTTCACGCTCAACGCCTGCCAAGAACATTGTGCCAAGCTTTGGGAATACATCAAATAAGAATTGCTCGAATTTGAATGCGCCCTCCACATCACAAACTTTTTTAACAGCCAAATGCCAAGGCAAAGGCTCGTTTTCAAGCTTTTTAAGAGAATCCATTGTGAACAAATGCGCAACTATGTTTCCGCCGCTAAACTCCGCAAGCCTCTCTTTTGGAATTTCGCTGTATTCTATAACCGCAGGCAAACCGTTTTTCAGCGCAAATACGCCCATTTTCTCTTCCGGGCTTTTCTTTTTCACAACCTTTGATGCCGCAGCCATTTTTGAACTCGCAAATGCGCCTATAAACGCAGGATCGCAGGGCTTGGCTAAAATGTTATCCACGCCGTATAAAAACACAAATTTTATCTTTTGCTCTCGCAGCCACTCCAATGCTCCGCTTGAAGAAAGTGCCCTGAAGCAGCCTCCGTTGCCGTCAGGAACAAGAGCTAAATGGCCGTTGCTTTCAAATACCGGTGCGCCGCTTGGAGCTATTGCGCAAATTGTGCCCTGCTTAATGAATTTGATTTTCTTTTTATCCAATCCAAAATAATTGTTTTGCTCAAAATATTCTGTGGTTTCCTTATGGTTCAACGGGCTTGTCATTATTACCCACGGTATGTTTTTAATTTTTTCTGCGTGTATCTGGAAAATTGTTTTTCCGAGTTCCTCCAGCTTGAATGTGCCTTTTGGCCCATTGAAATTCAGCCTTGAACCCTGGCCGCCTGCCAGCAAAAATGCGGCTACCTGGCCGTTTGCCAAAATTTCATTCCCCAGTTGCTCAAATTCGCCAAGCTTTGGATTGGCACTTAGCATTTCAAAACCCATCGGATCTATGCTGTCTTCGTCCGGTGTTGTTTGCTTGCGAGCCATTTCTGTGAGTTCTGCCAGCAATCTCCAATCCTGGGAATTTATTTCTTTTTCCACAAGCTTGTTTTGCTCCGGCGTAAGGCTTTCCACAATTTTCCAGCGTTCTATGATCTTTAAGCAGTTGTAATTTAAAATTTCCGCTTCTTGCAATGTTTTGCTCTCCGTATAGCAACGGAATTCCGGTGCGTTTCCGCTTTTGCGCAAATGGATTATGTTGTCGTTTCCAAACCCCATTCTGTAGCCATCCGTGGTGTTTACCAAAACGGGCTTTCCGGCTATTTTTGCAAATTCATTTTTGAGAAAATCATAAACTCCGGCTTGCAGTTCGGCGAGCTTTTTATCTGCGAGCTTTGGCGGAAACTCCTTTACCAAGCCGCTTGCCGTAAATCTCGGAGGCAGTTTTGAAAGCAGCTCTGAAAGTTTTATGTTTTGTTTTTTGCTCTCAATAATGGTTGCTATAATCGGGGTGAGCGCATCTCTTGTTGTTAAAACTTCTGTTAAAAATCCGCCGTTTGCTTCAAAGCCTGCAACGGATTTATATTTTTCCTGCATTTTTTTTATTCCCTCAATTACAAAAGGGCTGCCTATTTTAGTTCTCAAAACCTGTCTGAAAAATCCGCTCTTTTCCGCTGCCGTATTGCAACTGACAGGAATGGCCACAGCCTGTATTCCAAGCGCTTTTGCCGCTAAAATTCCGAGTGCGTCGCCCCTGAACCAGTTTCCGCTTTCATCGGAAAGGAGAGGCCTGTCTGAATCGCCGTCCGTGCTAGCCATGCAAAAAAACTCGCCGCTTGCGCAGTGAAGCTTTGCAAAATCAACATCTTGCTTGCGAATGGCTTCCGTATCCACAGGCATGAATATTTCGCTTCTGCCAAGCGCAGTGACATTTGCTCCGAGCTCGGTTAAAATCTCAACGGCAATATCTCTGCCAACTGCGGAGTGCTGGTAAAATGCGATGTTCATTTCTTGCAATGAATTTTTCGGGAACAAGCTTAAAATATAGTCCTTGTACATTTTAAGAGCCTTGCCCGATGGACGTGGCAATTTGCCTATTTTAAAGTCTTCGGGAATATTCACGCATTGCGAGCGGATGCCCGTTTCGTCTTCTTTTGTTATTTCTCCGAGCGTGCTGCAAAATTTTATTCCGTTTCTGTTGTCCGGTATATGGCTGCCGGTTACCATGACGCTGGGAATTCCCTTTTTTATTCCATAGAGCGCAAGTGCGGGGCTTGGCAAAAATCCTTGATATTCGCATTTGAATCCCAAGCTTTTTGCTGCTTCCATGCATGCAGCCAGTATGCGAGGAGTGCTGGGTCTAAGGTCTCCACCAAAGGCTACGGTTTTTTTGGGGTTGCTGCCAATATGTTGCAAAAAGCCAAGGGTATAAGCAAAACAAACTTCATCGGTCATATTGCTTACAAGCCCACGTGCACCACTTGTACCGAAAGCAACACCGCTAGTGTCCATTAAGGCTGATATGGATATCTTCTTGAGCATTCGTTTGAATGTAGAAAATTTATTGCGCGCCTTTCCCTGCCAATACAACGTATATCGTTCTAATCAAAATTTGAATGTCCAGGAGGATAGAAGCGTTGGATAAATAATAAATATCATAGCCAAGTTTTATTTTTACATCTTCAATATCGTTATCATAATGGTGGCGAACTTGAGCCCAGCCTGTTAAGCCGGGTTTCATTTTTAAGCGGCTCGCATAAAAGGGAATTGTTTTGCGAAGCTCCTCTATAAACACTTCACGCTCCGGCCTGGGGCCTACCATGCTCATATCGCCTTTTAAAACGCACAATAATTGAGGGATTTCGTCTATGCGAAATTTGCGAATAATTTTGCCGACCTTTGTTATGCGGCTGTCATTCTTTTTTGCCCATTGAGGTCCGTCTTTTTCTGCGTCAATATACATAGAGCGAAACTTGTAAATTGTAAAGGGCCTTGAGTACAAGCCTATTCGTTGCTGCTTGTAAAATGCGGGACCTCTGGAGTCAAGCTTTATGGCAATGGCGGTGAGCAAAAGCAACGGCGATGTGATCACAAGCAGGAACACAGCCACGGCTATATCCATAATTCTTTTTATGCTTGCTTGCCATGGGAGCAGGTTCATCACAAAAAGTTCTTGCAGTTCTTTTGTGTGGATGAGCATTGGCTGGTGCGATGTTTTGAAGTTCTTTGCGCACTCCCATAAATTCGGCACCAAATAGATTTGCACAGGCAAGTGCGCCACCCAATACAATATCTCATTTATCTTTTTTTCCGAGCTGCTTCTATGAGCTATAACAATAGCTTGCACATTATGCTTTTTGATTAGGTTTGGCAAGTCCGGATATTCGTTTTCTTCTATGATGGCCAGCACCTTTTTTCCGAGCTGCGGATTGCTATGGAACAGGTGTGAATACTCTTGAGCTTCGCTTGTTTGGCCCAGCAAAAGAATGCAGTCTGCACCCCAGCCTTTGTTCAGGAAGATTCTAAGTATCCTGCATATTAAGAGCCTAAAGCAACTGACCAAAAACCAGACAAAAAAGAAGTATCCTGTTATTCGTGCTATGTCGTTGAAAAATCCGTGTATGTTCAGCGCATAATGCCCCAGCATCATGGCTATGGCAAAGCAATAGGTTATGCAGACCACTTTAAAAATATGCATGACCAGAGCGGTTCTGGAATCCAAAAGCCAGCGGCGGTAGAGCCCTGAGCACAGGAACACCAAAAGCCAGCCCAATACAGCGAAAATCGCAAACTCTTTGTATTTTGGAAAAAGCAATAAGAAGCATGCGGCGTTAGCCAGGCAATCGAAGATTATAAATAATATTTTTTCCAGTGTTGAAGCTCGCATATTCTAATGGAAATATAAGAAAGAATTTGCAAAAAAGTGGGAAATTTCTTCAAAAAAGTGATTTTTTACAAAGAAAATACTTATAAGATACTTACAAAATACAATAAAATGATTTTTCTATATTTCTTTCCTCTGGAGAACTAGGCTAATTGGTAAGTCAGCGGTCTTGAAAACCGCCGCCGTCAGGCTTGGGGGTTCGAGTCCCTCGTTCTCCGCTAAGAGGTAAAAATGCGAATAACAGCTGGCCAGTTGCGAGGTCGTGTTTTGCAACCCGTAAAAGATAAAAATGTTCGCCCGACATCTTCCAAAACAAGAGAGGCACTTTTCAACATTCTCGGCTCTGTCGAAAATTTCAAGGTTTTAGACCTGTATGCCGGCACAGGCATAGTTGGTTTTGAAGCGGTGTCCAGAGGAGCGAGTTCTGTTCACATGGTTGATGTTTCGGGCAAGCTTTTGCATACAATAAAAGAGACTGCGGAAAAGTGGAGTGTCTCGGAAAAAGTGATTTGCGTAAAAACTGATGTTATGCGTTTCCAATCAGAAGAAAAGTTTGACTTGATTTTTGCAGATCCTCCATTCACGGAAGGCTACCCGGATTTGCGGATATTTTTGCCTAAGTTGAGCGAGAACGGTTTTGCTGTTTTTGAAATGCCGTCCAGGAGTTTGCCGGAATGGGCAAGCGAAGCGGTGAAAGTGCGGAATTATGGGGAGTCAACATTGGCGATCTTCAAGGCACTTATCCTCTGAACTTTCCGTTTCCAGAGTACAGTGCTGAATGCCAAGATGCTCGGCTTTGTGGCGAATTTCCGCTTTGATTTTTGACACATCTTTTAGCTGGATTTCTTCGCTGAGAACTATGTGGGCTGTCAGGGCATTTTGCGTTGTGGAAAGAGCCCAGATGTGCAAATGGTGAACGCTTTTTACACCATGCGTGCTTTCTATTTCCTTTGCCATCTCTTCTGGATTTATGTTGTACGGAACTCCGTCAAGGCTTATGCGCAAAGTTTGCTTTAACAATGCCCATGTGCTTGCAAAAATCACTACGGCTATCGCTATGCTAATCACGCTGTCTAGCCAGAACAATGAGGTGAACAGGATTATTCCGCCGGAAATCACCACGCCAAGCGAAACAAGAGCGTCTGCCGCAAGATGCAGGTATGCGCCCTTTACATTCAAGTCTTCTTCTTTATTGCGAAAGAACAACATTGCGGTAAAACCATTTATCAAAATGCCAATGCCGGCGGTTACCATAACGATTTTGCCGTCTATCTCAACAGGCGTGGAAATGCGCTCAACAGCTTCGTAAATTATAACGGCAATGGCTATTAGCAGAATAACCGCATTTGCCAAGGCTGCCAGCACCGTTGCTTTTTTGTAGCCGTAGGTGTATTTTGTGTTTGGCTTTGCAAGGGCAAGGCGAAAGGCTAAAAAAGCTATAAGCAAGCTTGCCACGTCTGCAAGGTTGTGGCCGGCATCTGCCAGGATTGCCAGCGAGTTGCTTAAAAAGCCAACAGTGGCCTCAACAATAACAAAAACTGCATTTAAGGCAATGCCCCATATAAAGGCTTTGCTCATGTCGCTGCTATGGTGGTGGTGATGTTCGTGCCCCATAGTTTATCTTGCGTTTAGATAGTCGAGGACTTTTTGTGTTAAATCGTTTTCGTTTTTCCAAAAAAGCACCGAGCCAGTGGCTCTGTCTAAAACATAATCGTAACCTTCGCTCAGGGCAATTTCCGTTACGGCTTTTCTGATAAGAGCTATGATTGGCGCACTGACTTTTTCGTTTTCTTTGAGCAATTCGCCGTTTCTTCCGTAGATTTTCTCTATAAAGTTCTTCAATTCTGTGTCTCTGCGTGCGTATTCCGCTTCAAGTTCCCTTTTTTGCTCATCGGAAAACATAAGAACCTGTTTTTCCAGCCTCTCTTTTACAAATCCGAGTTCTTTTTGCAGCAAGTTCGCCTGTTGTTCCCATTTAGCCACTTGGCGGTCGTATTCTTCCTGAGCCTTCCTTGTGCCTTTATAGCCCTCAAATATAAGCTTTGAATCAACATGCGCTACACGCATCCCATCTGCTGCGCCTGTGGCGCAGGCTAAGATGAGAAGCAGGCTGAGAATTTTAAAACGCATGATTACCTAAATATCGTGATAAACACTCCCGCTACAAGAGCTGAGCCAAGCGTGCTGGCAACAATCGGGCCCATTGCGTGCATCATAAGATGGTTCTGCGGATTGTATTCCTGCCCGAGCTTCTGAGAAACACGTGCTGCCATTGGCATTGCAGATACGCCGGAATTACCGATAAGAGGATTAACCTTTCCGCCGGAAATCACATTGAGCAACTTTGCCATCAAAACTCCGCCTGCTGTTCCAAAGCCAAAAGCCAAAAGCCCAAGGCAGATTATTATGAGCGTGGTGGGTTGCAAAAATCTTTCGCCGATAGCTGTGGCTCCAACGGATATGCCTATCAATATTGTGAATATGTTCAAAAGAGGCTTTTGCAACGTGGGCAAGAATCTGTCAACCACACCGGCTTCCTTTATAAGATTTCCGAGCATCAACATAGCGATAAGCGGGCCGGCAGCCGGCACTAGCAACAAGGTTCCAAGAGTCATTGCGATTGGGAAAATAATTCTTTTTGCTTTTGAGACATCTTTTGGGGTAGGCATCACAATAACACGTTCTTTTTTCGTGGTTAATAGCCTCATAATAGGGGGCTGAATTATGGGTACAAGTGCCATATACGAGTAAGCGGCTATAGCTACCGGAGCAAGCATATCAGGCGCAAGCCTGACAACAGTATAGATTGTAGTAGGCCCATCCGAGCTTCCGATTATGCCTATGGATGCGGCTACTCCAGGTGTAAATCCAAGCTCCGGAAACATAGAGTTCAATAGCAGAGCAAGTCCAAACGCTGTAAAAATGCCAAGCTGCCCGCCTACTCCGATAAACACGCTACCTGGCCTTGCGATCAAAGGCCCAAAGTCCGTCATGGCTCCGAGGCACAGGAATATCAAAGGTGGCCATATACTGAGTTTCATTCCCTGATACAGGTAGTAGAGCAAGCCACCTATAGGCTCCGGCTCTCCCGGTACATGAGGTCCCGGCGCAGCATAAGCGTCAAGACCAGCCAACGGTATATTAGCGATCATCATTCCAAAGCTTAGGGGAACCAGCAGGAACGGTTCGCATTTTTTAACTATAGCCAGATACATAAGCACTAAAGAAACCAGCAGCATTACGGCATCAGCTATGGTCATCTTCACAAGACCTATACCATCAAGAAAAGTTTGAAAATATTCCATTTTTCACCTCTTTAACAATTTACAGAGTGAATATAGAAAATTTATCATTCAACGGCCTTAAAATTGTAAATCTCGGCCCAATGGTCAATTACGTCCACCGTTTCGCCTATAAATTCCAGCAGATATTCGTATTTCTTGTATGCCATGGGCGATTCATCCAGGGTAGATGTTTTTACGCAGGAGCTCCAAACATTGCTTGCGGCCATTCGCTCCTTGTATTCCTCCAGAGAGAGTTCCTTAAATGAGCGGTTTCTCCCAAGCACACGACCGGCCCCATGCGGCGCGGAATAATTCCAATCGGCGTTTCCCTTGCCTTTGCAGAGCAATACCCCGTCTGCCATATTTATGGGAATAAGGCAAAGCTCGCCGTTTTGCGCAGAAATTGCCCCTTTTCTTATTATGCGGTTTTTCAGATCAATGTAATTATGCACCGATTCTATGAACTTTTCCTTGTCAAATTGCACGTCAAAATAGCGCAGCAGTTCGCAGAGCATTTTTATCCTGTTGAATTCGGCGTATTTTTGAGCAAGCTCCATTGCATAGATGTATTCGTTGTACAATTCGCCTTCAAGGTAGCCGCTCTCTCCGACCTTTTTCTGGAAGTGCTCAGCTATTTTCAGCCCGAGATTCCGGCTTCCGCTGTGTATGGTCACGAATACTTCGCCGTTTTTATTTTTGTTGAGGGCAATGAAGTGGTTGCCGCCTCCCAGGGTTCCTATGGATTGCTCAACATAGTATTTTGAGCGGAAGTCCAGTTTGAGTTTTTTGACAAGCTCGCTGATTTCTTCGATGAATTCGTGCATTGAATTTTTTGTGATTTTTGCATAATAATCTTTACAGCGGTCTTCGTCGAATTTTCTGTGAATATCTCTGCCGGAAGGTATGCTCCTGCGAACCTGTTTGTCAAATTTTTTGAAGTCGATGTCTTCCAGGTTCCCAATGCTGTGCGACGTGACTCCGCAGCCTATGTCTACGCCTATGTAATTGGGCACAGCCCACTCGCTGTTCATAGTGGATGTGAATCCTATGCAGATATTCATTCCATAATGGCAATCCGGCATAATCCTGATTTTTTCTTTA
>Ga0209755_10008492_pt1 | contig 10985 bp, 14 predicted proteins | sample TergutCo191P1_FD_187301 | JGI IMG/M metagenome (GOLD analysis project Ga0209755, IMG submission 187301) | Cornitermes sp. P1 segment gut microbial communities from Petit-Saut dam, French Guiana - Co191P1 (SPAdes) (version 2) | ecosystem: Host-associated > Arthropoda: Insects > Digestive system... | reverse complement strand
GTTGAGCAACTATTAGAAGAGAAATAAAGAATACAAAAAGTGACATCTAGTTGGTTTTTCTTATCCACACGGAATTACGATGCACGGTCAACCACACATCCGAAATGCACTTTGGTTTTATGAATGTAATTTTATTATACAGCGACCACAGACATGTTTCGGCCACTCATGGGCTAACTTCAGGGTGGTAAGTGCAAGAATACAAATATCTTTATATTTTGTCAGGATCACTCCACGTTTAAAATCATGTAGTTTTGGTTAAAATTCTGGTTAAATGGTAATACAGTGATGAGTATAAAATATTAGAAGCTAAAACCTGTTGCACAGTGTGTACAAACTAAACCACCACTCACCCATCTGGATCACAATCGACCACATATACCTGCTATGTACATCCCTCCACAGAACTACACTTCAGACAACAATTTGTAAGTTCTAATATTTTGTACTCATCAGTGTTTAACCATTTAGCTGGAATTTTAATCAAAAGTATATGATTTTAACTGTGTAGTGATCCTGACACACTGTGTGTATATGTGTGTGTGTATATATATATATATATATATTTGTATTCTTGCACTTACCACCCTGAAGACGTCCACATGAGTGGCCAAAACATGCTGGTGGTTACTACATAATAAAAGTACATTCATATAACCAAAGTGCATCTGTTGGTATCTATAAAGTTATACAATTTAGAGACCTGTTAATATAGTTTCTGTTATCCCAGCCCTAGGCTTTTGAATGTACCCATCTGACATTTTCACAGCAGTGAACAAGTAGTCTGATAGGTGGTTACAAGTGTTTTAGAAAAACCTGCTGTTTCCATATTCAGAACAGAACAAGGCACTTAAATCCTGAAGATGCAAACAGTGGCTTTCTTGAAATGATGTTAACTACCATCATATACAGTATCACAATGAAGAATACTACAGTCTAAATGTTCTGAGTCTTGAGGTTGTTATAGGGCTGTGACTGAGGACTCCATTCTGCTATATGATGCCCTCTCAATGTGCAACCACTTCCTGATGTTAATAAGTGGTGCGGCATCATATCAGAGAACTGGATCCTCAACCCATCACTATGGAAAGTGACAAAGATTTACAAGACATTAAACTCAATGTTTAGTGTCTAGACCACACACACACACACACACACACACAAAAACCTTCAATAAACCAAAAAAATATCAAAATTATTGCACATGTCATCTGAAAGTAACCTTGCCTAACACATGAAAATCTTGTCGGCTGCATACAGCAGTGTGAGAACTGCAAGAATGACCCTTAGTGGCACACAACACACCAAGTGTTCAAATAGAATTGCAACCCATGGAACAAGCATGTATTACTCTAAACAGTGCTTTTCCTTCTGTTTCAGTAATCATTTCATGAGGAATAACACTTCATATTCAAATCACCCTCATATGCAAAAACTTGCAGGTCAATGTTTGGCACACAGAAGAAGGCATGTCAAATGGGACATGAACCTTTTAAAGATAAAAAGCAATCTGCTTTATATAAGCAGTTGGTCTGTACCGAGCAGTAAACACTTTCCACCAAGGTTATAAAAACCAAACAGTTAATGATGTACAAAGCAAAAGTTGCTGTCTGTTATGAGAGGGGCATACAAAACACTCAAAGCAAAGTGAGCACCATGTAGAATTTTTGAATGAAAATAAACCTGGTGGTACGTAAAGAAACCACTAGGCTTTAAAGGGTTAAAAAAGTGATTGATAGCATGATTTGTCAAGTACACTTATGTCCAGACCATACTGGCCAACATAATGAACAACTTTTATAATCTGCTAATAAACATGCATTCTCCATTTGATGCATTTCTTTCCCAACACTCTGCATTAGAACAGGTTGTGTCATCAATAAACATAAGTTAAAACACTGAAACTGCTTCAGGCACTTCCTTCTGTTTCAAAAAACAAATGCCGTAACTGGAAAGTTGGATTTATCTGAAAGGTTTTACTGTTTTATGTTATAATTCAGCCTGCATGCATGGATACAATGTGCATTACCTCAGATCCATTCACTTTGTAGGGCTGCATAACAAGTTCTGTAGCAGATAAAATAGCTGTCACCGTAACAAAAATGGTATCACTGTGTGGTAAATCCAATGGCTTATACTGCTGAACATTTGTTGCTGTATTGTTCTCCTGCAACTATTAAGCATAAGTAATATGTTACAACTGTGCACTAAACGGTTACTTCACACACATAAATATGCACACTAACCCTCAAAACAATATACACCTGTACTAGGAATTACAAAGACAGTACGATTTTATGAAGTACAGTTGAAGTGTGATAAAATGAGTCTGTACTAGCATGAAAACTTGCTGTTACAGTACATACATGCAGCCAGACCTACATTTGGAAAATGACTATGTTTATACATATATCATAATTAGAAATGATGCTGAATTCTGTGACGCAACTATAAGATAACAGTTAAGAAAAAACATGCAAGTGCACCATGATGATAAACAGAAACTGAAAACACCAATACATAAGTATCATATGGGCTTCAGAAGAGTGTGAATTCCTATGTCATACACTGCTAACATAATACACTCCATCAACCCAACATGGATTCATTTTTCTATAACACCAAAAACATGATGGTAATAAGGATATACGTAGGTTATTTGGAAAGTAAGCACCGTCTGCGCATATCTCTTGCGCATCCTCAAGACCGTCACTTTGTGCATGTGCAGTGACTTCCTCTATAAATTGAGAAGCCACAGACGCCATTTTGTGAAATTCGCGTTATGTTTATGTTTGTTCCTGTGCGTTAAACATGTTTAAGACAATTGAAGGGGCCGCCGACTGTGAAATATGGTCTGTAATTCGTTTTTTGAACACTAGGAATGTGCTACCAAGTGAGATTCATCACCAGATCTGTCAAGTGTACAGTGACAATGCGATGTGTGACGGTATGGTTAGGAAATGGGTTTGGATGTTCAATGAAGGACGAGAGAACGTGCACGATGAGGCACGAAGTGGGCGTCCATCTTTGGTGGATGTTGATTTGGTGCATAAGGTCAATGAAAGAGTGCGTGATGACAGGCGTTTCACAATTTTTGATCTGTCCCTGCACTTTCCTCAGATTTCAAGGACTCTACTCTGTGACACTGTCAGTAGTGGCTAACATCGCACGCAGCCGCATTCTATGAGGAGGGTATACAAAAACTTGTGCCCCGCTACCATAAGTGCCTCAATAATGGCGGCGAATATGTGGAAAAATAGCTTGAAGAATGCAGAATTTGATAACAATAAAGTTTTATACGCAACCTTACTCCATTTATTTTTACAGCAAAACGGTACTTACTTTCTGAATAAGCCTCGCATCAAGATACGTCAACTGGGATTGCTTTGTAAGCATCTCATCACTGCAATATGGCTTCAATATTTGCCAGGTATGCTTTCGAAACCTCAAAATTAGAAAAACCACTCAACACATCAATTAAAAGAATTTTAATTCACCAACAAGATCTCTCTCTGTCAATTCCTATACTAAACACCAAGGTGGGATGGGGGTGAGGTGGCAATGGGGCTGTGCCAGTAACTTAAACAGAGCAATAAATGAGTAGACAATGAGATGACATGACAGAAACTGCAGCTCATCATCAGCAGCAAGCCCATGGTTTTACTGTACTTCTCAGCTACCCTGGGATGAATTCTAATACTGCTGGGAGTGGCTACACAGGCCACACAGTGCCAGTGCCTTCCCTCCTGCCACCTTATGTTTGCTATGTCAACTTGGTAACTAAGAAACTGCAGCTAGCAAGACGGTGTGCTGCTCCTCCACGAGCAGTTAAAAACCAATAAGGATTTTAAATTTCTTGAAATAAGGAAGGAGCTGACAGTATGATTTCTTCTATACAGCATATCATTGGAGTATCTTCTATACAGTATATCATTACAGTATCTTCTATACAGTATATCATTATGGTATCTTCTATACATTATATCATTATGGTATTTTCTATACATTATATCATTATGGTATCTTCTCTCACTACTCTACACACAATTGCTGCTTTAAGCTTTTCTGCTGCACATTAGTATTATTTAACATTCGTTTCTAACACTTCAGCCATTTGTGGAATGATAATACAGAAGCCAGTGGTAAAGGACAAACTAGCAAACAAAGTGCCATCACATTTTCTACAGTTAAGGCTGTATGAATGGTGTATATGTAATTTATCACAATACTGTACATCCTGAAATTTAAAGCTTACAAGCAACTGAAGATGGAGAAAATTAACAAAAATTACCTTCTCTTTTGTTTCTGCTTGATTTATCATATCATTCCACTTTCTATGCTCACGTGTTTCTTGAGATGAAACATCATTAACATTCCTTTCATTGTTTTCAGTATCCTTCTCATTAGGGCCTTCACTTACAAATATGGTTAATTCTTCACCTTCAATAGTTTTTTCAATTTTTTCCTCATCAACAGTTGCATCTTCATCATCATCTTCAATAGTAACTTCTAAAACTTCTTTTTCAACAATAACTTCAGGCTCTTCCTCATCTTCAACACAGCTATCTGATGCTTTATCTAATTTATCAATATTTGACTTTGGTGTCATATCAAAATCTGATGGGCTACTGTAAATAGCAAACTGCATGCGAACAAGAAGTTCTGCAATGTCTATATTGCCAGGTCCAAGCAAAGAAATCTGGAATAGAAACAAAATTCTTTAATAACAGAACCAGAAGCTGCTACCAAAACACCGAAGCCAGTGAAATATATACATTGCTACCAAGACACTGTACACAAGAAGAAGTCTTCACAATATTGACTAGGCATGTCAAACCACAGAAAGATGCTACAAATGCCAAAGTCTCATGTTTCATCGGACTGCTATCCACACAACCTGATCATCCATTTCCTAGCCAGGACACATTACAAAACAGAAAGATAAATCTACAGGATATTTGGCCACATGTGAAGCTCACTCTATTAATACTGTTAAGCCTTTTGTGCCTGCATGATGTGTTATGATGCCACCAGCATATTTATGTCACATTCTTCATGACAACAGGAAACATATACACCACCCACAGCAAATATCTTTAATTAAACAAAACTGATATAAGTTCCTATAGTAACCTGCTAGACAGAAATCCTGCATTTACATAATTTATAAACTGGTGGTTATGACTGCTTGGCAACCTGTTACTTGTTACTAGATATGAAGAAATCTCGATGAAAGTCATTTAGGCTATGTACAAGATGAAAGGTGACAAAGAGGCAACCAGTGACACTACTTTCTGCATTAACCTTTTGGCGCCGGAATTATTTTTTTAATTTTAGCACACCCTGTATATAAAATGTGAATAATACAGGAACCAAATTGGTTAGAATTATGAAACAAACTGCATTTTGAAGAGGAAAAAATGGAGAGTATATACCATATTTAAAATATTCGGTACCTATATTTGTTGAATAAATATATAAAATGCAACTTTGGAGGTTAGCAGTGCGGTACGTCAACTATAGTTGACATTAGGCGTCTAAAGGTTAATAGTTCACTTACCACTGGAGGTTGGCCTTCTTTGGGTTCCTGCTTCAAAGTGACCTGACACTGCTTTTCTACGATTGTTGTATGGATGAAGTCCAATGTTGTCACAGGCCACTTGCCATCCTCTGAAGCCTGTAAGTGACAATGACTTGACTGCCACAAAATTGTAGCATAACAAACTGTGGAACATCTGTCATCAGAACCTAACTTTCACCAAATACAATCAGCTTTCTGTACCCACTGTGTCACCCTGATGTACTCCTATCCATTGAATCAATTACTACATGGCATCATAAGCCAAAACAAAACCCCCCAAAGATCTATGCGAACAACCATGAGGACCTACAATAATATTAAACTTACTACAGGTTTGCACATGGACACAACTCAGAATGCATCAAGAGTTTCAAGTTTCACACCATTCAACCTTGCTGGAAGCATGTCAAGTATTGACCATAAAAAGCAAAATGGCTGTTTAGAGCCACTAATGGCCAGCATGTTGCTTTAACACATTTCCTACTTACACACTTGGTCTGAGAACATCAAGCATTACTTTTTATGAATGCATAATTAAGAAACAATGGTGCCTGTTTGTCCATTAATATTTATCACTGAAATAACTACAAAATATATTTTGATAAATTATGCTGTTTTACATGAATTTAATTAACTAATATCAGTATCCCCACACACAAAGTGGCAAACTTTGCAATGGGAAAAAACACTGAGGCCAATCAAATGTAAAAAAAAATATTAAGCATCACAGTTGTAAAATGTGTGTACTCCAGTGGAGTATACGGAGGCTGGGACAATAATGAGTTTGGCATATGCCATAATATTGTGTACATAAGGCAAACAAAGACATACACTGTATAAACCAAAAAATAATGGACAATGAACTGAGACAAGCAGCTGATATGTTGCTGTTTACACTCTGGACAGTACATGTGTCCTTATCTGCTGTCATATCTTACTAATCTGCTTGCCACAGACTTGTGACACTTGACAGCACCATTCTGTTTTTACCTTTCCACCAATATTTTCTGTAGTGATACGCATGCCCCAGTGCATCCATTTCCAATTCATAAATCCCACCAAGTGACTGAAGCACTGTTATACTGTCTATGTTCTTATATTAACATCTGCATCTGTACATTACAAAAAAACAAAACAATAAGGCATGTTCGTGTAACTGTAGTTGCCGAGGAAAAGCAGTTAAGTATTAAATATTCTGAGCGTGTGTCTGTATTCTTGCTTTAATTATCCAGCATGAAAAACACATGTGCTCTGTTATATTATCATCTGTGACCTGCCTTCCTCTACCATATTTTTCCACAGTACCGTATAAATGGCACAATATTAGGGAAAACAGTTATTGAACACAAAATGTTCGTTATGATTTTCTCTACAACTTTTGTCTGAAACATTTCTCATTCTAAGAAGAAGGGAGTGAGATATTACCATAAATGTGCATGGGTCTCCATTTAAAGTACCCATTATTTTTGTCAGATTTTAATCAACCTTGAATTTTCATGGCAGTTTCAAAAGATATTCAAATATCAAATTTCACGAAAAACCATACAGTGGGAGCCGAGTTGTTGCATGTGGACGGTGGACAGACAGACCTGATAATGAAGCTAACAGTTGCTTTTTGCAATGTTGCGAATGTGCCTAAAAAAACAGACAAAAGGACCACAGGAAGGAACAAAATATAACAAACAAAAAAACAAAAAACAAACAAGCAGTTTCCTTGTTATCACATGTTAGTCAATATATTTTTCTACTTACCGGTTTAACTCCATCTAACACGAACTTGTAACACTGAACAGGAATATGGCCCATATACACATTTTTACGCATTTCTGTCGCTTTGCATTCTTCTACATTACCATAGTCAACAAATACAACTTTAACTGTTCGGTCATCATTTACCTGCAAACACATAACAAAAAAGCTGTCTAGGAAAGAAAAACTTTTGAAAAATGAAGGCTGGCACAATCTTGCATGCCTCACACAGAAAAAGCAAAATTTCTCCTTTAAATGAACAGCTTAATAATTTGACAAATTTCAGTGAACTCCCAACGCCCCTTCTCCATCAAGAAACAGAGCCTGTTTCTGTCTATCTAATTTCACAGAGCACAGTCCTACACAAAAAGCTGATAATCATTGGGCTGACAAAAATATTATCTATGTTTTTTGTACAATGTAGTTCACAAACCCCTGACACCTCTTCACACTCTATTTCTTTAAAATTCACCTTAGTATTATCCTTTCATGTATGCCTAGTTCCTGAAGTAGAATTCTTCCTTCAGGTTTCCTATGTTGACATTTTGTATGCATTTCTCATCTCTTCCAAGGGTGTTAATGTAGTGTCTGACAGCAAACTCAAATCTTTACCTAACTTATTTCTACCATATTTTCTCAGTTACACAATAACAAATTATTTAAAGTAACACTAACCCCGACCACCTTTCCACGATACCACTTCTTATCTGAGTGATACTGTGCAATACACAGCTGGCCAACAAACCAATAGAGATCATGAGGTTTGGGCTGAGAGTTTTGGAAGCGTGAGAGTAGAGCGTTGCCAATAACTGTAAGTGTGTCAGCACCTGGAATAGAGAGCAATCAGATGTTCACCACTGCTAATGTGATACATATATGATATTACAATTGCTGGACTTAGATATATCTCCATACATAAAGAATTTGGATTATGAAAGCTGGAAGTGTTTGAAACTGGGCCAGTGGTGGGTAGACACATAAACTATGCCCTCCACCTATCATACTACAAGATTACATGCTCTTATACCACTCCACATACACAAATTTCAACCTCTGTTATCAATCTTAGTTACGACAAACTCAATGAGCAAGGTTCAGACATACTGTGTTAAAGAATAATGGCTCACAATTTAGTAAATATTCCGTGGACTAATACTGTGTATAGACAACTTTGAACATTTTCTTGATTGCTATCAACCAAGTTCATTAATGAAAGTAAAGGCCTATACTGGCATGTGACTAGTAATATCTCCAATTTCTGAAATAGACTTACATACGAAGCTCTGGTTCGTGCACCAGCCACAATTTTGACAATTTTTTCTTGTACAGTGATTATATCCCCACAGTTGAAAGGGCTACCCCAGAAATTAGTCACTATTTCATAACAGAATGAAAGTGTGTGAAATAAATTGAACGAAATTGGTAACGTTACTGATGTGGACGAACAGACTAACAGCACAATATGCTCCATTTAACTCAGGAATAATTTGTTCCATATCGTTCTCCCAATTTAGGTGCTTACTAATTTGCAAATCAAGAAATTCTGTATTTACACTTTTCTTTACAACCGATATGTAAAGCAGAATGTGGTGCACTATTTGTTATAAATCTCTTTACATCTGTTTTATACAGATTTATGTCTAACTTACTAGCAGCAAACCATTTAATCATATGACAGGAAACGAAGTTTGACATGGAACAGAAATCCCCAGAATTTTTGTTTGAAACAATAACATCAGTTGTATAATGCAAACCAACAAAATGCACCTTTGTTACACTAACATTTTTATATTTTACGAGGTCTTCTACATGTTTTGAACCCAAGGGTTTATCTTCAGGAAGACAACTGTATGTACAGGTATGGCATAATATCTTTATTGTTGCACCGTGTATTTCGTAGAGTCATTTAATTAGCACACCAACCAATGCACATACAGAAAATTTTTTACATTAAAACATTTAAAATCACTCCAACGTGTTTTGATCCTAAAATCATCTTCAGGGAGCTACACTGTTCCTTGCTGAAGCCAAATTTTTAAAAAAACATTCACCGATTAACTTCCTTATATTAACTTGGTGCTGTGGCAGTATGTTGTGTTGTGTAAGTTGTACACTGCTCTCAGGAGTGTACAACTTACACAACTACAACAATAATACTGTATTTACTCAAATACCAGATGAGGTTTCTTCCTTAAGTTTGGTGTTTAAATGTGTGATGTTGTCCTAAACTCGCACACGAAGCGTTGAACCAGAAAGCGCCAAACCACACAACTCTGAACCAGACCACACAGGCCAAACCTTGGCCTGCAGCAGCAAATTATTATTTGTAACAAGAGTAGGAATAACATTAACTAACAAAATCTTTTTTTTGACGGTGTCTAATTTTTTAAGGAAGCATGATGTTACAGAAGCTGGTTTTATTTCCATCTGTCAAGCAAAGAAGTACCTAATCTGCAGGCCCCTTAGATCCAGCTATTTCATCACTGGGCTTAGCCCAAACAATAAACTGGTTAAGATATCCACCTGACAACAGTTCTAGTACTAGGGTAGTAACACAAAAATGGCTATTCAAAAATTAAAAATTACCTACTAGACCCAACATAAAACCCGGACCAATTCACAAATTAAAAACCATAAGAGTAACGATGAACTCAGACTGACCAGACCATATACACAACACACAATATTTAAAATTAATACCACTAACACCATCTGTGGACAAAAATATGAATCTTCATCACTGGTTCAAGTAAGTTTATAAACCAAGAAATATAAATGTATTATTCCTAATCAATGTGGATCAGAACAGCATGGCAGCACATCTCACCAGAAGTAAATTTGAAGGGTTTTAAGAAGTGCTGTACATCCAATGCAATGGATGAGACTAATGGTGATATGTTGTGGGATGGCAGTGAAGAGGATTGGAAAGTTAGGAGTTAGTGCGAGGAAGATAAAGACACTGACTGTGAAGATGGAGACAGAATCTGACATGCTTTGTGCATTAACTGTACGAAATTAACAGTAAAATATTTTTCTTAGCAGATGTTTTAGTTTTTGGGGGGTCATCTTAGATTACAGTCCTCTTGCATTCATGTAAATAAGGTATAACAATTTTGAGTCTAAACAACATTCATGTTCATCTTCATGTATTTCCAAGCTCTTCATCAAGGTCAAGTGTCAGTGATCTTTATCAAGATTATATTTTTCAGAAATGTTACTTGAAAAATGAAAAGACACTCAGAAATAACATACTTAGAGGGGAGACTGTGCCACTGTCCAGGTGGTAGGGCCACAGCACCTTACTGCTGAAATGCCAGACTTAGGTTCTATCCCAGGCCATCTACATGGCTTCTGTTGTGGACAAAGGGCACTGCATCAGTTTTTCTCAGAGCACTGTGCTGTTCCCTTGTCAGTATCTTTCCACTCATGCTCCAAATTCATTCACTCATTCATTTATTCATGCATGTATCTATCACCAGTGCAGTATGATCTTAGCAAGTGATGGCATCATTGAATCACACACTTAAAAAGAATCTTGAGGTAGACTGGGGGTTTATGAATGTTTAATGTTCACTGTGTGAGATATCTTCATATCTTTCCATTAAGCAGAATATCTTTTTTTTTAAACATAAATATAACATCACTCATTCAGTTC